>OJBS01000285.1_pt1 | contig 14227 bp, 11 predicted proteins | sample 1590941 | NCBI WGS metagenome assembly OJBS01 (sample SAMN05416785, study PRJEB24817) | seawater metagenome | isolation source: Sea water | place: Canada:Atlantic | collected 2013-11
GCTAAGAACAAACCCGCCGTGAGGTTCCGAGTTGACCTCATTGGCATGGCAAAGGGCTCGCGGGCAGCGCTCCGAGCCGCAACGAAGACCAAAGAGATGCGCTATCTAACTGGCTCTCAGCAATGAACCTGTCTACCAAACTGCTGAACCCAACTGGTGACTACCAACGCCAAAAGGCAAAATACCACCGTGAAAATGGCCGCCACAAAGGCCATGGCGGCCCGGAGGCGGCGTCATTGTCAGCCTAAGCGAGCCGACCTCGGCGTCGACTGGAGAACGTTGCCCGAGCTAAACGCTAAAGAGCTTGCTAGAGGCCTGACCGAAATTCCACCACGCGCCGCGAAGCCGGTGAACGCGTGAACCGTCACAGCTGCCAAGAAGCGCTGCCACGCTCACAGTGGTTGGCGGACCGAGTCGTGGGCCCTGAAATGGCAGGTGCATAGGTGCGGAATGTCGCCCATTGCCGTGCAGAAAGCGATTCCTGCCCGCTCAGTGTCGGCCGAAGGAAGAGTTGTGAAGCCGGATTGCAACCACTGGCCCCGAAATCGGTGAACGCGTGGCGCACCACCGCTGCCCAAAAGCACTACCAAACCCACAGCAAATGGCCGACAGCTTCGTTTGCGTTGAAGTGGCAGGTGCGTATGTGCTCAAAGCAGCCTATTGCCGGGCAGAAAGCGACCCCCTCGCGCTCAACATCGGTAGAAGGAAGAGTCGTGAGCATCACAGAGCCGCGCAGCACGGCAAACGGCGAAGGCCTAGTTAATCACCACTGGCCAGAGGCGCAGGCCGGTCACCTGGACCGCTGCGGCAGCAGTCGCACAGCGAAGACCGTCTTGTGAGGCGGCCACCAGGTCGTCGTGTCGTCAAGAGCTCGGGGCCGCCTTCGTACACGCGAAGTTCGTCACGGCACGGGTTCGTCATGAGGGCGATGGTCGGTAACAGGTAGTCAAAGAGCTGTGGGCAGTAGGAAGGATTGGAAGATGACCAAGCCGATAACAGCTGCTTCGACCGGACGAACGGTGCTCCGCACCTCGCTGCGCGTCGCCGGTCAAGCGGGTGTTATACACATTAGGCGATTTCGAACCGAGCAATCACGACAGCTCGGTAACTACTCGCCACCGCGACTCCGAAGCGCCGCACACCTGGGATGCCCCACAAATACTATGGACATCTCCATACCCAACTTATTGAAATTGCTACGGTCGAAACCGCATCTGTTGCACAAACTGAATCGCAACTTTCTGACCATTGACCCTATGTGGATACCAGCGTGAACGCATCAGAGCCGTGCGGGCGTTGTCGTGAAACACAGCCGGACAGCCTCCGAGTTCAACGTCATAGGGAGACCCGCTTTCATCAACATACACTTCTACTGGGCACTCCACGTAGCCCAAATCCATACGGCGAGCCGCATCGGGATATTCCGGCGACACTGGACGTTTCACACGCACATCGGCAGCCTGAACCGTATGCATATTGGGCACGGTGACTGTCCGCGTCAGCTCCTCCCCAAGAGTTCCACCACCCTCGACTCCCCCCTCGATACGAGGGATAGGGGCTCCACCACCCTCCTGCACATCAAGACGTCCGGGACTACCAGTCGACACATCCTCACGTGCCACCGTCACACCAGACAACGACCGCTCAAACAGTACTTGTACGGCAATGGACCCCATAATCGACTGTTGGTGCGACACCGGTCGGCTCCAAGACCAAACAGGGCCACCAGCATCAGAGCCAGGAATCGCCTGTCGTTGTTCAAACGCATATGCAGTCCGCTCGAGCCAAAACCGGTTGTCGCGAAGCGACACATCAATGCCAGACGTCGGTGATAGCGCCACCGTTCGCACAACATCTCCATGTAACTCGACTACGACCTCGTCGGAAACCAGCCGATTGTCACCTTCGAACAAGCCGAACGCCTGCCCGTCGCGCATCAACACAGACGACACATCACTATTAAGTGTTGGACTAGCAAATTCGCGAGCGGCAGACCTTTCGCGAACCGGACCACGGTCGAGAACTGCAATAGACATCGGAATGCCTAATCCCTGGTTATATACATTGGTATAGAGGCCGAATAACACCGCGTCGACCGAGTCAGTCGCGGCAACGACCACCGTTACCGACTCAACACCGCGCCGACCCGGGAACTCGTTGATAAAAACAGCATCTTGGGCGTCAGAGTCACCCACTACCAGTAGCTCGCCACAAACCCTCCCGGGTTCAGGCAGTAAGCCGGCGTCGGAAACGCCAACCAGTAACACTCGCTCCCCTTGCGAGAGGACTGGGAATATGTCGGCTTGCCTATCTGCAAACACGATGGTGAGACCATTCACAACGGCAGTCCAAACGTCTCCAACAGATACGTCGACCAAACCCTGGATGTCACTGCCAGCGAAGTCAACGCAATTGTAGTTCTTACTCATGCGGCTACTAACTTGAGGCAACACAATTCCCGTTGCATTACCGACGTTGTTGGAGGAATACAGCGGCGCAGAGTACTCAGGCGCCAATTCAGCAATGAGAGAAGGGTCCTGTGCATGGGCCGCAACGCCAAGCATGAGTCCACACAACGATACAAGTCCAATCCGGGGCACCATCCCACCTCCATCCGCTCGGTAACCCTATCGTGTCTGGGTGCCCCACATATCGAAGGCCAAAGCGCGCACGCAGAGTCGCCGGCCTTACGCCCACTCCGAAACCACATCCATCACACTCCGAAGCACCGGCCTCCTCTCCACCCCACTCTGGGTTTGTTCAAGTGTTTCGCCTCCCTCCGCAAGCTCCGCTCGGGCTCAACGCTAAGAACAAACCCGCCGCGGTGCTCCGCGTTGACCTCATTGGCGTGGCGAAGGGCTGGCTGGCTGTGCTCCGAGCCGAAACGACAACCATAAAAACGGGCTATCTAGCCGGCTCTCAGCAACGGACCACGCCACAAGCTTACTAAGCCCAGCCGGTTATTGTCGCCCCAATGCGGTGCGAAGCCAACTGCCAAGTACACAGCAATTGGCGGACATCGTCGTGACCATCAGGATGGCAGGTGCGTACGCCAAAAACAGGCCTATCACCGTCCAGAATGCGACTCCTCGGTTTCGGTGGAAGGAAGAGTCGTGAAACCGGAGCACAACCACAGTGCGCGGACTCGGTGAAGGCGAGGCTCATCACGGCTGCGGAGAGGCGCTGCCAAGTGCGCCACGGTTGGCGGCAAGCGTCGTGGCCGTCAGCATGGCAGGGGCGTACGCCGGAAATCAGCCCATCACTGTGCGCAAAGCAGTTCCTCCCTGCTCAGTATCGGCGGAAGGAAGAGTCGTGAAACCAAAATGCAGCCACGGGGCTCGAACTCGGTGAAGGTGAGGCTCGTCACGGCTGCGGAGATGCGCCGCCAAGTGCGCAACGGTTCGCGGGCCACACCGTGGTCGTCAGCGTGGCAGGCGCGTACGTGCGGAAAGCAGCTTATCGCCCTGCAGAAAGCGACCCCCTCCCTGCTCAGTGTCGGTGGAAGGAAGAGCCGTGAAGCCCGAGTACAACCACAGTGCGCGAACTCAATGAAGGCGATGCTCGTCACGGCTGCGGAGAGGCGTTGCCAAGTGCGCCACGGTTGGCGAACAACTTCGTGGCCGTCAGCGTGGCAGGTGCGTACGCCGGAAACAAGCCTATCACCGCACAGAAAGCGACTCCTCCCTGCTCAGTGTCGGTAGAAAAAATGAGTCGTGTAGCCGAAACACATTCACAGGGCCGAGGTCGGTGAAGGCGAGGCTCGTCACGATTGCGGAGAGGCGCTGCCAAGTGCGCCTTGGTTGGCGGACAGCGTCGTGGTCGTCAGTGTGACAGGTGCGTACGCCAGAAACCAGCCTATCACCGTGCAGAAAGCGTCTCCTCCCTGCTCAGTGTCGGTGGAAGGAAGAGGCGTGAAGCCGGAGCATAACCGCAGTGCGCGGACTCGGTGAAGGCGAGGCTCAACATTGCTGCGAAGAGGCGCTGCCAAGTGCGCCACGATTGGCGGCAAGCGTCGTGGCCGTCAGTGTGGCAGGTGCGTACGTCCGCAACGAGCCTATCGCCGGTCAGAAAGCGCCCCCTCGCTGCTCAATATCGATGGAAGGAAGAACCGTGAAACCGGAGTACAACCACAGTGCCCGAAGTCGGTGAAGGCGCAGTTCTTCAACGCGACGATAGAGCGCGGGCCGGTCACCTGAACCGGTGCGGCAGCAGTCGCATAGCGAAGGCCCTCGTGTGCGGCGGCCACCAAGTCGTCGTGTCGTCAAGAGCTCGGGGCCGCCTTCGTGCTCGCGCAGTTCGTCACGGCTCGGGCTCGTCATGATGGCGATGGTCGATGCCAGGCTGTCAAAGGGCTGCGGGCGGGCGGCAGATTGGTAAGAAACCAAGAGTATAACAGCAGCTTCGACCGGACGAACGGTGCTGCGCACCTCGCTGCGCGTCGCCGGTCAAGCCAGTGTTATACACATTAGGCGATTTCGAACAGAACAATCACAACAGCACGGTCACTCCTCGCGACCGCGCGCCCGAAATCTCACCCACTCCATTTGGAAAGACCGGCAGAACCTAGCTCAAACGCGCACCGTTCAAGCCACATCCAGGCAATCCAGACCGCTGTGATGCACATTCCGCGATTACGAACGCTGAAATCAAAATAGTACGGCCTCCCCTCGCACCAACTTATGTAGGTGCAAGAGGTACGGCTACTCTCGTTCGCGCCAGAGCAGCTCGACCGAAGTTGCTCCAGGCTCGAGACCGACAAAGCCCGGAGCGATACCGGATTCATGAATAAAGAACTTGATATCCTGTGGCCCAATACCAGGCAGATATCCGCCGCTCGGAGTCCAAGTACCGGAGATAGGCACCCCGGCCGCCACAAACTGACCATTCGCATCGACTGGAACCGTCACGGTCAACCCCGAGCCCCCCGCCGACCAAACGACCGATGTGGGGCCGACCGGTTCGCCCGTATTCTCATGCACCACCGTACCTACGACACGGCGAGCGGGCTGAAGCCGCACCACAACGCCATGCGCGTCTTGACCTTCGTCAAGATGCCCAACCTCGGTAATGCCTACCTCTCCGCTGCTATGCGCACTGACAGTATGGTCATGGCCAGGCCGAGTGGATATCGCGAAATGGCCTTCGGAATCGGTAGCTATGGGCGCCGTGCCGACCGGCTCCCGATAAACCATGGCGCCGGCTGCTGGGGAACCGTCCGAGGCCAACACGCGGCCACGAATGGTTGCCTCCAAAGCCAGCACCATATCGACAACCACACTCTCTCCATCATCCAAATCGTAGGCCTCGCCAGATCCGAAAACATAGCCGTCCGCGTTGGCGTACACATTGAAACGGCGGTCTGACGCTACGCCAATTCGGTAGGTACCATCCGGCCGTGTGGGGATGGAAACGGGCGCACTAAACACTTCCTTGTCCCTGTGAGCCTCCACGATTCCAATCGTAGCGCTCAACGGGAATCCTGCCGCGTCGGTTACAGTGCCTTCCACAAACGCACTCGCCGGTCGGACATCGAGCGTCGCCTCAAGCAGGCCTCCATCCGCCGGACACTGCTGACCTCTCGCACTGGCTGGAATGTGTCCAGCAACGTTGGCAGTCACACGGTACCAAAAATCAGGCGGTAACTCCGCAAACACAGCCTGCCCTACTGCATCGGTGGTCCCAAACCACTCGCGGATTGTCTCATAGTTCTCCTCCTGAACCAACAACAACGCAACACCTGGCGCCTCAATACCGCCTCGTCGAACTACGACCGACAACGAGCATGCCGACCTGGGCGGAACTTCCCCCACAGGTGTGGACGCAAGCGTCCGAATGGTCGTGACCGAGTCCGTCGCAACCGATGAGTTGTTCGCTGGAACCAAGACCGGAGCGGCCAATGGAGCAGAAGGCATCGGCACCCAGAAAACAAATAAGACCGTGGCGAATGCAAAAAGCGCCAAGGCGAGCAAGAGGATGCGGTGCCGTTTCATAGCCCATCATACCACTCGGAATCAAACGTACGTTCGAGGTCAGTAAGAAACCATACACAACATAGTCGGACCCTCGATGCCCAGAGTCGTGAAGCTGCAGGTTGGAACGGGCACTTAGAATCGTGAAGGCGAAGGCCGGAACGGGCACACTAAGTCGTGAAGGCGAAGGCCGGAACGGGCACCCAGAGTCGTGTCCCCTCACCCAAGCCATCGAGCCCCCCCTGACAGCGGCGGAGCTCCGGGTCGTCCTCCGCCACGCTCCGAGTCAGTACACATGCCCGGGCTTGCACGTCGCGGGTTTGCACATCGCGGGCTGGGCGCCGCCCGAACGCTCCGCTGCATGAAGTACAGACTCTCCACGCGGCTACGGACGCCCCTCATCGACTTCGACGGTGTGATTGCGACGGACTGTCCTGGGCCGACCAACCGACAAGACAAGCACTCACCACCAATGCGCAAAATCGTGCCCCCGCCTTCAAGCACTTCTACTCAGGTCCACATACCCGGAACGTGGCAGATCCGCGCCGCTAGAATGCCCTGACTAACGTAGCCTCAGCAGTCATAGCCTCTCAGGCCATCGGCAGTCGAAAGAGTCGTGAAGCCGGACGACAACCACGGACCCCAAAGTCGGTGAACGCGTCATCCACAACCGTTACCAAGAGCCGCAGCCACGCCCACAACGACTGGCGAGCGGCGTCACAGGCGCTCAAGTGGCAGGTGCGTACGTGCAAAGCGCAACCTGTCTTCGTGCAGAAAGCGGCTCGACTGCGCTCTGTACTGGTCGAAGGAAGAGGCGCGAAGCCGGAGTTCAACCGCGATGCGCAGAGTTGAACGCGGAGCTCACCGCCAGGGTGGAGAGGCAGGGCCCTCGTTCCGGAAAACCCATCGCAATCCATCTGCCATTCTAGAAGCAACCCACAACATACAGCACCAAGACTCGGGCGTTGGCTAGCCTGTTAAAGTGTAGACCATGCAGTCCATCCACATCGCGTCACAGTCAAGCAGGTTCGTTCGCACACCACACCTGGTAGTGACCATTGATGGGCAACCGCTCGATGAGCGACTCGCCAAGTCCACAACCAATGATTGGCTACGCGGACTAGTCTCCACCTGGACTGGCTGGTTGGAAATTCCAGCACAACAAGCAATGGTCGATGTGCGAAGCCTCATGCTCACTGACGGTCCGACCATCCTCCCAATACTTGTCTGCCCCGATGACCTCGACTTTGCGTGCACCGTTGTGGTGGTAGAGGTTCTCTGTGCCCCCGACCAAATCACTTGGTCCCGCTTCGGTATCGACAAAACACCAACACGGCACACTCAGCCGAAGACCATCGGCAGCACCGTAGATTGGCTACCCAACATTGAAACAATGAGCTTCAGTCGCGATGCCTACGAAGCAGCCCTCTCCGCCGCACTAAAGGTCCGACTGCCCTAGGTTCACCAAGACAAAGGGCGGGCAAACCATGTAAGTGCTCTGATTCACGGGCTCTCAGCAATCGTTGGGCCCGAAACCAGTGGCGGTTCCGGAAAGCCGTGAGGGCGAACCGCTATCGCAAGTCCCCGACTCGGCAACGTCGGCAATGCGTAGAGTCGTAAACGTCCGTACAGGACTTCTCTCTCAGCTTTGGGTGGGCGAAACGTGGCAGGCGCGCGCACCTAGCGAGGCCGTCAGTCAACCACAGGCCGAAGAGACGGGCCGGAGACCTGGCCAACTTCGGCAGCAGCCGAGTGGCGACCATCATCAGATGCGGCGGCCACATGACCATCGCATCCGTCCAGAGCTCGGGGCCGCCTTCGTGGTCGCGACGGCCGTCACAGCTCCGGTTCGTCATGAAGACTGTGGTCGAAGCAAATAGCCAACGGGCTGTGGGCGGTCCTCAAATTTTTTAGAAACCAAGAGTATAACAGCGGGATCGAACGGATGAACGGGGCTACGCCCCTCGCCTCGGTCGCTTCGCTCGGTCGGCGTCACCGCTCATCCTGGTGTTATACACATTAGGCGATTAGCGACTTGAAACCGTGGGCTGTGCGGCAACGCAGTCTCAAAACCTGTTCAAGACTGCTCATCGTCGAACAGGCCAACCACACCTACTTACACTCTTTTGAATTCAAATATGGCTCAGAAAATCCGCTACGAATTCCCAATAGTGCACTCTTGACAAGGCTGAGAATCAGCACTCACAGATTTGCTTTAGCGTCCAGTCAACGGAGTCGCGCGCGTCGCAACAGGGCTGGCCACTCAAATTCCCCAAAGCGGAAAGTGGCAGGCGCGCCCATCCTCAGTACCCCCAGATGCACCAACAACATCTGACTATTAAATCGCGTGAACCAAGACCCAAGACAAACCAACCTGGTAAGCACAGTGAACAACCCCAAAGGCCCGGCTAAAATCGTGGATAACCAACTGTCAATCTCCCATCGCGGGTGCATCCAGCGTCGATTCATCTCGTTGTCACTGATCCGAATTCTATGGATTGTCACAGCGACAACCTCATGCGCCCCACGCGGACCAGTTCCTCCACCCACCCAATCGGGGGAGAAAAAGGAGATCCTAACCCATATATCGCTAGGATGTCCTCTCGCGGGTGACCAGGCAACATATTCGATCGAGCGCTCTATCATGCAAATAGGCCAACTTGACTGGCAATTTGCCATCAAGGATCAGGTTCAGTTTGACGTCACAGATCGCCACGAAGACGGGTACGTCGTAGAACGGGACGTCTTGTCCTCAATCATTTCTTCTCCTCCAAACCAAACGCGAACGCCAGAGCACGAACAACTACTATCGGCGGCGGCGCCAACATTTCCAAAAATCAAGATTGAAGTTGATTTCTTCGCAGACACTACGAACGGCATCAGAGTCCTAAACCTTCCTGATATCGAAGCAGCCTTCCGAAGAACATACGAGCCTCTTGCAGATTCCGACGCTCGAACTCAACCCGTTAGACTATCGCGAAAGGCACTCGCTTGGTCAACTCGGGCGTTCAACAGCCAAGCGGAATGGGCGTGTCTTACCCTAATTGTTGGTACCGTCGAATTTCAGAGGACTCGGCCCTCCTTCACTGGTGGAGCCCCCATGCTAACGCCGGCAACGCTCACGGTTCACAAGCCGGTCAACGGCCAAGTGCGTATCACCATGGAAGAAAACCTACTCCAACCTTCCTTCGTTGCGGAGGTCCATCGCAGTGCGGATGCAACCACCGAAATTACAGGCATCGAAATCAGCACCACCTTAGTATTCGATATCCAGAGCGGTTGGATGGTTAGTCAAGAATCACTCAATGTGACGCGCGTCGCCGGAACGTCTAGCGGCACCCTCGTGACCGCCGAACTCGACAGCCTCATCAACATCCAACTCCCAGCAATCATCAGGCCAGAAGTCAATGGTGGTTCGAGAAGGCCGTAAAGGCGAGCATCTGTCGTGGGCCAGTCCATCGGTCAAGCCAGCATTCACCCGCCAGGTACAGGGTCGTGCCAGTCCTCACAGTACCGCTCTCTCAGACTCGGCTGGGCAAAAGGGGCAGCGCGCGCAACGCGGAAACTCGCCAAGGGCCACGGTCTCGGTCATGACGGCGACTGTCCGAGCCACTTCGGCAGCATTGCTTGCCGCAGACCACAAGATACGGCGGCCCCTAAACCCAAAGTCATCTCGGCCTCCACGCAAATCGATTACTCGCGATTGGACACGGAGGGAAAAATCTTGTCTGAGAAGCCAACATTAGAGCCAACAATCACCCTAAACCTCTCTCAGGACCAACGGAAAGTCCTGATATCTGGCGTAAGCTCATGGATGGGCCCTGGCTATCGTCCCGCTATTATCATGCGCGCCCTCATGCTCAGCGAACGCAAAGAGCTCAGTGCACTAGGTAGTCGGCTTTCGGCGGCGCTATGCTCCAACAGCCCGTTACCTGCTTCCGATTGGGCTCGAGCGCTACTCATGACAGAAGTCGGCTTCGCCAGCAGAGTAGCAGGCCAAGGCAGCCAATGGACCACCACCACAAACCTTCGCGATGAAGAGACCATCATCATACTGCGCACCATACAAGCGCAAATGCACCCACTGCTTCGCACCAAACCAATCCCCAACTTTCTCCTAAAGTGAACTGACCTTTCCCCGCCGAGCCAACCGCCTTTCCACGCACGATAGGAGCGTCAACTTGACTAGAAACACATACACACCACAGTTTAGGTCCGAACCGGGCAGTCAGAGTCGTGACCGGCCACCCAATCCATCAAGACCAACTGACCAAACCGTGGCACCGGGTAGCTCTCCGCCGCACTCTGGGTCTGTCCACATGCTCCGGCTCGCGGCTTCGCCCACTCCCCGCCACCGGAACGCTCCGCTGCATGAAGTACAGACCCTACGCACGGCTACGAACACCCCTCACCGGCTTCGAGGTCGTGGTTAGGAACGTTCAGAAACGATACGCCGCCCACTCATCTCCGGAGCCTCCTTGAATCTTGAAGCTGTATTCGCTGTTTGCTCTCTGCTCGTCATTGCCGCCGTTGTCGTGCCCGGACTACGCGGTGTGTGGAACTGGAAGCAACTGGCGAAATCGTATCCAGCAGCACAACCAGCGGACCAATCACTGCCTGCCCTACGAGTGGTCACAGGCCCTGGATTCTATGCGAAGGCTTGGTGTCGGGTCGAGGCCATACAAGATGGGCTGCTGCTTGAGCCCGCAGCACGATTCCGACTCCTGCAACGCCCAATATTGATTCCATGGGATGATATCAAGGCGCATCCAGGGCGTGCTATGTTTGCGTCCGCTGCGGTGCTACATTTCGCAAAGCATACCAAAGTAGCCGTTCGGGTCCCAGGAAAAATCGTACCCGAACTGCTTAATCGAGTCGGCGCCCAGGCCGCCCCCACGCGCGAAACAACAAAGCGAGAACGCCCTGATTGACCTGCGCTCTGTTCTCTTCAGACCACAGGCCAACTTAGTCTCTGCAGGTCGTATAGGCGAGCGCCTGTCACGGGCCGGTCCATCGGCGAAGGCGGCGCTCACCGCCCAGACACAAAGTCGTCCACGGCTTCACAGGGCTTCTCTCCCAGGCTTCGCTAAACGGAGATTGGCGGCGCGCGCCTGACGATTGATCACAACTCGAATTCCATAGATTGGCCGGTAAGTTTCAGGGCGGCCTTCCAAGCCCGGGAAGCAGTGTCCAGTTTCTCCGCTCCGCGCCCGAGAGTCAGCCATCCGGGTGGACCATTGTGTTTCAAGTGGCCGCCAAGTCGAGCGATGGCGAGCGTCACGTCGATGGCTGTTGGCTTGCGACCCAACATACGTTTGGGAACCATCTCGCGCAGGGCAAGGAGTTCAATATCATCGACGACAGTCTCGTATGGTGCAGGCTTAAGACTTCGAGAAACGACTCGTAATCCGAGGATTCTCCAAGCGATTGGCACCAACATTGCGATGGTATTCCAGAGGGTGAAAAGCGAGCGGCCTTGACGCTTTTCGGCGGAACATCCAGTCTTTAGCGCTTTGAAAAACTCCTCAATCAACCATCGCTTTCGGTAGATGTCCACCACTCGAGTCGTTTGCTCTTGGGTATCAACAGGAAGGGTGGATAGAATGCGCCAATGAACAGCTTTCTCTCCCTCCGGCGGGTCCTTCTCAATGACTTCGACGAACGAAAGCCACATGGATGGTTGAATCGTTTCGGCCAAGCCTGAAGAGCGTTTCACTTCAATGGTGGTGGCTCGAATAATGACCTTCGCGACCCGTGATTTACGCACTGGGTTTCGTTTTCGGGCGTCCGGAAGTCGTTTTCGACCTCGCCGTGACAAGGGCACATCACGTTCCAGCTCAAACGCAGAACTTGGGATGGAATCGAACAGCCGCCCGGTCGCGGTCTCCAAACTTCGATTGTGCTGCGCTCGAATGACAAAGGAGTCGCCCAGTGCGACAAGGTGCGCCATAAGCTTGTACGAATCTCCCTCACGGTCCATCACATGGATGAGGTCAAGGCTCTCGGGCGCCGCTGCGCTAGCCCGAGTGGCAATGTCGACCCACCGTTGCGAGCCTATGGAGAGAGAAACCTCATCTTCCTCTGATTGACCTTCGACCCATTTCTTGTTGACCACACGGTACACCCCCTGTGCCACAACCCCGTGCACAACGGGCTGTTGGGTCTCCGATACGGCTAGTGCGAAATGGCCGTAGAAGGAGCTGGCGTCGGCTTTCGGTTTGAGCCGCTTTCGGGGTACATCGCCCTTGTAGACGAACTCCGAGGTATCGTGCACCACCAATACGCTGTCGCGGTCTTCATCTGCAGCCCGCTGCCAGGAAGAAGAGTGATGAGGAGCCAACAGGCCATCTGCCGTCACATTCTCGTTGTTCATCAGTCGGTAATACCCCTCCAATTCTGAAGGGTTCTCAAACGACTGTGTGAAGCCGGCAGAAGGCTCTGCTGAGATGCGTTGCGCCGAGGTAACTACCCGGCGATTCCGTCTACAGGGGTGAGCGTTCAAGCTGATTGTACCGGTGGGTACCCGCAGTTTTTGACCCAGTTGGCATAAAAGCCCAGTGGGAGTTCCTTCCAGATGCGGTGGACCTGCGCCGCTAGTTCTGTCCAATTCGAGCAACCTATTGCGCGCATTCTCGCCTTCAAGGTGGACCACAAGTGTTCGATGGGGTTGAGTTCAGGACTGTAGGCAGGCAAGATAAGTACTTTTGCTCCTGCACTCTCGATGAGTTCACGGACCTCTGTGTTCTTGTGAATGCTGAGGCCGTCCATAACGACGGTATCGCCTTGGTTCAGGCTGGGAACCAGGTGGGTCTTGGTGAAGGTCAACATGCACGCCGTGTTCATTGTGCCTTCGTAAGTCATCAATGCCCGCGGACCATCCATAGCCATTGCTCCAACAAAGCTCAGCCGCTTCCCGTGAGAAGATTGGGTGATGATGGCCTGTTCCCCGATAGGCGCCCATCCGTAAAGTCTGTTCATACCGCAGATAACACCAGATTCATCCAAGAAGACTAGGTGTCCAGACTCCAATGTCCTTTGCTGGTCAATGTATTCTCGGCGGGCAGCGACGACATCTGGTCGCTTGGCAGCTGGCGAGCGGAAGACCCCCTTTTAAAGGAGAATCCCAACCGCCTCAACGCTTTGCCCATGGTGTGGCGGGAAGCAGTACACCCAAAGGCCTCGTTCAGTTCGTCTGCCAACTCTTGAGTGGTCCAGTTCGGTTCGTCGACAACCAAACTACAAAGAAACTCCTCATGTTCCTCCGTTATCCCACGGCGCTTTCCTCCCATTGGAGACGCTGAAAGGTCGCCACCATAACGGTGAAGACGCAAGTACCGACTCACCGAAGCCACTCCGACTTTGAACCTTCGAGCGATATCCTCGTACGTTCCTTCTCCGTTTTCGTACGCGTCTACAATGCGCTGGCGAAGCTCGAGCGAACACGGCGCTGACATACAGTACCTCCTGTACGCTGATCACCCGTTTCACTGTGTACTTCAAGCCGTGGCCAAAACCTTGTCGACCAGATCAGCTTCAGGGTTCACCCCTGTAGCATCACCTAGATCAACCTGACCATATTCCCTATACAACCAACTCATCGACTACAGGCCCTCCAGCTAGAAGCCTGATCACACGCTCACAATCGAGGGGCCAGTCAGGTTGAAGAGTTGTGTTGAATCGTCAGGCGCGCGCCGCCACTTTCCGCCATGCAGAGCCTGAGAGAGAAGCCCTGTGAAGACGTCCACGACTCTGCGAGCTGACGATGGTCTGAGCCTTCACCATCTTGAAGCCGATGAGGGGCGTACAGACCCAGAGTGCGGCGGATAACGACCCAGAACTCCGGGATGCGGCCAGTGGTCTGGATGGCTCGGATTTGCGGCTGCGACCCAGCCGCCCGTTTGGGGCTTCGCCTTCATGGCATTGACTGCTCGTTGCTTCCTTCGCCTTTACAGCACTGACTGCCCGCTTCGGCCTTCGCCTTCACAGCATTGGCTACCGCGTGTACTTGGGTGCAGTTGTCCTGGTTGGATTTCGGCATCTCTGAAGCTCTTGACGGTATTTATCAGTCGGCTGGCAAAATTCGGGGGCGCCCGAGGATGTGGCTGCTTTCGAGCATCTTGTTCAGGGGTAAGGCTGCCCCGTTGGCATTGCAGACTTCTGTCATCGTTTTGAGCCACCCAGCGCTGGCTTTGTTGTGAGGGTGTGTAGTGCCCTACGGTTTCCTGGACAAATCGGTGGGTGTATTCAGGCCGCGATGG
>OJBS01000286.1_pt1 | contig 14107 bp, 14 predicted proteins | sample 1590941 | NCBI WGS metagenome assembly OJBS01 (sample SAMN05416785, study PRJEB24817) | seawater metagenome | isolation source: Sea water | place: Canada:Atlantic | collected 2013-11
GCGCACCTCGTCCAAACCCACGGCGTGCTCGCAGGCCGCTCTGCATGGCGGCGGGAATGTGCAGGGACAAACACAGGGCATTCGCAGCAACAGTAGCAATGTGACCTTCACCAACTGTGATGCCAACCCGAACAGCTACCTTCGCTTCTTCCAGACCGGCGAGCCGCTCTCCAGCAACACTTCGTCAAACGACTACAACACGTCGTACCGCTGGCGGGACACCAAGGTCAGCGCGGTGTCTCCCATCGCGGCGGACTTCTTTGGTCTCACCGAGTTCCGCCAAGGGGGATGCGGCACGTTCAGCACAAGCAACCGCTGGGCCGCCTACGACGGAATGACCGGAGCAGCGTTGGGAATTCGCTAAGTCGGTAGCGTTCCCACAACCCGCAACAGTTGCCGAAACAGGCCCATGCGGTGAACGCTAGCGCCAGGAACACCTGCCATGGCTGCTTGCAACTCTGCCTGTGTCCACGCGCGCTGAATGGCTAGGTGACCGTCCGCCCGGACCCACGGTGATGTCCGGAGTGCCATGCTGAGGCAGGAAAAACCCAAATTGGCCAAGCGTGAACGAACCAGCTCGCTGACAACGATTTCGCGCCGGACTAGCGGCGTGTTGCGGGTGATGAACTCAGCCGCCTCTTCGTCGCTCAAATGGTAGAGAAAATGGCTGGACACCATCACATCACAAGTCGGGATCCTAAAGTCTGGGTCCATGACGTCGGCTACTTGGAAGGTCGCGGATGGCAGCTGAGCTTGGGCAAACGCGACGGTCGATGGGTTGCCATCAAACCCAGTCAGCCTGACGGTCCGCCCATCTAGGCACAGCGCTTCCCCCAAAGCCTGCAAGACATCTCCGGCGCCACATCCAACATCAACAATGTGGACCTCTTGGGCGTCTCCAACGGCAGTACGTACAGCCCGAACGACCGCTTTCGCGTTGCCAAGCCACGCGTTGAGTCGTGACAGCTCATGCAGGGTGCGCTCGAGTTCTGGACCGCTAACGGTCAGGTCGTCCAGACGCTCCGGCTGTCGCGCCCGCTCGGTCACAGCCGTGCGCCCCACGGTGTTGTCAGGGCAACACCACCGTCACGCATCTCGATGAGCGAGTCCACAACGTCTTCTTCGATACGCGCCATGTCGTCGTCGGAGTAGGCGTCTCCCAAGAACAGGAAGGGCCAGCTGTAGGTGTAGAAGCCACGCGCCCGAAGTGACAATGACAGCAACAGGCTCGCCGCGGGATTGACTCGGTGGGCCAGTCCACGGGCATCATCGGCAAGATGTGGTGATTCCCCGACCATCAGCAAGCCAATGAAGTCGCCGTAGCCCACCGCATGGATGGGAATGCCCTCGTCACGACGAAGCTGGGCCAGACGCTCGCGCAATCGGGCAATTCGAGTACGGGTCCGCGTGTAGAAGGCCTCTCCCTTTTTCTGCAACAAAGACAGAGATGCGTGTGACGCAAGAAGCGCCATGTGGTGGCCCATATGCGTAGACATGAACGTGGTTTTCTGCCCGAAGTCGGCCAAGTTCACGCCCGTTGTCCGAGCATGGTCGAGCAACGCCATTGGCCCGCCAACGGCAGACAGCGGGATGCCCAGGCCGGACAGAACCTTACCGTATACGCGAAGGTCGGCATGGATGTTCTCTGTGACCGCCGCACCCCCGATTCCCCAGCGAAATCCAGTTTGAACCTCGTCCAAAACGAACAGCAGACCTTCGTCCTGGCACAGCTTGGACAGACGCTTGGTGAAGGGAAGGCACTTTTCTGGGAACGGAAAGGAGACGTTCGACGGCTCAGCAATGACGCAGGCAATCTCGTCCTTCCGAGCGAGAATCATCTCGAATGCGCGCTCGTCGAGGTGAGGAACAATCAACAGATCAACCGACGACGACGGGGACACGCCCTTGGCGAACGGAAGCGCCTCCACGCCCGTCTCATCGACCTTTGGCCAAGGCACAAAGGGATGACCGTGCATCAGAGCGACAGAGCTCTGAACGCCCCAGTCGTGAGTTCCATGGGTGGCGCTCTCCACCTTCACAACGAGCCTCTTGCCGGTCGCTGCACGGGCAATGCGAACGGCAGCCCCCGTCGCTTCAGTGCCTGAATGCAGGAAGACGAAGGCTTCATTCCCGGTGATGTCCCGGAGCAGGTCAACGAGCTTCAACTCAATCTCATTGAAATAGCCATTACCGACCGTAGAGCCAAGGGCCTGGCGTACCGCGTCTACGACTTCTGGCGGATTGTGCCCATGAAGCGACTGTGTGCCAAAGCCCAAAAACAGGTCAATGCGCTCACGGCCATCCGCGTCCACCAGGCGAGAGCCTTGAGCGCTCTTGACGGCCACAGGCAGAGGGACGGCGTGAAATGGCCACTGGGTCGGGTTGCCAACGCTCGCTTCCCGCAACCGCGCCACCAGGGCGTTGCTGGCCGGCTGCTCTGCTGCCACACGCCCCATCAAGTTCATCACATAGTCGCTGCTCATCACCTCACCGGTGAAAGCCATCATCTCAGCACCGTTCATGGGGAACCTCCGAACCCAAAGACTACTGTCGGTTCGTGTTCGATGGGCAGGACGTACCGTTCCACCACGCGACCGACTGGCCCCAAGGCGAACACACGCTGGATGCATGCCGGGGTGGAAGAGGACGTATGTGTCCACGCTCGGCGAGCCAAACGTTCAGGCAGTGTTGAACGCCAATACCAACCAAACCAGGGTGACTCCACGGCCCCCCTCAATCGACGAAGTGTCTGACGTTTCAGACACCGCAACAGACTGGGTCGAATTCCACTCAATGGACCATACCACTACGACCCCCCTCGGGACGTTGAGGCCACTGGGACGTGCAAGCGTTCCTCAACTCGCCCAAAGTCGCCTGCTCTCTAGACAGATCCTGAGAAAAGCGGTCGCGTCTGTTGACCGCCGCCGCCCGTCGTTCGTATGGAGCGAGCTGGAAAAATTCAATGCGTGCGGGGACCCGAGAGTTGGCTTCGCGTGGCTGACACGCGGCCCATGCGCGCACCACCGACGGGTCCGGTTCTCGTGCGGTGAACACGGCTTCTGCCCGTCCAAACCCACGGCGTGCTCGCAGGGCGCTCTGCATGGCGCAGGGAGGCTGTTCTGGTCGTGGCACTAGACGCTCGGCCTCCGGCAGGGTCACTGGCTGGTCGCCGTCCTCTTCAGAACCCGCCCGCGGGCGTCATGGCGCTGTCGCGAAAAACGGCGCCGGTGAGTGCCATTGACGGCAAGTGCGAGGCTAGGAATGTTCAATCGGGTTGTCTGGTGGCTGCTGTGCGTGTCAGCCGCGGTGATGTGGGTCAGCACAAGCGTGTCGCTCTCCATGTGGGGCAAGCCCTATCGCATGAGCCAAGAAGCCCTGCTGATGGGCACCTCAGCGGTCGCTGTCGCACTCGCTGCCTCTGTCATCTTCTCCTCCGGCTTGCTCGTGACGGTCTACCGAGGCTGGGATGCGCTCAATCAGGCGCGACAGCAGGACATGTCGTCCCTCGCGTCCACAGGAATCGGCCGCGACATCCCCGCACAGCAAGCGGTGTTGCTCCTGTTCATACCGGTGTTCAGTATCTTTTGGCAGTTCGTCGCCTTCAGCGGATGGGCAACACGCGCTGAACAGCTGGCGGAACACACCGGCGCAGGACGCGGCGCCCTCATGCCTGCGATTCCCGCCGTTGCCATTGTTGGCACCCTCGTCTCCGCCATCTTGATGCTGTGCCTACCCCCCGTTGGGGTCATGGTCGGCATCACCGCCACAGGGGCCTGGCTGGTGACGGCGCATGCCATGTTGAACTGGCCAGTGGTTCCACAGTTCGTACCCCGTGATCGTGGCATGGCCTATTTTGGAATCGTGACCGGCCGACTCGACCTGCGCATCCTCATCGGCACTTTCGTCGTGGTTGTCGGCGCGGGTGCGTTGAGTGGAAGCGCGAGTTTTCACGTCATGAATGCCTATTTCGTTGACCACAGTATTGGCGGCTTGAGCTACGGATCCTGGTTGTGGCGGGCGACCCTCGTGCGGGCCGTCGTTACAAGCATGGTCGTTGCAGTACCCGCGCTCCTTGGCGTGGGATTTCGAATCAGACACCCCGGCCTTCTCCTGCCGTTCGTTGCACTGGCAACCGTCATCGGTTTTGTGGTCAACCACATTGGGTATTCGGTCTTGAGCGGGTCTTGGGAGGGCGCTGCCCCGCTCATCTTCTTCCCGGTGCTGTACGGCATCACCGGCGTTGTTACTTCGGCCTTAGTCCTCGGTGCGTTGTGGTGGGGCCGGCCGGCAGCGGTCGCCATTGCTGTGGCATTGGCCCCGAGTCTACTCGTCTCAAACCTCGTTGAGAACGCGGCTAGCTTGGTCTTGACCTACGCCTTGGGGGATGGCGACTGGATTACGTCGAACAACTTCTGGGTACCGTGGACGGAAATCTCCCCGACCTTCTTCCGCTACATCCTCGAAGCGTCACTCATTGCCGCTGGCCTTGCCATCCTGCACAGACTGTGTCGCTCGCCCCTCATTGCTACAGCGGTGCCGCTCCAGGTTGACCCGGGCTGCGCCGCTGATGCACGCACCTAGCTTCCCCGGCGCATCGCACTGTGTCCCCACACAATCACGTTGCGCCGGCTCGCTATGCACGCACCTGAACACCGCATCCCGCAGGTCAACCTGTTCGGGCAACGCTGTAGCCATTGTTTACATCGCTACCAATTGGAGCCGCTTTCGCAATAGTGGTTGGAAGGTACCCTTACGTTTCAAGCGGCTTCGCCGTAGAGCGAGTATGAGATTGGGCCCGATTCGGCCGGGCGTAGAACTGTGGACTGCAGGGGGGGCCTCCTTCGCCTATTCACTGCTCCGCGACCGTCGCTCGTTGTCACGACCTTCTCGATCCGTAGCCGGCTTCACGACTGCTGAGAGGCCGCTAATCAGAGCCTCCCGGAATCACCATGACGGCCGCGCCCAGAGCGCCCTCACGTCGTTCCCACCCAGTGTGGGTTGCGCTCATGCCCGAAGTAGCCATGTGGATACACACCTTTCATTAGGCGGTCAGGTATCCACGAGGTCAAGAAGATGGCATGGCGCTGGGCTCCGATTTCTTCTTTCATTCCACTGCGGTCGTATTGGACCTTTGTGTGCCGAAGGCGCTTAGCGGCCTTCTTCACCGCATCGTGGTCTCCCCGCGCGTAGGCTGCACGAACGTCGCTGACGTCTACGACTCGCAGATGGCACTCCACCGACGTGTCACTCGCCGTGTACAGGATGTGAGTCCCGTCCGGAGACCAGGAAGGACTGTAGTCCGCTCCTTGGTTGTCCGTCAGGCGCACTGGCATCGTCCCGTCCGCGCGCATGAGCCAGATGTCCTTGTCTCGGTCGGCAAACTTGTCGTTGGGATTGGCCTTGAGCTGCCGGTTCGAGCAAAAGGCGATGACAGACCCATCGGGACTGGGGGTCGGCGAAATGTCGAGGCCGCCGTCCTGGTTGATTTGTTTGGTTTGTCGGGAAGATAGGTCGATGTGCCAGATGTCGGCATCACCATCGTTTCTATCGCTGGAGAAATACAGGCCGCGTCCGTCCTGTGCCCAGCGAACGTGCTTGTCCGACCCCTCGTGTGTAGTCACCTGGGCTCTGTTCTCGCCGTCAGCATCCATTAGCCACACATCGTTGTTCCCAGCCTCGTTGGAGATGAACGCGATTTGCGTCCCGTCCGGGCTGAACACCGGGCAGTCTGCCCACACGCCCAGGCTGGTCAGGGCAACCGCTTCGCCGCCTTCCGCTGGGACCCAGAAGATCTCTTGTCCCTTGCCTTTCCGGTTGCTGGTGAACACCACCCGTGAGCCGTCCGGAGACCAGCAGGGTTTGTCGTTCCAGTTCTTGCCGTGGGTGAGCTGAAGGATGTCACCGGTCGCCATGTCGAGGCTCCACAAATCGTAGTCGTTCACGGAGCCGCTCGCGAAAACGATTTTGCCACTTTGCTCTGACATGCTGCATCCCGTCCGGGCACTATCTGTGCCCTGCTGAAGCCTGGACGCACCGCGATGGACGGCCCTGTCCAATCAACCGCGCTAGCGTCGACGTCGAGGCTCCCACACTTCGTGCTGCGCAACAACCAGCCCCCATTGATGGGGCTGCACGTGACCCGCGTGCACGACACGGAAGTCTGGCTTGCAATGCGGTCGTTGGAACAACGGGGGGCAATGGCTGTCTGGCGGCGGTACTCCACGGTCTTCGCGACGCGCTGCTGGCGGTCTGGTGCGGTCTTGATTCGGGTCGGTCAGCAGGTTTATGAGAGGGTCGAAGGACAGCGCTTGGCGGTCGAGCCCGCCCCACACGACTGGAGTCTTCGTTGGCTTATCCAGTGACCTGGCACGTCACTGTTTCGCTGGTGAAGACTCGAATGCAAGCGTGAACCTTGCGTGCGGCACAGGTGGTGTTTCAACGCGTGCGGCTCCCAAAGAATGCTGGACGAACCGTTTGAAAACCCGGCACGTTGTGCGGTTTCAGGCGCCGTCGCCACTGTCGCTCACTTCCGCAGCACCACTCGACTCCTCGATATGCACGGTCTGCGTTGGGAACGCGAACTCGACACCCTGGGCTTGTGCGAGTCGCGCAACGTCTAGCAAGATGGCGTGCCGGACTTGCACCTCGTGGCCGTAGTTCCTCGCGTTGAACGACGCTCGAAACTTCACGTTGATGGAGGAGTCGGCGAACTCGGAGACGCCCGCGTAGACGAGCGCATCGTCGTGTGCGCTGCGTTCTTGGAGCATGACTCGCAGCGCGATGACGAAGCTATCCAAGACCTCGGGCGTGGTGTCGTAGGTGGCGCCGACGGTCCCGCGCAGGACGCGCATACGGCTGCGGCCTTGATTGTCGATCACTTCGCCGGCCAGTACACGGTTGGGGATGACCACTACGCTGTCGTCGAAGGTGCGGATTTGCGTGGAGCGCAGGCCCACATGCTCCACGTGGCCAGCCTGTCCGTGCACACTCACCAGGTCGCCTCGGAGGAAGGGGCGGTCTGCCAAGAGTACGGCGGAGCCGAAGAAGTTGGCGAGGGTGTCTTGTGCCGCAATGGCGAAGGCCAAGCCACCGATGCCCAAGCCCGCGAAGACGGTTCGGTAGGGGATGTGCAGGATGTCCGCAGCGAGGAATAGTCCTACAACGACGATACCAATCTTGGCAGTGGAGGTGAGTAGGGAGACGAGGATGGAGTCCACCGAGCTGTCATCCAGATAGGAGCGAGCTTGTAGTGCGGCTCCCAGGTCATCGAGTCCGCTGAAGAGCAGCCACGTACCGCCGACGACGGCCGTGAGTAAGCTGCACGACCCAAGTGCCCACAGCACATTCGGGGGCACGCCGATGAGCTCGAAGAGCTCGTGGAGGGCGACGCCAGCCACGAGTAGTCCGAGGGGAAACGCATACCTGCGCTCGAGGCGTCGGCGATTCTTGCGTGTGTCGTCGTCGCGCTTGCGCATGACCCAAGCGAGCGACGTGGGCAGCCGCGCGATGAACCCGGCGGCAACGAAAGCGCCAAACACTAGGACCAACACCACCAACGCCTGCCAGCGCTCAATCGGACCGATGGGGCGAACCCACGTGGGCGAGAGCTTGCGGAACTTGCTCCGCAGACGGAAATAAAGGGAGCGGCTGTCTTCCTTTATGAGCCCCTCCGCGACGGGGAGGTCTTCGAAGGCGTCGTACAATGCACGGACGGTGCGTAGGGTCTCCGGTGTGAAGCGCCACACGGCTGGCGCTTCGGGATTTTCTGGGTCTCGCATTGGGGCGACCACAACCCGCCCGAGCGGGTGCTCAAAGTGAACGTAGGGCTCGTTGCTGCTCGGGTCGTTCGGGAGCTCCTGCCAGATCAAGAAGCCCGCGCGGTCCAGCACCTGCTTGAGGTACTCGGCCAACAGAGGCGCCTCGGTGTCGCGCATCTCCGGGTCCACGTCGGACAGGTCCATGGTGTTGATGACGTAGTCGCTTCCACCTTCGTCCCAGTGCTTGACCTGCTCAATGAACGTGCGGAGGGCCCCGCGAGGGTGCGGCAGCGCTAGGTGCCCGTGGGGATCTGGCTGCAGCGTACCTCTGGCTGTGCGCAGCTGTGTGCGCAACGCCAGCAGTTCATCGTTTGGAGGGGCTGTGAGACGCCAGTTCCCGGCTGCATCACGCAAGAAAAGCTGCTCGTACTTAATGGGAGTGCCCACCTGCTGCAGGGTGTAGGTGTGGGTCACGGGGCGCTCGCCCGGGGGCGTACTGGGCTCGCCTGCTTCGTTCGGCCCGTCGGTCGCTAGGCTAGGCGCAGGCTCGGTAGGCGCGTGGGCCGCGTCTGGGAGGTCCCACAGGTGCAGCATGCACGCGTCCACCACCTCAAAGAGCAAGCTCGCGCGCCGGAACTTCTCGGTGGGCGTCAGCGGCGCGGCGCCCGCTTGCTCTTGGAAGTCCACGCTGGCCAGCCCGGCGTCGACAAAGTCGAGTCCCCCGTAGCGAATCTCGTTGAAGGCCGTCAGGAACGAGCCCATTGCTGCGCGCGGCGACTCAAGCTGGGCCTGCCACGGCTGCAGGTTGGTACTGGCGCTAAGGCGCCCACCATTCCACCACTCGCCGCTGTCGAAGCGGCCCATGAAGCTCTCTCCATTGGGCCCCAGACTGAACGTGAACTCTCCGTCGCGTCCATCTTCCCGGAAGCGTCCGCGCAAGATACGGCCCTCTCCGCCGTCCGTGTCCTCAACCACCCCTTCAATCACGCCGTCCCGCGGGAAGTAGACGCCGCTCACTGTGCGCCCGTCTTGGGTGAGAACTAGGCGCGCACGGCCATTACGCCAGTGAGAGTCCCACTGCCCCGACCAGGGGTTCTCGTCGCTCGCACACGCGCTGCCGGCGGTGCTGAGGATGCCGATGCATACCAAGAGCGCGGCCACCGCAGCGAGCAGAATGAGCCGCCACAGTGTTCGCGCGTTTTGCGATTGTGTCGCCTGAGTCATCATGCCGCTCACTCCTTTAAAACGCGGTGCGTGGTGACCCGGAGCCAAGCCCACTGAAAAGTCTGCGCGTACATGCGCGGCAGTATCTCGCTCGAAGCTCTGTGCGGTCAACAGCCCCTCGTGCCTTCCCCAGCGCTGCTCGCCCACGCGAACCTTTGGACGGCTCCAACTGCGGCCTCCACAACGCTACCGCCATTGGCCTGTGGGAGCTGCGGCGCTGGCGTGGAGCAGCTGAATGCATGGCAGCCCCTCTTGGCGGTGGTCGAGGGCCGCGGCTTCACCGGTTGTGCGCACTGGGGCTGGCATTCGGTTGCACGACTCTTTTGAACAGCCGACGACGGGCGCGAATGCCTTGCTATCCGCTCGATGATGGGCTTGGTCTCAAGCGTCTGCACCTGCCACTCGTGGTGGTGAGACGCTTTCCGGCGAGAGTGACACTTGGCGGGCTGCGTTGCTGCGGGCAGTGCACACAGGAAGAGGATTGGTACGCAACACGAAGGGGCCAGGTAATCTAGGGTCTAAACTGCAACATCCGTCATGGCGTCCAACACCGCTTGGCGGTGTTCGGCTGGTACCACACACGTGGCGCCCTTGCCGTCCCAGATGAGCTGCAGCGTGTGAGCGTCGTAGTGTGAACGCACGTCGTGCCACGGAATGTCCGCGTGGATGTGAAAGCTAAACAGCCGGCCCGTCAACTTACTGGCAGCCCCGAACGCGGCGAACGCCGCAACAAGGGCCCATACTCCCACAAGAGTGCCGCCCCGACGAATCGCAAGAAGGTCGAGTCCGACCTTCTGTAGGCCCATGGCGCAGGCGATGGACGCTGCAATTCCGACTGTCGCTGCCATTAGGCCGACGAACGTGCCTAAGAATGGAATTGGCTTCCTGATAGATAGGGCAATGCCGTCTGAAGATAGGCCCAGAGTGCCTGCACCTCGTATGCCTGCGTCCTTGACATCTTCGGGCAGGTTCTCGTCTGGATGGAAGACGGTCGGGATGGTTGTCAAGTTCACGAGGGCTCCTGGGGTGTGGGAGGGGCCGTACATCATGCCTCGATTGGGGGGCTGTGGGCTACGCGCTGGTGCATGGTTTGAGGCCGCTTGAGGTCCATTGACGTGAGACGTAGGCGCCCGCTATGGCATGCGTTGGCATGCGTTGGCATGCGTTGGCATGCGTTGGCTGCTGCTGGCCTGCCTGTGCTGTAGCTACGCACCTGCCGTCTCGGGGGTTGCGATACCGGACGCCGATTGCTGTATGTGTGGCAGCGTCGGAGGGTCATGCCTTCACTGATTGTGTGCACTGTGGGTGGCATTCGATTTCACGACTCTTCCTGCCGGCCGACGACGAAACGCGACCGCTTGGCTAACTGCCCGACGACAGACTGTTTGTCGTACCGAAAAACCCGCCACTTTGAGCTCCACGACGCCGTCCGGCATCCACTAAAAACCTACCAGCCGCTCTCGGTGCGGACGGCGAGCCGAACCTTCTCAGACGGTGCTGACGCACCGAACGCACGCCGGGACGCGTCGGTCAACTGCTCCCTGGAGCCAGGCGCAGATACTTTGCAGCGTAGGACACATTTCGCAATGGCGGTGGCGTTCTCGGGGAGCCATGGGTCAGTAAGGAGAGCCGGGTCTGACAATGCTCTTGAGGGTTCGCAGACGGGTTGGGGCATGGGCAAAGCACGATAGGTTTCAGCGTTTGTGGCGAGTTCGGCGCTCGAAACATCCATTGAATCTAACCCTGGCTTGTGCAGTGACGCGAAGTACCGTTCACCCGTAGGAAGAACTTGGTATGCCTTTGGTTGCTCACCATTCTTCCGTCTTGCCCACCATTCCTTGGCTACCCGCATCTGACTCCCATGCAGCCCTTGTGATAGCCATCAACGCGGCGTCAGTGGGGTTCGCCTTCAGCAGGTGTGCTCCTGCCGCTTTTCGGCCAGGCTCCGCTGTTGGACAGTCCACTTTGTGAAAAACGAATCAGCGCGACGGCCCCCAAGCGGCCTCGCGCTCGAACACCTATGAAACGCCTGTAGAACGGCATGCAGCTAGGCATCGCACTCATGTTCTTGAGTCACATAGGCCCGCCTTACTGGGGTTCGTTGTTGCAGAAATCAGGTTCACCGTGCCCGCGTCTCTTGAAACTCGCATTCCTGCGATTAAGGATGAGTTCCCAGGAGCGAACGATGCCAACGACAACAGAGACGTCCGACACAAGCTCAAGCTCATCCTCAAGCTCATCCTCAAGTTCGAGCGCCGCAGTCGAGCCGCTCAAAGATGAGCTTGCCGATCCGCTAAAGAGCGCACCAAGCACACTGCGCGGACGTCTGACCTCCGAACGAAGCGCTATCAAGGGAGCGACCAGTTTTTCAGACATCGCTGACGTCATCGACGGCTCCCTGTCGCCGAAGAAGGGCGAGTCCTCCATCAAGCTCCGCAACACGGACAAGGGCGTGGACCGAGCTCGCACTTTCTTCGACTCCAACACCATGGTCGCTGAAAAGAAGGCATTCGTTGAGGACCGCTACGACGGCGCCTTGTCCGACCAGAAAGCAGGCTTAGCAGAAGTCTCCAAATCAGGCGGCGCCATCAGCCAAATCCTAGGTAAGTCGGACACGGAAGTCGAAGAAGCCAACTACGATGGCCTGCAGTGGGGCGCAAACTTCGGACCTCATTCGTCCGCAACCCTCAAGCAAGAACTCGTCAGCCCAGACGATATGCAAGCCACTGTGGAGGTTGCCCAAGCTCGCGGAGGCCTAGCGAAGCTGGTGCCATTGTCTGGATTGTGGCGGTCAATGGATGATGGCCTTCAAAAGCTGTGGACCACCGCCCACGGCGACCAAAAGGCCGCCCAAAAGGCGTGGACCTCTCAATCCAAAGCTGCCCAATCTCCTGCTATTCGTCCAACCCAACTGGGCCCAACAGACATTGACGACTGGGCCCCATATGGTAGCCTTGCGGCCGCGTTCTCAAAGCCCACCAACGGCTGCATGGGCATGGGTGAAGACTACCGGTTCAACTCTATCAAGAGTGCATGCGACGCCCTCGGTCTGACCGAAGCGTCGTACAGCGATGGTGCGTTCGTCCTGTCCATTCCTGGTGGAGAGGTGTCGGCAGCTGTGGACGCCGCCAAAGCCGCCGGTGGTGGGGTTGGAAAGGCCACTGTGTTTACCAGCCTGATGTTCTCCGAGTTCAACTACATTGCGGAAGACCGGGCAACCAACGAGACCGAATCCGGTGATGCCGAGGTCAATGCCAACGCCAAACAGAACTCTGGAAAGAAGTCCGCGGGTGGTAAGACTGAGGTTGTTGTGACCCAATTCCCAGCAGCGGCTATGTTCTCGCAGAACCCCACGTTCCTCGGATAGTTCGTTGACCTCCATTACCCATTACGGTCAGACGCTGACCGAAGACTCGTTGAAATCCGCCTGTCACCAAGCTGCTGTCGGACACCCAAAGGTGCCGATGTCCATGCATCCCATGGATGGCGACCAGTGGATTTCGGACCTGATTGACGCTGTAGAAGGCACCCCGTTCGCAGCATCCGTGGACGCAGCGCTCGCCTCGTTGATGGAGACCGGCGGTTCGGAGGTGTTGGACGTCCTGGGTTCTGTCGCTGCAAGCCGTCCTGGGCACCTTCCAACGGATGTCCTCATTGGCAAACTCAAAGCTCAGTCGGGCCCACTGGGCACGCTGGCCGAATCCGTCCGCGGCATCCTACTCAACGGCGACACCGGGTACACGGACGACCTGCGGTACCTTGCAGCGGATGAAGACGCCCGCGATGCACTGGCCGCCGTCTTCCTGTGCCACGACCATGCATGGACATTGGAGCAGCTAAAAGACTGGTTCACTGGGGATGCAGCTGCCGACCGCACGCTTCTTTTGGGCTTGGTTTCTCCGCTCAGCCGCGGTGAACTGCATGCCCTCAGTACCGAAGTCTTGGCAGCGGATAGTCCTGTTCCAGCACCGGTCGCCGAACAAATCACCGCATACGTGGCCAAGATGGCCGACAAGCCGTTCTTCGCCGACCGTGGCGAAGCGGTGCGCTGGCAAAAGTAGGCGCGGCGCCCACCTCGTTGTTCGGTGGGCGCGGGTGGGTTGCCTCGCCTCCGTGAAGCCAGCAGCTTTGTCGCCCCCGTGCTCGGCCACAGCGTTGGACGGACTGAGTTTGTCGTCGCCATCACACTGGTCAACGACTTCACCGGCAACTTCAACTTCTCTTACGGTGAAATCCGCGACAATCGCTTCGATAGTCTGACCGTACAGGCCGGCTCAACAACGACCGTGCTGGCGGCGTGCTGGAAACAACGCCTCGTCAAAGCACATCAATGGGGCCCGCACTCTCACCGGTGCCGTCAACGGTCCTGTGAGCTACGACAGCTAGTGGGCGGTGCTGTTGCGGTCTGTTGGCCGTGCCATTCTTGGCGACATTCCCGAAGCGTTGAGTGTATAGACAGCTGGCCGATTTGTGACGACGGGGCCGTCCTTCAGCAGCCCCAGGCAGCCTTTCGAGGAATACTCGCTACCGATGACCTTCCGTCAGAGTCCGCCCTCCCGAATATTCGATGCCCTTGCAACGCTATTGCATTGCTGACAATCCAAGTTGGGATTCGCCTTGGTGTGATACGCATCATTACTGTGGATGAGTATCTTGAGGCATCCTGATGCTCATTACGCAAGGTTCCAGAACGCGTTTGAGGCGAGATGCACAACAACGACGAATGCTGTTATGGCGGTGGCTTTTGGGGGGATTGCGGGATCAGATTCTACTTCTACCGGGCAGCTTTTCGGTTGAGTCGAAGCGCTGCGCCTCAGAGACAAAGGGGGGGCGTATCCGCCGACCACTTGGAGTGGTCGCCAATGTGGCGCTGGTCCCGAGCGCCGCGATGATGCGCTGCTGTAAGTTGGAATAAGGCCAGATTCAAACATTGTCGATTAACCTTCTGGCGGATGCAGGTAGTTTTTCAATCGGGAAATTCGAGAATTAGATTGTTCGAAATCAACTGATTTGTATCACGCCAGGATGAGCGGGGACCCGCAGCACCGTCCACCCGTACGAAGTGTCTGTTACGTAAACCGTCAGCGACACACGCACAGTTAGCTACGAAGCCCTGAATATCGGGC
>OJBS01000291.1_pt1 | contig 13843 bp, 12 predicted proteins | sample 1590941 | NCBI WGS metagenome assembly OJBS01 (sample SAMN05416785, study PRJEB24817) | seawater metagenome | isolation source: Sea water | place: Canada:Atlantic | collected 2013-11
TCTCGTGGGCTCGGAGATGTGTATAAGAGACAGGTTATAACAAAAACAATTGAATGAAAAAGATTCTTATCCTATTTCTATTTTTTACACAGCTAGTATCAGCACAAAAGATTGTAGATTTTGAGTCTGAAGACTACTACTATGTAAAAAGAAGTCAGCATTTAAAAATAACTTTAAATAAAGACACCTTTAGCATCGTAAATAATGTATTTGAAAAAGCAAAATACAACACTGCAAATAAATTATATTTCGCTAATGACCTTATCCATTTTGACAGTTTTACTGATATTGAAGATGTTGATGCATATACAGAAAACGCTACTAATAAAATAAAGGTTGATCATTTTGAAACTAAAGATCAATTTGGAGGAGGTGTATTTTTTAGCGACCAACAAACTATCAATTTCGTTTTTCCTGCCGTTACTAAAAATGCAACAACTACTTTAAAGTATAAAGAGGTCATAAAAGACCCACACTTTTTAGGCTCATTTAGATTTGGAACATATGTTCCAACAAAAGAGGCTGTTTATTCGGTAGAAGTTCCTAAGAATGTTGAGTTGGGATATAAAACATTTAATCTTGATCAAATTGATTTGACATTTGAAAAAACTGAAACGAAAAAAACGACTATCTACACTTGGAAGGCAACAAATATTGGTGATTTCAGAAAAGATGAAACAAGTTTATCTATTTTAAAATATTTACCTCACGTTATTGTACATATAAAAAATTACGAGGTAAAAAGAGAAATAAAACCAATACTAAATGATGTTACAGATTTATATTCTTGGTATGTTTCATTAAAAAATAAAATTGACAAATCTAACTTAGAAGAAGTTTTTAGTATTGCTGATGACTTAACAAAAGATTTAAAAACTGATGCAGAAAAAACAAGGGTTATATTTAATTGGGTTCAAGATAACATCACATATGTAGCATTTGAAGATGGTTTGGGAGGTTTTATACCAAGAGGAGCAGCAAGTGTGTGTAATAAAAGATATGGCGACTGTAAAGACATGGCAAATATACTCTATGAAATGTTAAACAGAGTTGGAGTTAAAGCGTATCATACATGGATCGGCACAAGAGATAGACCCTATTCTTATTACGAAGTTCCTACACCAATTGTTGACAATCATATGATTGCTAGTGTTGAAATTAATGGCGAAATTATCTTTTTAGATGCTACAGATAGTTATGTCCCTTACGGAATGCCAAGTTCTTTTATTCAAGGAAAAGAGGCATTGATTGGTATTTCTGATAAAGAATACAAAATAATTAAAGTACCTGAACAACTAAAAGAAAGAAGCACATCATTTATTGAAACTACAATTTCACTAAAAGACAATTCTATTAATGCTGTTGAAACAAGAACAATGAAGGGCTATGAAATGGTTGATTTTATATATGATGTGAAGTTTAGCAAAAAAGATAAAACTGCTGAAGAATACTTAAATAACAAGTACAAAATTGGGAACAACAAGACAGCTTATAAGAATATTAATTTAGGAGATTTATCTACAAAAAACAAATCTTACGTTATTAATTATAATTTGGGAATTACTAATTATGCAAAAAGAATAGGTTCAAAAATTTATTTAAATTTAAATATTGAAAAGCCTCTTTCAAAGGAAATAATTTTAAAAGAAAATCAACGTTTTGGTAAAAAAATAAACCATAAATATATAAGAGATTATAGTACAATTTTTATAATCCCTGAAGATTACATCTTAAAATCATTTCCAGAAAATATAATAAACGAACAAGAGAAATATGGCTATTCAATTAAATTTGACAAAAAAGACAATCAATTAATTGTTTCAAAAAGAATTTACATGAATATATTATCGCTTGAAAATGATGAATTTGATGAGTATAATTTATTCATTAAAAGTTTGATCAAAGCGTACAAAAAAAGTATTATTTTAGAGAAGATCCAATAAACCTTAGTTTAAAACAGTATGAAAAAAATAATTTCAATTATAGTATTATTAATATCAACTCAAGCATTTTCGCAATTCTATAAAACGTATGATTGGGAAACCACACCAAGATTACATGAACTTACAATTGATGAATTGAACGAATCATCAATTTCAATTTTAAAGAAGAATATTGTTGAGTTTAAACAATCTGAAATTACAAATAATATCAGTATTTACGAAACTACACATAATATAATTCGAGTAAATGATGATAAAGGAATCTCTAGACATAATCAGGTTTACATACCTATGCATAGAGTCAAAAAGATAAAAGGCATCAAAGCAAGAACAATTAATAAAGATGGTGAAATTACTAATCTTGATGAAAATAATATTAAGAAAATTGAGAATGTAGATGAATATGGAGACTTTCAAATTTTCGCCATAGAAGGTGCCGAAAACGGTTCTGAAATTGAAGTATTATATACGCTAGAAAAAGAATTCTCTCCTTTTGGAAATGAGATTTTACAACAAGATTACCCGATAAAAAGATGCGAAATGGTTTTTATCACCAATGGCTTAACTGGGAATATAAAAACATATAATACGGATCAAAATTTTGAAAGAACATACTTAGAAAACAAATTGATTGAAGAATTAGTTTTAACTGATATTCCAAAAATTATTGAAGAAGATTATGCAACTACAGAGGCTAATAAAATTTACACTTCTTATCAATGCTTTGGAAATCCGAATTTAACTCAAGATGATATTTGGAATTCTACAATAAAAAATATCGGTTCTGATTTTTTCCCAGAAGTAATAAATGAGTCTGTATTAGAAGAAACAAAAAGCGCTATAATGAAAGATAAAACATCTGATATTAGCGAATTTGAAAACGCAAGCTTTCTAGAAAATTATATAAAAAGTAATTTTACTGTTATTGAAAACAGAAATCCACAATTAGAAGATATTGACTATATATTAAAAAATAAATCTGCCAGTGACTTTGGAATATTAAAGGCGTATGCGCATTTCTTAAACGCATTGGCAATAGAGTATCAAATTGTAGTTACAGCAAGTAGATTTGAACATAAATTAGACCCTGACTTCTACAACCCTACTGCTTTAAGAGAGTTTTTGATATATCTTCCAAGCATAAAACAATATATATCTCCAAATAGAATTGACTATAGATTAAGCGAAGCACCCTCAAGTATTTTAGGAAATAACGGTGTTTTTATAAATGAAAAATTAGAGTATTATTTTGCTAAAATTTCTCAATACGATCCAAATTATAGTCGAATAAAAAGAGTCATGGATATTTCTTTTTCTGATGATTTTGATAAAGTAACCGTTGAGGAATACCAAGAATATTTGGGACATTGGGGAGTTCAAAACAGGGCTTTTATGGCCTTAACTACAGGTGAACAAAAAGCAGGTTTTGAAGATTATTTAACAGGTTCTGGAATTGAAGATAAAAATGTAACTAAACTTAAACTCGAAAATACTGAGATGAATCAAACCGAATATAACTTACCATATATTGTTAAAAGCACTATTGAGTCATCTGCAATGTTAGAAGAAGCAGGAGAAAGTTATATTTTTCAACTTGGAAAAATTATAGGTATTCAAAGCGAACTATATCAAGAAAAAGAAAGAATTCATCCTATTGAAATGCAATATCCAAACCAATATAACTATACGATTACAGTAGATATTCCAGAAGGATATGAATTAGAAGGCTTAGAATCTTTGGTGATCCATAAAAAACTAGAAGTAGATGAAGAAATTTTGTGTAAATGGGACTCAGACTATACAGTTAATGATACTGAATTAATCATCACAATAGAAGAATCATATTATGTAAATGAATATCCAAAAGAATATTACAAAGGGTTTAGAGAGGTGATTAATGCTGCTTCCGATTTTAATAAAGCCGCCATTTTATTTACTGAAAAATAAAAAAAAGCCGAACATTTTGTTCGGTTTTTTTATTAAATATTTTCAATAATTGGTTCTTCAAATTTTCCAGTCAATCGATCTTTCCAGTTATTCCATTTGTATTTTTTAGCAAAAATGAATAGTAATGTTGGAAATAAAACTAATACAGGTATCAATATATCAAATCCAGCCGAAGGCTCAGACACATCTCTTAATATCGAGTCTGTTTGGAAGGCTGTCCAGTCAGTTGTTACAAGTAATGCGGTAATTAGATTGTTTGCTGCATGAAAACCTAGCGCTAATTCTAAACCTTCATCCATTAAAGTTATAATTCCTAAAAACAATCCTGTTCCAATATAATACACCATAATTATAGGACCTAGTTTATCAACTTCTGGATTTGCACCATGCATCAATCCAAAAATAACCGATGTAAATATTAATGGAAACCATCTATTTTTCATAACAGTTGCTAAACCTTGCATCAAATATCCTCTAAAAAAGTATTCTTCAAAACTTGTTTGTAAAGGAACTAATACAATCGCAATCACGGCTAATACCCAAAATTTATTCCAATTAAAATTCCAAACAAAATCTTCTGGCGCTGTATAATATGCTATAACAGTCATTCCTATAGTAATAACTGTCCAAAGTATAAACGAGAAAAATATACGACTCCAATCTACCCTTTTTCTCGATGTAGTAAGAGATTTTATTGTTTGCTCATGAACGTATTTAACCCAAAAAAATAATCCTGCAAGAAATATTGCCATCGGAATTAAACTATCAAACAACACTCTATTTGCGCCTTTACTCGCTATTGAATCTCTCATCAACTCATCTATATCTAAATCCAGCACTTCCAGCGCAACAAGATTTAACACCATTAAACCAAGAAAACCTATTGTTGGTAATAAATATTTCCACCTTCCTAGTTTCCCTGTATACCCTTGTTGAATAAAATTCATTTCTATATTTTAAAAATTAACATTCCATTTTTTAGACGTATTGTACAACAAACTCCCATTTTTCACTTCCAAAGGACTCTCCATATTGTTGGTAAACAAACTTCCAGTTCCAAGCCCTTGCGGTAAAGAGACCTCTAAACTATATGTATATTGAGCAATTGTATTGAGTCCAATATTGCTTTCAAGTGCTGATGTTATCCACCAAGCTACATTATGGCTTTTTGATAAATTAATCCATTCATTGCAACCATTTATTCCACCAACCAAGCTAGGTTTTAGAATAATAAACTGAGGATTAACTGTTAGTAGTAATTCCTCTTTTTTTGTTACATCAAATATTCCAATTAGTTCTTCGTCTAGTGCAATTGATAAAGGGGTTTCTTCACACAATCGTGCCATTTCTTGCCATTGTCCTTGCTTGATTGGTTGCTCAATAGAATGTAATTGATATTCTGATAATCTCTTTAATTTCTCTAATGCCTCTTTTGGATGAAAAGCGCCATTTGCATCAACTCTCAATTCTATTTCGTTGGCATTATATTCTTTTCTAATAGATTTTAAGAGTGATAGTTCTGTATTAAAATCTATTGCACCAATTTTCATTTTTATAGTGGTGAATCCAGCCTTTAACTTCTCTTTTATTTGTTCTTTCATAAAAGATTCACTTCCCATCCAAATCAATCCGTTTATAGGAATTGAATCTTGACCTTTTGAAAATTTTGATGGAAATAATTCAAATTTATCTTTACTTTTTAAAGACAATAATGCTTGCTCTAATCCAAATTGAATAGATGGGAACTCTATGAGTTCTGATAACAACTCATCTCTATCTCTATTGATATTCTCACACAACCATTGTAACTTCTCTTCATAGTCGCCTCTATCATCTATACTCAAACCTCTAAAGAGTCCGCACTCGCCTAGTCCTTGAGAAGAATCATTAGAAATAAACAAAAAAAAGGTTTCTTTGGTGCGCAGTATTCCTCTTGAAGTACCACTTGCTTGCTTAAAATTAAGGATGTGTTTTTGGAAAGTTGCTTTCATATATTTCTACTGCGAAAGATACAATTTTTAAACAAATGTCATTCCTGCGAAATCGAAGATTCACGAATACAATATAAAATAAGAATCAATGAGTAATGCAGGAGTCCATAAATTAGATAGGTTTAGATTCACTGCTGATAAGATTAGATGCAAGCAAATTTTTAAGATAATGTGACTAATGATGGCGAAAAATCTAAAAACTAGTTAATTAACCTGTATTGTTTAATTTTATTTTATCGTTAAGATAAGATTTCGTTTCAATGAATTTTATCTTAACGATAAAATAAAGTTAGTGATAATAATTGAGAAAGTCAAGCCCATTTACAACTCCAAAAGTTTCTTCAACAACTTTTAATATTGGTGTAATCGCCTTAAATCACTCCTAATTGTTTCCCAACTTTAATAAATGCAGCAATCGCTTTATCTAAATGTTCTTTGGTATGTGCCGCAGATAATTGCACTCTAATTCTCGCCTTGTCTTTTGGCACAACTGGAAAGAAAAACCCAATCACATAAATACCTTCATCCAACAATGCATTTGCCATATCTTGTGATAATTTGGCATCATACAACATCACAGGAACAATCGCAGCATCAGCACCAACAAGGTCGAAACCTGCTTTTTCCATGTTACTTCTAAAATAGCTTGTGTTTTCTTCCAACTTATCTCTCAAAGAAGTATCATTAGAAATCATGTCAAACACCTTTAACGAAGCACCAACAATTGCAGGAGCCAAAGAATTTGAAAATAAATAAGGTCTTGAACGTTGGCGTAAAATTTCAACAATTTCTTTTTTACCAGTTGTAAAACCTCCCATTGCTCCACCAAGTGCTTTTCCAAGTGTTCCTGTAATAATATCTACACGTCCTAATACATTTTTTAATTCAATAGTTCCGCGACCAGTTTTTCCAATAAATCCTGAAGCGTGACATTCATCAACCATCACCAAGGCATCATATTTATCTGCTAAATCACAAATTTTATCTAATTGCGCAACAATTCCATCCATTGAGAAAACACCGTCAGTAACAATAATTTTAAAACGATGATTTTGTTTATTTGCCTCAATTAATTGTGCTTCCAAGTCACTCATATCATTATTTGCATAACGATATCTTGCTGCTTTACACAAACGTACTCCATCAATAATAGAAGCGTGATTTAAAGAATCTGAAATAATTGCATCTTCTTTGGTTAATAATGGCTCAAACACTCCTCCATTTGCATCAAAAGCAGCAGCATATAATATTGTATCTTCACAATGAAAGAATTCAGCAATTTTCGCTTCTAGTTCTTTGTGAATATCTTGTGTACCACAAATAAAACGAACAGAAGACATTCCAAAACCGTGAGAATCTAACGTGTCTTTTGCTGCTTGAATAACTTCTTTATTATTAGATAAACCTAAATAATTGTTTGCACAAAAATTAATTACTTCTTCACCAGTAGATACTTTAATAACAGCATCTTGAGAAGTGGTTATAATACGTTCAGACTTATACAGTCCAGCATTTTCAATTTCTTGTAATTCCTTTTGTAAATGTTCTTTGATACTTCCGTACATAATTATTTTTTTATAATTTGATTGTATTATATTTTTCTTCTAATTTTTCTAGCATTACTGATGTCATTGATTTTAAATCATATTTTGGTTTCCAATTCCAATCTTTTCTTGCTTCATTATCATCAATGCTCTTTGGCCATTTATCTGCAATTTGCTGTCTGAAATCCGGAGTGTATTCAATTTTAAAATCAGGATATGATTTTTTAATTTCTGCTGAAATTTCACTTGGATCAAAACTCATACTTCCTAAATTATACGATGTTCTTGTTTTAATATTTTCTTTTGACGCTTGCATTAATTCAATAGTTGATCGTATAGCATCCTCCATAAATATCATTGGCAATTTAGTTTCAGAACTTAAAAAACATGAATATTCCTCTTGTTTAACTGCACTGTGATAAATATCAACTGCATAATCAGTAGTGCCGCCTCCAGGCATAGACTGATAACCAATAACTCCAGGATATCTTAATGAGCGAATATCTAAATCGTATTTTGTATAGTAATATTGCGCCCAATTTTCTCCTGCCGCTTTACTCATTCCATACACAGTTGCAGGATTTAAAAATGCAGATTGTGACGTGTTTACAAGTGGCGCTTTATCACCAAAAACGGCTATAGAACTAGGGAAAAACACTTTTTTAACATTATTTAATCTTGCTACTTCAAAAACATTGAGCATCATTTTCATATTCATGTCCCAAGTCCATAAAGGATTTTCCTCTCCTTTGGCAGATAAGATTGCTGCAAGATGATAAATTTGACTAATAGAATATTTTTGAACAACACTTTCCACGGCATCATAATCAGTCGCGTCAATCAATTCAAATACTCCATCAAAATTAGGGTTTGAACGAACATCAGAAGCTATAACATTACTTTTCCCATGTAAATTTTGAAGTTCTTTGGTTAATACAGAGCCTAATTGACCATTAGCTCCAATAATTAAAATAGTGTCAGTAATCATATCTAAAATATTTCGGAAGTATAAAATTAGTAATAATTAAACAACTCCAAACATATACACCATTAAATAAACAAAATAAAGTTTATTGTCCTTTAAATAGTTATTTAAACCATTTTTATTACTTTTGAAGTAACTAATTATAGACTAAAAAAGAAATTTTAACTTTCCATGGAAAAACTAGACGATATAGACCTTAAAATTCTTCGGATTTTGCAAAATGATTCAAAAAAAACCACCAAAGAAATTGCCGATTCAATTAATTTATCTTCATCTCCAGTACATGAACGTATTAAAAAGTTGGAGAAAAATGGGTATATAAAAAAGTATGTCGCATTATTAAATAAAAAGAAGATTGGAAAACCAATTACCGCAATTTGTATGGTCTCATTACGCTATCATCATGAAGGGTTTATAGACAAGTTTGAAAGGCAAATCAAAGCATTAGAAGAAATTCAAGAGTGCTATCACATGGCAGGAAAAGTTGATTTTTTTTTAAAGATAAATTTAGAAGGCTTGGAATCATATCATGATTTTGTAAGATCCAAATTATCCAAAATTGAAAATATTGGAATCTTAGAAAGTTATTTTGTGTTGAAGGAAATACATAATACTACAGGATATTATATTTAATAACTTTATCTTTATAGACTAATAAAAATCTAAATGCAAATTCCAGAAATTCCTAATCTAATACTATACGCAATACCTTTTTTTGCAATTACCGTAATCATTGAAGGGTTGATAATCGTAAAGCACGCCAAAGAAAACTACTCTGTAAAAGATGCTATTTCTTCAATTACTATGGGTTTAGGGAATGTTTTTATAGGGCTATTCACTAAAGTAGCCGTTCTATTTATTCTTACATATATTTGGCAACACTATAGACTTTTTACTATTCCTTTCTCGTGGTGGTCTTGGCTTTTTATTTTATTCATTGAAGACTTTGCTTATTATTGGAATCATAGAATTGGACATCGAAGTCGAATATTTTGGGCTTCCCATATTATTCATCATTCATCAAAGAAATATAATTTAAGCACCGCATTAAGGCAAACTTGGACTGGAAGTTTTTATACTTTTATTTTTTGGCTTTGGATTGCTTTTATTGGTTTTCATCCTTTAATGATTTTGACACAAATGTCAATTAGTTTGATTTATCAATATTGGATTCATACTGAACTAATTCATAAAATGCCTCGTTGGTTTGAAGCAGTATTTAACACACCCTCTCATCATAGAGTTCATCATGGCAGTAATCCTCTATACTTAGATAAAAATATGGCTGGAATATTTATTATTTGGGATAAAATATTTGGCACTTTTCAACCAGAATTAGAGGAAGAAAAAGTCATCTATGGTTTAACATCTAATATTGACACCTACAATCCAATCAAAATTGCGTTTAACGAATGGATTGCAATGCTAAAAGATGCATTCAACTCTAAAACTTCTATTTCAAACAAACTGAAATACCTATTTAAACCTCCAGGATGGAAACATGACGGTACTGGAATTTTATCTGAAGATATGCTTAGAGAATGGAAAGAGAAAAATGTTCCTAGTGTTTAATTTTTCAAAAAGATTAAATTATCACAAAACTTGTCCTATCCCAAAGAGTATAGCAAATAGAAAAGTACTTATAGCCAGTTTTTTTAATTCAGGATCTAAATCTTTTGGATACTCATTTTTGTAAACAGTATGTAAATGTTTGAAAATTGGAATAAAAGCAATTATGAATATTATATCAAATGGTGAATTTGGACGAATTAATATATAAGTTACGGCACATAAAAATGGAATTATCAGTAAAGAATAGTGATATTTTTTGGCTGATGCAACTCCTATTTTAACTACCAATGTATTCTTATTTGATTTCGCATCAGATTCTCTATCTCTCATATTATTGAGATTTAAAACTCCTGCGCTTAATAATCCAATAGATACTGCTGGAAGAAGAATGGTATAATCAAAATATTTAGTATATAAAAAATAACTTCCACAAACACTTAACAAACCGAAGAAAATAAATACAAAAACGTCACCTAAACCGCTATAACCATAAGCGTTTTTTCCCATGGTATATTTAATTGCAGCAACAATACTTGCAATTCCTAAAACTAAAAATAAGATTGAATACCCAAAGTTCTCTTTTCCAAACGAAACATAAATAAGTAAAAATGCTAAACAGAAAGTAATTAGACCTGTAACTTTTATTGCATTCAACATTTGTTTTGGAGAGACTGCACCACTCTGTAAAGCACGTTCTGGACCTATTCTATCTTCATTATCAGTTCCTTTGACTCCATCACCATAATCATTGGCAAAATTAGAAAGAACTTGCAAACCTATAGTTGTGAGAATTGCTAACCAAAAAATTGGAGATTCAAAAATTGAAGGTGTTCCAAAACAATATAAAGAAGCTAAAGGATTGCTATTTATAGTATCCAAAATAAAATCTCTATTTCCAAGCACGGATCCAATAATAATTCCAGAAACTGAAAGTGGTAATGTGCGTAAACGTGCGGCTTGAATGTAGTGTTTTATCATGAGATTCTTCGTTTCACTCAGAATGACAATTTATAATTCTTGCACATTGGCAATCAATTCAACAATATCAAAAACCTCAATAGAATCCTCTTTATTTACCGCTTTCAAGCCATCAGTCATCATTGTATTACAATAAGGACATGCAGTCACAATAATATCTGGATTGGTCTTCAATGCGTCTTCTGTTCTTAATACATTGATATCCATATTTCCCTTTTCAGGTTCTTTAAACATTTGCGCTCCTCCAGCACCACAACATAAAGCGTTTTCTTTATTTCGATGCATTTCCATAAATTGAGAATTCAATTGCTGAATTAATTCTCTTGGAGCATCAAATTCATCATTTCCCCTACCTAAATAACAAGGGTCATGAAAGGTAATTCTAGATTGCTTATACTTATCACCATCAATCTTTAAACGATTGTCTTTAATTAATTTCTTAATAAATTGGGTATGATGCCAAACATTATATTTCCCTCCTAAACCAGGATATTCATTTTTTAAGGTGTTAAATGAATGAGGATCACAAGTCACAATATTTTTTACTTCATAGGCATTCAAGATCTCAATATTGGTCATTGCTTGCATTTGAAATAAGAACTCATTTCCTACCCTTTTTGCCGCATCTCCTGTAGAACTTTCTTCAGTTCCAAGAACAGCAAAATCAACCTTTGCAGCATGTAAAACCTTTACAAATGCACGAGTGATTTTTTTGGCTCTATCATCAAAACTACCAGCAGAACCTACCCAAAATAAAACTTCAGGTTGTTTTCCTTGTGCCATCATTTCGGCCATTGTTGGTACGATCATAGTATATTATATTTTAATGATTTCCGTCATCAAAGACTTGAATTGTAACTTCCTTATCAACTAAATCTGTAAATTCTCCTCTATATCTTGTTGCCTTTACTAAATGATTATCAATCCAATGATAATTACCTCCTCTTGGTTTACCCATTAACAAACTGTGATATTTAAATCCATTACGATCTAACCATTCAGTTGTAACTTCTCTATGCGCTTCAGTTCTTGATGTAAAGAAACAAATGATGTGACCTTCATCGTACCATTTATTTAAAGTTGCAAGTGCATCTGGAAATGGCTCGCAAGTCGCCATCCTTTCAGGTTCTTCATTTGGAATATCATCAGTTACTGTTCCATCAATGTCAATCAAGTAATTTTTTATTTCACCTGCTAATTCAGGACTTAACAATTGTCCGTCTCTACCCTTTAACTCTTTTAATTCTTTGTTGAATTTATTCTTCATCTTTCCAGTTTAATCTATCCATTTGATTGTATTGCCATGGTGCGCCATTATTTTCAATATTGGTCATCATCATGTTTAATTCTTGAGGTGCTGCAGATTGTTCCATCACCAAATATTTTCTCATATCCATAATAATAGATAATGGATCAATATTAACAGGACATTCATCTACACAAGCATTACAGGTAGTACACGCCCATAATTCTTCAGGAGTTATATAATCGTTTAATAATTGCTTGTTATCGTCTTTAAACTCACCGTTTTTATCAATGTTTTTTCCGACTTCTTCTAATCGATCACGAGTCTTCATCATGATTGCTCTTGGGGACAATTCTTTTCCTGTTTGATTAGCAGGACATACTGAAGTACATCTTCCACACTCAGTACACGTATAAGCATTCATCAATTGCACCCAATTCAAATCAGTCACATCACTTGCTCCAAATTTTTCTGGAACTTCGTCTTCTGTACCTTCTGGAGCAGCAGCAAATGGATTGACATTTGGATCCATCATTAATTGAACTTCTTTCGTTACGGTTTCATCATTTGGAAACTGTCCTTTTGCATTTAGATTTGCATAAAAAGTATTTGGGAATGCTAATAAAATATGTAAATGTTTTGAATAAAATAAATAGTTTAAGAAAACTAAAATTCCGGTAATATGAATCCACCAAGCACTTCGTTCAACAATATGAATCGTATCAGCACTAAACGAACTAAAGAGCATCGCAACAAATTGACTAATTGGGTTTCCTAAGTTTGCTTCTTGAAAAGTTGTGTCTGTAGCGTTCATTATTAAAAACAAAGACATCAATACCATTTCAAAATACAAAATGTATAATGCATCATTTTTAGGAAAACCTTTCATTTCCTTATTCCAAAATCTTGGAATCCTAACTATCATTCTTCGAGTCCAGAAAATAATAACTGAAACCAGCACTAAAAATGCCAAGATTTCAAAACTACCAATCAAGAAAGTGTAAAAACCACCTAAAAAACTTAGAATTCTATGAGTTCCAAACAGGCCATCAATTATAATTTCTAAAACTTCTATGTTGATGATAATAAAACCTAGATAGACAACAATATGGAGCAAACCTGAAACTGGCCTTCTAATCATTTTGCTTTGACCTAAAGCAATATTCGCCATGTTTTTCCATCTTTCAGATTTATTATCTGATCGGTCAATATCTTTTCCTAAGTTAATATTCCGCTTTATTTTACTGATGTTTTTTACAAAAAAACCAATTCCAGCGATAAGTAGAATTGCAAATAAAATGTTTGGTAAGTATTGCATTAGTTATTCTTCGTTAGGATTATATTCTTTTTCTTTTTTTCCAAATAATGAAAAATGCACAAATCGTTTTGGATTTTCTTTCATTTCCCTTAACAGTTCTTCAAGTTCTTTTGATGCATTCTCAAGGTTAGAATACAATGCTTCATCTTTCATTAATTTTCCTATCGAACCTTCACCTCTATCAATTCCAGCAAGAATATTATCGAAATTAGAAATCGTGCTTTTTAATTTAGTAATTGTTTGAGATAGATTTGCATTTACTAATGAGTCAGAAATTTTTACAAAATTTTCTGTTGCAATTTCCACATTAGCTAAAGAT
>OJBS01000294.1_pt1 | contig 13779 bp, 18 predicted proteins | sample 1590941 | NCBI WGS metagenome assembly OJBS01 (sample SAMN05416785, study PRJEB24817) | seawater metagenome | isolation source: Sea water | place: Canada:Atlantic | collected 2013-11
CTCTCTATTCGTCGGCAGCGTCAGATGTGTATAAGAGACAGGTTCAAGACGTGCAGCAGACAAGCTAATAGATCAAGGTAGAGTCACTATTAATGGGAAAGTTCCTGAAATGGGAACAAAAATCTCTGAATCGGATGAAGTTAAAGTTGATGGCACATTAATTTCTGAGTCAAATGAGAAACCTGTTTATATAGCCTTTAATAAACCTATTGGAATTATTTGCACGACAGACACTAAAAGAGAACGCAACAACATTATTGATTATATAAATTATCCAACACGTATTTTTCCTGTTGGAAGGCTCGACAGACCAAGTGAAGGACTAATTTTTTTAACGAATGACGGTGATATTGTAAACAAAATTTTACGTGCTCGTAACAATCACGAAAAAGAATATATTGTAACAGTAAACAAACCTATAACTACTGATTTTATTAAACGAATGGGAAATGGAATTCCTGTTCTAGACACCTACACTAAAAAGTGTATTGTTGAGCAAATTGATGAAAAAAGTTTTAAAATTATTTTAACTCAAGGGTTAAATCGTCAAATTAGAAGAATGTGTGAATATTTAGAGTATCGTGTTACTAAATTAAAACGCACAAGAATCATGAACATTCCATTAGATGTTTCTGTTGGTCAATGGAGAGATTTAACCGCAGACGAATTAAAAGAAATCGATAGATTAGTTTCAGACTCAGAAAAAACTCATGACAGTTAAACTCGGTTTAAAAGAAAACTGGAAACAGTTTACCATTTTAGTTATTGTCAACGCTTTTGTTGGTGGAATGATTGGTTTAGAGCGTACCATTTTCCCAAAATTTGCAGAAATTGAATTCGGTATTTCTTCCAAAACAGCCATTTTATCTTTTATTGTTGCTTTTGGAATTTCTAAGGCAATTACTAATTATTTTACTGGAAAACTCGCCAACAAATACGGTCGAAAAAACTTACTAATTATTGGTTGGATCTTTGCGCTTCCAGTTCCTTTTATTTTGATGAATGCAACTTCTTGGAATTGGGTTATTTTTGCCAATGTTTTGTTAGGAATTAATCAAGGGTTAACTTGGAGTAGCACCGTTGTAATGAAGATCGATTTAGTAGGCGAAAAAGACAGAGGTTTAGCAATGGGAATCAATGAATTTGCCGGATATTTTGCCGTTGGAGTTGTTGCCTTTTTAACTGGTATAATAGCACAGGAATATGGCGTGAAACCGTATCCTTTTTATCTTGGAATTGGTATTTCTATTGTTGGGTTAATCACTTCAATTCTATTTGTAAAAGACACACGAAAGTTTGTAAATATTGAGCAAAAGGTTTCAGAAAATTCAACTATGAAAAGTGTGTTTTTAGAAACTACTTTTAAAAACAAAACCTTAAGTTCTATTACACAAGCAGGATTGGTAAACAACTTAAATGATGGTATGATTTGGGGAATTTTACCAATCTTATTATTTGCTTTGAATTACAACACTAAAAACATTGGAGTTATTGCTGCAATTTACCCAACTGTTTGGGGAATTGGACAATTATTTACTGGAAAAATAGCGGATATGTATTCAAAAAAAGCAATGCTTTTTTACGGAATGTTACTGCAAGGAATTGCTATTATCATGCTTCCTTTTTTCACAGCATTTTATCAATTAGCCATTATTTCGGCAGTTTTAGGTTTGGGAACTGCATTGGTATATCCAACATTTTTATCGGCAATTGCAAATGCCACTTCGCCAACTCAACGTGCTGAAAGCATAGGCGTTTTTAGACTTTGGAGAGATTTAGGATATGCAATAGGAGCGATACTTTCTGGAATTATTGCAGATATGTATGGAATAGAAAGCGCTATTATTACTATTGGAATACTTACTATTGTTTCTTCAATGATTATTAAATTGAGAATGGAAAAGATTTAAAACCCCAAAACTCCACCTTCTAAACTCAACACATTTACTTTTGGATATTTCGCTTTAAATAGATGAACCGCCATTATACTAGAAACACCTTGATTACACACAATAATATAGTTTTCTGAAGTGTTTTCAAATTCAGACAGCCAATCTTCAAATTCATACAAAGGAATTTTTTTATACACTTCAAATGGAAGTTTAAAATCGGTATCCTCGATAATCGAAATAATTTTTATCGATGTTTTTTGCGCTAAAATTTTCTTGAAATTCTCTTGAGAAATGGTAATTCCATCATCAAAATCACATAAAATAGATTTATAGTTTTCGGCTTCAAATAATTCTGAGATCTTCTCTTTATCAAATAGCGGCTTTAATTTCATTTTATACTGACTGTTTTCTAAACTATTATAAATTAATAATTCATTGACAATCGGTTTACCAATATTTGCAACAATTTTCAAGACTTCATTAGCTTGCATCAAACCAATAATTCCAACAATTGTGTTTAAAGTCCCTATTTCAGAACAATTAGGAATGTTTTCGTTGGGAATTTCTGGAAATGCATCGCGAAGATTTGCAGTTCTATTTCCGTTTTCATCAATACGATTAAAGGTTGCTACATACCCATCAAATTTATATAACGAACCATATACAAGTACTTTATTCTCTATGACACAAAAATCATTTAATAAGTATTTGGTTGGTAAATCATCTGTACAATCCAAGACAATAGTTGCAGTAGAAATACTATTTTTTATATTGTTTTTTGAAACTAATTGATTTGAATGCGTAATAGTTACCAAAGGAGAAATAGACTGGATATAACTTGATAAAACGACAACTTTTGACTTGCCAATATCTTCAGTTTTATAAAAAACTTGTCGATGTAAATTACTCACATCTACCGTATCAAAATCTACCAAATGAATATTGCCAATCCCACTTGCAGCCAAATAAACAGCAGCAACAGAACCTAAACCGCCACAACCGACAATAGTAACTGTTGCGTTTCGTAACGCATTTTGTCCAATTGCCCCAATTTCTCGCAGCGTAGTTTGACGTTGGTATACATCTTTGGCTGAAATTTCATGCATTTATTGAAGCATTAAATTACGAATTGAAACAATCAATAAAACAGCTCCTAAGACTAAAAAAGCGAAACCTAATAAGGCTTGCTTTTTGTTTTTCAATTGATCTTTTATAAATGAAAATGTAATTGTATTAAAAAGTATTAGTATCAATCCGATACTTGAAAATAGGACTCCTATAGATAACATAAGTTTTAAGTGTTTAGTTCTTGTTTCGCCTTTTGATATTCTTCAGGCGTATTAATATTCTGAATATAATGAGTGTCGACCTCTACAATTTCCACATCCGAATTTATCAAAACTTTACGAGGACAAGAATAACCTTGTGACAAATAATTAAGTAAAATCGGATAGGCTTTTGGCTCCCAAATAGTAATTAAAGGTTCTGGAAAATCATTATTTTTCCCTTTTATTGCTGTTGCAATTTTCTTTGGATTTCGATGCTTTAACAACAAATTTATAATCTCATCATCTACAAATGGAAGATCTGTAGCCAACACAAACCAAGCAACATTTGGATTTTTCTGAAATGCAGAACAGATGGCTCCAAAAGGCCCTAAGTTCAAAAATTTATCAGAAATTGTAGGTTTATCATCAATTTTTTGGTCATTTCTTACGGATAGATACACCCCTTTTTCAACTTTATAAGAAATAAATATTTTGCTTAATTGATTGAACAAAAAATCTTGTTGTGACAGACCATGATATTCTAACAGTGCTTTGTCAGTTCCCATTCGTGTGCTTTTGCCTCCTGTCAAAATAAGTGCTTGAACTGGAGGAATCACCTCTTCAATTAATCGATTGATATGTGCTGAAATGGCATCAATCTCATCAATCATATAACAGTTTAGGTTTTGAATAGTTGGAAACTTTTCAATTAAAAAATCGAAATACTTCGAGTCATCATTCATCTTGACAACAAACTGAATATTACTCAACTGATCCAATCTTTTTAATACTGATGCTTCCTTATCATTATCTAAAATTAAGACTTGCTTTTCTCCTTGATAATGGTTTCCATTGATACACACTAAATCGTATTGAGACAATTGAATTCTTGAATTATATGGATTTAAAGATGTTTGATAATTAGCGTCTAAATTTCCTGAATGATGAAATGTAAATGTATCAAAATTTGGCGCTTGAATTTCATCATTATGACTTGCGTCTAAATATGCTATTTTTGATGCTTTTTGATTGTTTTTTGCTATTTTTTGAACTAAATTAGTGATTATTGAGCATTTAACGCCTAAAAATACAATTTCATTAGTTGCATAAACGCCATTATTTCTACGTGCTAATTTGATATGTTTTTGGTGCTTACTCATCAATTTTAATATCAGATTTTCCTCCTGTTTTTTCAATCAATTTTACTTCTTTAATTACCATATTTTGAGAAATTGATTTACACATATCATACACAGTCAAAGCGGTAATACTTGCTCCAGTCAGCGCTTCCATTTCTACACCTGTTTTCCCTTCAATTTCTACAGAACAATTAATTTCTATTTTATTTGTATTGATGATTTTAATATCAATATCTACTCCTTGAATTAGTAACGGATGACACATTGGAATGAGGTCAGATGTTTTTTTAACTGCTTGAATTCCGGCAATAATGGCTGTTTGAAAAACAGGCCCTTTTTTGGTCGTTAATTCATCATTTTTAAAATGAGAAATAATTTCAGCACCCAAAAACATCGTTGCTCTTGCAAGTGCTTTTCTCTTGGTGATTTTCTTATCACCTACATTCACCATTTTTGGTTGACCCTTTTTATTTACGTGCGTAAAGCCCATTTAAATAGTTTTTAGTTGTGAATGTTTAGTTTTTAGTTAGATTCTGTTGAGACGTTTTAACTATTGATGTTAATATTCGTATCAATTCATCAATATCCAAAATTAATGATTTAACGTCTAAATTTGTTAATTCACTTTCTTTTAATAATCGCAACCAATATTTTGTTTCTCTTGCTTCTTTAGATGATATTGACATTTTAGCAGTAAAATCTCTTTTACTTTGTCCAGCTAATGCTTCTTCAATATTAGCGCCAATAGAAGTTCCACTTCTTAACAACTGCTTTGAAATAATATATTCCTTTTCACTTAACAAACTTTTATAAAGCCTAATTATTTTAAGTGAAAACTGAAAACTTTTTTCTTGTACAATACTATTTTTCATAACTCAAAGCTAAACACTTAAAATTAAAAACTCCGATAGTTTAATATCGGAAAAACTTCTCCTTTTTTAAACTCTTTTTTGTCTGCTGGCAATTCTAGAAACGCATCTACTTCAACTAAACTGGCTAAATCACCTGAGCCATTTCCAACGATTGGAATAGCGCACATACTTCCGTTTCTATTCTCCAATTTCACTTGTAAGAAATAGGTCATTGAAGGTTTAAAGGTAACATCATTTGCAAGAATAGCAAGGTTTTGATTTTTAGATTCCAAACCTACAGATGCATCAAACCAAGGATAAAAATATTTTACACAACTCACAAAAGTTGAAATCGGATTTCCTGGGAATGCGAATACAATTGTGCTGTGATTTACTTCGACTCCGCTCAGCAACCGTCGCTCAGAATCCATCTTTTCACCTTTATACACATCCTGTTCACTAATAATAGAAGTGGCAGTGCCACCAAACCAAAAAGGTTTTCCAGGTCTTTGTGCTACTTTATGAAATAGTTTTTCTACACCTAATTCATCTAGCACTTCTGGAATAAAGTCAAATTTTCCTTTACTTACGGCTCCACTAAAAAGCAAGACATCATAACTATCTAAAAACTCATTAATCTTTTCTTTAAGCGCATTTTTATCATCTGTAATATGTGCTGTATCGGCTTGTATTTGTTTTCTTTTAAGTAGCGAAACTAAGGTGTGAACATTTGATCTTCGTATTTGAAACTCTTTTGGTGTTTGACTTACCTCAACCAATTCATCACCAGTTGAAACAATCATAACTCTTGGGTTTTTAGCAACTTTTACGGTTACTTTTCCAACAGTTGCCAAGACTCCAATTTCGGCAGAAGAAATAAGTGTATTTTTTGAAATAAGGAGATCTCCCTTCTTTTTATCACTTCCTTTTTTGTGTATGTTTTTATAAAAAACTAACTCTTCAATAGTTATCGAAGCAATTTGATTTTCAATGGTTGTTTGTTCATACGGAATCACAACATCGCAATTTAAGGGAAGCGTTGCGCCTGTCATTACTTCAATACAATTAGAAGTGTCATTGAGCGTCAATTGGGCACTTCCTGCTGCTTGTATTCCTTCTATTTTAAATGTTCGCTGACCGTTTACAAACGAATTATGGGAAATCGAGATACCATCCATAGACACTCTATTAAATGGAGGAAAATCTCTATCAGCAAAAATTTCTTCTTTTAAAACCCTTCCTAAAGAATCGGCAAAATCAACGTCTTCCACACCAAAATTTTCAGTGTGATTTAATATAATTTTAAGGGCGTTATCTGTAGAAGTTAGTTGAATCGTTTATCTGTTTAATTGTTAAAAAAAAGTTCTCGACTGCGCTCGAACTGACATTATTCCTTATTAATTTTTGATTAAATCATCCTCCAATAGTTGACATACTCTCCGAAACATTTGATTTCCTTGACTTTTCAGCTACAAAGCCATCTTTAGGTTTTTTAGCCACAATAGATACAAACAGTTTCTTTAAATCATCATTACTCGCTCCGTTTCTTATAAAGTCTCGCACATTAAAAACACCATCATCAAACAGGCAGTTCTTAAACATTCCTGTAGACGTAATTCTAATTCTATTACAATCACCACAGATAGTCCGTGTAAAAGCAGGGATAATTCCGAAAGTTCCTTTATACGTATTCACTTTAAAATTACGTGAAGTAGACGATTTTCCATCATCTAATTTCTCAATAGCGTCATACTTCTTTTCTATCTCCGCTAAAATTTTTGTGTAATCCCAAACTTCTTTTCCTTCTTTCAATCCAACACCATTAAATGGCATTTCTTCTATAAATCTGACGGCAATATTTTTGTCTTTAGTCAACTCAACAAAATCTGTAAGTTCGTCAGTATTAATTCCTGATTGGACAACAACATTTAGTTTTAAATTGATCGTGCTATTTTCAAGTAGTTCCAGCGTTTCATAAACTTCGTCAAAAACATCTCTCCGCGTTATTTCTGCAAACTTCTTTTTATCAAGACTGTCGATACTCAAATTGATAGATTTGACTTTTAAACCTTCAATTGTTTTGATATGCTTGCGAATTAAGGCTCCGTTCGTTGTAATATTAATTTCGTCTAACAAATCATTAAAATCAAGCATCTCTAAGAACTTTACAAAGTCTTTTCTTACAAATGGCTCACCTCCTGTCAATCGTACTTTATTCACTCCGAGTTCGCTTAAAACACGTGTAATTCGGTACATTTCTTTAAAAGTCAACAACTCCTTTCTGTCTACAATATCAATTCCGTGTGCAGGCATACAATATTGGCAACGCAAGTTACAACGGTCGGTTACTGCCAATCGCAAATATGTAATTTGCCGTCCAAAATTGTCTATTAATTGATTTTCCATCGTCTAATTAATTCTAGATTTAATATAGTCTAAAATTATTTTTGTTGCTCCGGTATTCTGTGAAATAAACTTTTTTGTGATTTTCCCTTTTTTCGTTCTATCGTCAGCATCAGTAAATAATTCTTTTAACCGATCATTAAACTCATCTTTGTTGTTTACAACAAAACATCCTCCTTCGTTAACCAAATCAATCGCTTCTCTAAACTTAGAGAATTTTGGGCCTATAATAATTGGTATCCCAAAAGTTGCAGGTTCTAAAATATTATGCAATCCTGTTTCAAACCCTCCTCCAACATACGCAATATCGGCATAACTATAAATTTTAGTTAGTATTCCAATAGTATCAATAAGAAATACGTGCGCTTCCTTTAAATTTTGCTTCTCTTTTTCAGAAAACAACACTATTTTTTTATTGATAGCCTTTTGCAATTCTTTTATTTCTTTAGAATTGATATTGTGTGGCGCTATGATAAATTTTTCACTTGCTGAAGCCTTGTTATTTATATACTCTACAATTAATTCTTCATCTTCTTTCCATGTACTTCCTGCAACAAAAGTTAATTGATCTTGTTTAAATTCTTCAATAAAATTAAGCGCATTATCCTGTAGCGGAATTTCATGTACTCTATCAAAACGCGTGTCTCCACTAACCGTTACATTATGAATTCCTATAGAATTTAATAGTTTTTCAGAATTCTCATCCTGAACAAAAAAGTGAGAAAATGTTTGAAGTGATTTACGCATCCAAGAACCTATCGGTTTAAAAAAGACTTGGTCTATTCTAAAAATTCCTGAAACAAGAATTGTAGTCACTTTTCTACTTTTTAATTCATTTAAAATATTTGGCCAAAACTCATATTTAACAAAAATTACTATTTCTGGATGAACTATGTCAATAAATTTCCGTGCATTTGATTTAGTATCTAAAGGCAAATAACATACAACCTCTACATCACTATAGTTTTTACGAACTTCATATCCTGAAGGAGAAAAAAAGGTTAAAACAATTTTATGATTACTATATTCTTTTCTTATTTTTTCTATTATTGGTCTTCCTTGCTCAAACTCACCTAAAGAAGCGCAGTGAATCCAAACTACTTTATCAGTATTAGAAATAGTGTTAGATAGCTTTTGGAGTGTCTCTTTTCTTCCATCAACAAAAAGTTTAATTTTTTTATTAAACAACGCTATGATTTGAAGAAACAAACCTGCAAGAGAAACAATTAAATTGTATAAAAAATACATCATAAAACAAATGTACGAAATAGGTATAAAAAAACTCCCAAACTTTCGTTTGGGAGTTTAACTTATTTTAATCAAATAAATTTCTTAAGCTTCAAAAGGAACTATAGAAACATATGATCTATCATCTCTTTTCTTTGTAAACTTCACAAGACCATCGACTCTAGCATGTAATGTATGGTCTTTTCCCATATATACATTTTCACCTGGATTATGTGTAGTACCTCTTTGACGGATAATTATATTACCTGCAATTGCAGCTTGTCCTCCAAAAATCTTAACTCCTAAACGTTTCGAATGTGATTCTCTACCATTTTTCGAACTTCCGACTCCTTTTTTATGTGCCATTTTATTACGGTTTTAGTGTTAATTAACTTAATGCAGCGATTAAATCAGCTTTCTTCATTGAAGAAATCCCTGAAATTCCTTTTGCTTTTGCTAAATCTTTCAATTCAGCAACAGTCATTTTACTAAAGTCTTGAGCTACTGCTTCAACTTTAGGCGCTGATGTTTTTACTGCTTCTGCTTTAGGCGCTGCTTTTTTAGCAGTTGCTTTCTTTGCACCAGATGCTGCAATACTTTCAATTTGGATTTGAGTTAAAGACTGTCTGTGACCGTTCTTTACTCTATATCCTTTTCTACGTTTCTTTTTGAAAACGATTACCTTATCACCTTTTAAGTGATTTAAGATTTTGGCAGTCACTGCTGCTCCTTCTATAGCTGGGGCGCCAATAGTTACTGATCCATTATCTACTAAAAGAACGTTGTCAAATGTTACATTTGAACCTTCTTCTCCTTGTAAACGGTGAACGAATACCTTTTGATCTTTTGCTACTTTAAATTGCTGCCCTGCTATCTCTACAATTGCGTACATACGATTAAATTTAAATTTCGCTTGTTAATAATTAAGCCTATCTCGCGAAAGGCGGGTGCAAATATATTCCTTTTTTTTGAAATGACAAAGTCAATACAAATTTTAAAAACTACTATTTCTCAGATAGTTAATTCGTCTTTTTTTTATTCGCCAAGTAAACACCTAGTAAAATAATAATTGCTCCGACAAATTGCATTGCGCTTATTCTCTCTCCATCCATAGATCCCCATAAAACTGCAACTAAAGTCATCAGATAAGTAACAGATGAGGCGAAAACTGGAGAGGCTATTTGAACCAATTTATTAAATAAAACTTTGGCTAAAGCAGTGCCGAATAAAGCTAATAAAACAATGTATAAAATAGAAGATGTTATTGTTTCTGTCTTGTAAATGGTTTGGGAGAAGAAATCTGTAAATAATAATACTATTATCGCTGGAATGATAATTACAGAAAAATTACCTACTGCTATTGCCATTGGCTTCTCGTTTTGTAAATATTTTTTAATGATATTCACATTCATCGCATACATTACTGTTGCTAAAATCACAAAACCTGCATACAGGTAATTTTGATTTGGATTGAGTTTAGCGCCATTGACTATTAATAATGCAGTCCCTATAAAACCAATAATGACACCAAAAACTTGTCGTTTAGTAGACGTAATTTTAAAAACTGCTAGTCCAAATAAAATAGTATTAAGCGGCACTAATGAGTTCAATATTGATACAACTCCGCTATCAACTTCCGTTTCTGCAAATGCAAATAAAAATGATGGAAAAAAAGCTCCTAAAAAGCCTGAAATTATCATCCATTTCCAATTCTTTTTTTCAATTGTTCTAATACTCTTGAACCCAAAAATAAAAAGGAAAAATCCTGTGAAAATAATCCGTAACGCACCTAATTCTACAGGTGATAAACCAATAAGCCCTTTTTTTATAAGTATAAATGAACTACCCCAAATAAGAGAGAGTACAATTAGATAGAACCATTTTTGCTGATTATTTGTCATTTAAATAATTTAGAATACACAAAAGTCTTATAATTTATTCGGAAAACACTAGTATTCTATGTAATTTTGTTTCATAAATAATACTATTATGAAAAAAATTAAATATCTAATTGCGTTAACTATTCTCTTATCTGTAGTTTCTTGTAAAAATGATGTGAAAATAGCAACTAAAGTTTCAGGTGTAGAAAAAGGAATTCAAAATATTGAGGTTGCCATTGAAGGTATGACTTGTGAAATTGGCTGTGCGAAACTAATTGAATCAAAAATTCACAAACTTGAAGGTGTTACGGTATCTAAAGTTGATTTTGAAAATAAAATAGGGAAGATAACTTTTGACAATACTATAATTTTATCAGAAGAAATTGTTAAGAATATTACAGGCATTGCTGGCGGTGAATTATACAAAGTTACTGATATAAAGACTATTAAATAATTTATTTTATTTAAGGTTAACAAATATATTCTTGTATCTTTGTGATATATTAATCCAATTATACACCTAATAATCATGAAATTATTTAAAGGAATTTTAGTTATTGCACTTGTAAGTGTTATTGCTGTATCTTGTAAAGATGCGAAAAAGGATGTTGACGCTGTAAAAGATAGTGTTGAGAATGTAGTTGATGCGGCTGAAGAAGTTGCTGAAGTTGCTGAAGAAGTAGTTGCTAGTCATTCTTGTGCGAAAAAATGTTCTGAAGAATGTACTGTAGTAGATTGTGCAAAATGTGCTGCTAAAACTGCTGAGTGTAAAGTAAAATGTGATGCAAAGCACGCTGCTGAAAAAGCAGGTGAAGTTGTAGAAGTTGTAGAAGAAGAAGTTAAGTAATATCTCTTATAACATTTTTAAAAAGGCTTCCAAAATTTGGAAGCCTTTTTTGTTTGATTGAATTATATTTGTAAAAATCTTTTTAATGAAAAAACATTTTCCTAGAATTGTAAAATTAACCTTAATCTCGTTATACCTTATTTTTCTTGCAGGCTCTATTGTTAGAATGACAGGTTCTGGAATGGGATGTCCTGATTGGCCAAAATGTTTTGGTTACCTTATACCTCCAACTGATGAATCTCAGTTGTTATGGGCTCCAGATTATGAATATAAAAACGGAATAGTGATCATAAAAGACGAAGGTCTTCTTGTGGCTCAAAGTGATTTTAAATCCTCATTGAAGTTTGAAAAAGAAAATTGGAGTCCCTATAAAAAACATAGTTATGCGAAATTCAATGTGTATCATACTTGGACAGAATATATAAACCGATTGGCTTCAGTATTATCCGGATTTTTCTTTCTTTTTTTAGTTGTTGTTTCTACTAAATTTTGGAAAGAGAATAAATGGATTCCTACGCTATCACTTATTGCTTTCTTACTAATGCTTTTTGAGGCTTGGTTAGGAAAAACGGTTGTAGATACCGTTTTAAAACCATCAATAATTACAGTACATATGGTTGTTGGCCTAGTGATTGTCGCTATACTATTAACTCTTCACCACATTGTTAATAAACACAGATATACTACAAAAAAAAGCAATCCTATTTTCACTAATATGCTTTGGATTACAGCAATATTTTCACTCATTCAAATTGCTCTTGGAACACAAGTAAGGCAATATGTAGATGAGCAAGTAAAACTGCTGGGTTTTGAAAATAAGCAATTAAGTTTATTAGCTCCAGAACTTAAGTTTTATATTCATAGGTCATTTACAGTCGCTATCGTTTTAATCAACTTCTGGTTGTTTTATCAGAATGAAAAATTAAAATTAGGATACAACAAAGTAAATTGGATATTAGGTCTTTTGGGTGTAGAAATTCTTAGTGGAATATTAATGTATTATGTAGATTTCCCTTTAGGAACTCAGGCAATTCATCTACTTTTTGGAATTTTATTATTTAGTGTTCAATTTTATTTGCTTTTAGAAAGTAAGAAGGTAGATTAATTTTTCCACTCAACACTTTCCATTAAATTCTTAATATCTTTTTCTATATGCTTAACCGAAGGAAGAATTGAATCATAATTTGGTTTTACATTAAAATAAAGAGAGCCGTATAAAACATTTTTAACACTATCCGTTACATGAAATTGAAGGTTAGAAGCCACATTTCCCTCAACATTAATAATTTTACCATACACACTAGATAGTTTATTTTCAAACGGCTGGCCAACTCCTATTCCGTCTGCTTTTACTGTATGCTCAAAAGTGAGTTTCTCCACCTCTCTTAAAACGTCTTCAAGATCATTATTCACTTCTCTATAAGTTACATGTACAGTTGCATTCATTGATGGATAATGAATTTTTAGCCAACAATTATTCTCAAAATCTAAAATAGATTCTTGAGAAACTTGAAATGAATATGGGCAGCCACTTACAACTTTTTGGTATGTTGCTTCAGGATAATCTAATCTTAAAAATGCTTTTGGCTTAGGCAAAACAGCATCACTACAAGACAAGAAAATAAAAGGTATTAAAAGAAATAGTCCGTTTTTAACTTTCATCAATTATAGGATTAATTGTTACCTTAACTTGCTTTAAGCGTCGTTGATCGATTACTTCAATCTTAAACGTAAGGTACTTGAACTTTATTACTTCTTTCGTTTTAGGAAATTTTCCAGAAATTTCTAATAACAATCCCGCTAGAGTCTCTGTCTCTCCTTTTTCTTGTTCAAACAAATCTTCATCTACATTTATAACTTTAGAAAAATCTTTTATTGACGTTTTTCCTTCAAAGACATAATTGTTTTTATCAATTTTAGAATATGATAAATCATCATCATCAAATTCGTCTGAAATATCTCCAACAATTTCTTCGATAACATCTTCTAATGTAACTATACCACTAGTTCCACCATATTCATCAACTACAATAGCAAGATGGTTTTTTTTCTCTTGAAATTCTTTTAAAAGGTCATCTAATTTTTTGTTTTCAGGCACAAAAAATGGTTCTCTTATTAATTTTTGCCATTCAAAATCAGGTTTATCTAAATGCGGAAGTAAATCTTTAGCATATAATATTCCTACGATTTTATCTATAGATTTATGAAAAATAGGGTTTCTAGAAACCCTATTTTTCATAAATCCTGTCTCTTATACACATCTGACGCTGCC
>OJBS01000298.1_pt1 | contig 13627 bp, 12 predicted proteins | sample 1590941 | NCBI WGS metagenome assembly OJBS01 (sample SAMN05416785, study PRJEB24817) | seawater metagenome | isolation source: Sea water | place: Canada:Atlantic | collected 2013-11
GGCTGAACCTGGCCACCTGGATGGGTGCTCCGGTGTCTACCACCCACTCCATTGTCGGGGGCGTGCTTGGAGCCGGGATTGCGGCCGGCGGCTGGGGCATTGCGGACTGGGCGGTGATGGGAAAGATTGTAGCCAGTTGGGTGATTTCTCCTGTTCTGGGGGGGGTGTTTGCAGCTCTTTTTCTTTTTGCCATCAAAAAAACCGTGCTGTATCAAAAGAACGTGGTGTCTTCGGCGCGAACCTTCGTGCCATGGCTTGTGGCGATCATGGCCTGGGCCTTTGGTACTTACCTGATGGTTAAGGGAGTGAAGAAGGTCGTTGAAGTGGATTTCTTGGGAGCCAGTCTGGTGGGTTTCGGGGTCGCTGCCGTTATCTTCTTTATAATGAGAGGGGTGGTTGGCCGTCGTGCTTCCACAATGGAAAACAGTTCCGAGGGCGTAAACAGCCTGTTTACCTGGCCGCTCATTTTTGCAGCCGCCCTGCTCAGCTTCGCCCATGGCGCCAATGACGTGGCCAACGCCATTGGCCCTCTCGCCGCCATCAACGATGCGCTTTCGGCCGGGGCGGTGGTGACCGCAGCGTCCATTCCTTTGTGGGTGATGCTGGTTGGCGCCCTTGGCCTGGCCGTCGGCCTTATGTTGTTCGGCCCACGCCTGATAAAGACCGTGGGGACTGAGATCACAGAGCTGGATAAAACCCGGGCGTTCTGTATTGCCCTGTCGGCGGCGCTTACCGTGATCATCGCTTCTCAGTTGGGGCTCCCGGTCAGTTCCACTCACATTGCCATCGGTGGTGTGTTTGGTGTTGGTTTCCTGAGGGAGTATCTGAAGTCCAATTACGCCACCCAGCTTCATAGCATCATGGACAGTCACGAGGAGCCTGAGCGTGAGCGTCTGCGTCCGTTCCTGGAAGATTTCCGCAATGCTTCGGTTGAACAGATGGAAAACCTGCTCCAGCAGGCCAAGAAAAAGAAGCAGGTGCCACTCTCCAAAAAGGAGCGCAAGCGGCTTAAGAAAATTTACCGTGAGGAAATGGTGAAGCGGTCTCACCTGACCCGTATTATTGCAGCCTGGATTATTACGGTGCCGGCATCCGCCTGTATGGCGGCCACCCTGTTCTTCACTCTGCGTGGGCTGTTGCTGTAAGGGATAGTCACGCTGGTTGTCAGGTGCCTGTTTGGCCCATACTATTCTTTAATGCGGGAGGCGTTTGCCTCCCAATACGTTGCCATTCTGTCCGGGGATTGATTCATGAGTTCAGCAGAAGAAAGCCGTCAGGCGAAGGTCATTGACGAGCTCAGGGTATTTATCAAGAAGGTTCTCAGTGACCCCACAATTGCCGTTAAATCAGTGGAAATTGCCCGTAAATACCGCAATCAGCCCAACTCCAACGAACTTATAGCTCGGGAGATCAGCGCCAACACTACGATTCGTATTCCGGAGAGCTGGAGCCGGGCGGATCATATGTTTCTCGATATTCTGGACGAAGTTCTGGATGACGAGGAGGCGCTTTACTGATCTATTCTGGCCTGCATTGGTCGTAGCGCAGGTGAGCAGGGCGCGTCAGGCCTGACGCGCCCCTGGTTGGTGCTGCTTCAGTACGGCATCGGCCATCTGGTCCAGGATGGTGATCTCGTCCTGGATGCCCTCATCCGATGATAATTCCCTCTGTTCTTTCAATATGTCCGCAAGGATCTCTTTCGTGGTCAAGGGGTTGGCCAATACCACCCGGAATACGATGCAGGGGTGATGAAAGTAGCGCGCTGGTTCGAGCCGCGTCCGGGAGACAAAGGCTTTGCCACGTTCACGCTGAGTCTTCTGGATAAACTTGGTGATGCGGTTCAGGCAGGTGTTCAGACGTTCGGCCTGGAGTGAGTCCGCAATGGTCAGAGCCTGCTGCGCTTTCTCCGGGCAGTAGCGGTAGGTCAGGATGTTGAGCTCTGGCTTGGTGATGAGCTCAAAGTCCGTTTCTGTGTTGATCATCTCCGCGAACGTGGCGGCCTTGTCGATACCCTGGTCGATGAGGATCTCGTAGCCTTCCCGCGCCAGGATTCTCAACCCCGACTGGATCAGCATCGACATGCCCGGCCTTGAGCCTTCCAGGGTGGTGCTGCCCAGATCTCGCGAGCCCTTACGGATAATATACTGCGCGTGATGTTCAACGGCGCTTGCCAGTCCCGGGTCACGGAACACGACCAGGCCGGCCCCCATGGGGACGTAAAGCTGTTTGTGGGCATCGAAGGTGACCGAGTCGGCTTTCTCGATGCCTCTGAGCAGGTGCCGGTGTGAGCGGGAGAACAGGGTTGGCCCGCCCCAGGCAGCGTCCACGTGGAAGTGTGCGCTGAATTCCCGGGCGATGTCTGCCATGGCATCCAGAGGGTCTACGTTGCCGGTTTCGGTGGTGCCTGCAATGCCGCAGATGGCCATGACCCGGATTTTCTGGCGATGCAGTTCCAGGCATTTTTCGCGCAGTGCATCGGTGTTGATCCGGTTGTCGTCATCGGTGTCAACCGGCACCAGGAAGTCCCGGCCGAGGCCGAGCACATCGGCGGCTTTGCGCAGCGAGTAGTGGCCACGGCGGGAAACCAGAATCGCGGCGCCTTCGCAGCCGTAATAACGTAACGCACGGAACAGTCCTTCCTGATGGATGCCCCGGAAACTTCCTTCGGCAGGAAAAGCGTTGTTGCGGGCTACCCAGAGTGCGGTCAGGTTCGCCACGGTGCCACCGGAGCACATGGCGCCGAGGGCGTAGCGGGGATCGTGCATCCACTTGCGGTAAAAGGCGCCGTCCTGTTCGTATACAAGGCGGTGGATCATGCCCAGTACCTGACGCTCCATGGGGGTGAAGGCCTTGGAGGTTTCGGTTTTAACCAGATTCTGGTTGAGGGCGATCATGATCTTGGACAGCGGCAGCATGAAGTAGGGAAGTGCCGATGTCATGTGACCGATAAAGCTCGGTGACGCCGTGTGTACAGAGTTGGCGACCAGTTTGTCGAGCAGGAACTGGGCTTGCTCTGAGACGAAGATGGGCTTTTCAGGGATGGCATAGTCCGAGAAGTCTTTCTCAACTTCGGATAGATCCCGTTCAACCGCAACGATGTGCTCCTGGAGGAAGCCGGCAAGGTTGCTGGATATGTTCTGGTCAATCCGGCTTAGTGTGGATTCAGGTGCCTCTGGCACGGTGAATACACGGTACATGGCCTCTACCGAGGCCTGGGCGGATTTTTTCTTTCCGGTCATAGGTGCCACACACTATCAGTGGTCATTCACAGAGCCTGTCCCGGCCGTTCTGTTCTCCCTGAGGGGGCGTAGTATACGGTGTCGCGAAACCATACGCTACAGCATGGCCCGAGCCCGGCGGGAGGGTCAAAGGATCTCTCGGTGTACATCCAGTATGGCCGCATCGATGCGTTCCTGTATGGCTTTTTCGATCTGGTCCAGGCGTTGGGATATCTGTTGCGATGAGTCGCCGAGGGCGGCGATGGTCCAGGTGGCGCAGTCGAGGGCGTCCTGGTCGGCGGTTTCGGCGACGGCCAGGTCGGGTTCTTTGCCCCAGACGGCTTTCAGGGCGGTGAAGACTTTGCGTTTGGCTTTGAGGTCTTTGCAGCCGTAGAGCTGGAAGTGCAGGGTCAGGATGCCCACGTGGGGCGTGATCACTGGTTGCTGGGGGTTGTTTTGGTTCAGGAGCTTTTTCAGGGCTTCGGACATGGTTGCTTCCGGCTTTGGTGCTGGAACCGGTGAGAAAGGACTCTCCAAAACACGCTCCTTCGGCCCATCCTTGGGGCGCTTGAGCTCCGCCATCCATGGCTCCGCACAGTTTTGGAGAGTCCTTCCCCACCGGTTCGCCAACTATTCAGGTGGAGTCCCTTAAGTCTACCATCACGACAGACTGATGAACGTCCAAATTAGCCTACTACAGGCGTCGCCCGTTTGATAATAGCCGCCGGGTCAGTGCCGGAGGGCAGGTTGCCATAGTTCAGGCCGCCGTTGTGTTCCAGGCGGGAGGCGCAGAAGGCGTCGGCGACCGCCGGGTCGGAATTTCTCAGCAGCAGTGAGGACTGCATCAACAGGGCCAGGCGGTCCACCAGGTTACGGGCGCGGTATTCGAAGTCGCTGATGTCGGCGAAGTCGTTCTGCAACTGGGCCAGGAAGCGGTCGAAGCGGGCGTCGGCGCCGCGGGCTTCGGCGGCTTCGCTGAAGAAGGCGTCGAGGGTGTCTGGTTCCTTCTGCAGTGCGCGCAGTGTGTCCAGGCACTGGACGTTGCCACTGCCTTCCCAGATGGCGTTGACCGGGGATTCCCTCAGCAGTCGGGGCATGATGCAGTCTTCCATCACGCCGCTGCCGCCGATGCATTCCATGGCCTCGTAGGCGTGGTTGGGGGTGCGTTTGCAGATCCAGTACTTGCCAACCGGGGTGGCCAGTCGTGCCAGCAGGCGCTCGTGCTCCAGATGTTGGCTGTCCAGGGACTTCGCGATTCGCATCGTGTAGGCCAGAGCAGCTTCGCTTTCCAGGGCCAGATCGGCCAGGACATTCTGCATTAATGGCTGTTCGCTGAGTCGCCCACCGAAGGCGCTGCGGTGGCGGCAATGGTGGGACGCCTGGGCGAGAGCCTGGCGCATGCCGGCGGAGCTGCCGATCATGCAGTCGAAGCGGGTCATGGCGACCATTTCGATGATGGTTGGCACGCCGCGGCCTTCTTCGCCCACCATCCACGCCAGGGCGCCGCGCAGTTCCGCTTCGCTGGAGGCGTTGGCGACATTGCCCATCTTGTTTTTCAGGCGCTGGATTTGCCAGGGGTTTTTGCTGCCGTCCGGGCGCCAGCGTGGCATCAGGAAGCAGGACAGGCCGCTTCTGGTCTGGGCCAGCACCAGGAAGGCGTCGCACATGGGGGCGGACACAAACCACTTGTGTCCCACCAGTTCATAGGGTTGCCCCGGGCCTTCGGCACCGACAGCGTGGGCACGGGTCGTGTTGGCCCGGACGTCGCTGCCACCCTGTTTTTCCGTCATCGCCATGCCGATGGTGACGGATTGTTTCTCACTATCCGGTACGTTGCGAGGGTCGTAGCTATTGGCCAGGATTCTGTTTTCCCAGACCGCGGCCAGTTCCGGTTGTTTGCGGATCGATGGAACGGCGGCGAAGGTCATGGTAATGGGGCAGCAGTGGGCGGCCTCCACTTGGGAATGCATGTAGTACTTGGCCGTTCTCGCAACATGGGCGCCCGCGCCGGGATTGGTCCACGGGCTGCTGTGGAGGCCGTTTTCCATCGCTGTGGACATCAGCTGGTGGTAGGCGGGGTGAAAGTCCACCTGGTCAGTGCGATGACCAAAGCGGTCATGGGTGTTGAACGCCGGTTTGTTCTCGTTGGCGTGGAAACCGAGCGCGATGGTGTCCGCCGCGCCGGCGAAAGCGCCAAACTGCTTAAGGTCGCTGGTCGCCGCTGCGGCGCCCTCCCGGGCGACCGCCTCCTGCAGAGCCTTGTCCTGTTCGAAGAGGTTGTAATCCTCCAGAGCCGGTGGCTGATTGAAGACCTCGTGGGTGACAGCCAGGTAGCGGTCGTCACTGGAGGGGGTTGCGGTTTCCTGCTGCAGGGGCTGGCGGGCCTTCATGTTTATCTCCTGGTGCCAGTCAACCCCTGCATGCAAAAGCAAATGATGGAGTTAACCAGCGGATCGTGGTCGTTGGTCTCTGCCTGCTCCGTGGTGTCAGCCTGTGCCGGGGACAGAGGCCCCACAAGGCTTTCGGCAATGGCGCCTACAAGGCAGGTACTGCTTTGCCTGGCATCCTGATCCGGGAGGCAACCCTCTTTGATGCCGTCCCGGATGGCCTGCTCGAAAAGTTGAGCGTAGGCGCGGCGGAACTTGAGGCGTTCTTCCTCAACTTTCGGGTCTACCGGCTCCGCGATCAGCGACCAGGCCATCACCGGTCCTCTCAGGGCTCTCTCCGCAAACTGGCGAAGGGCCACTTCCAGGCGGGAAGCGGCGCTGTCTTCGGCGGTCAGTGCCTCAGCGACTTTGTCGACTTCCCGTTGTGTCGCAATCCTGAAGATCTCTGCAAACAGATCTTCCTTGGACTCAAAGTGTCGATAGATGGTTCCCGTAGCAACGCCGGCACAAGCTGCGATGCGCGTTATCTGGGCGCTGCGGAAGCCGCCGTCGGCAACGCATCCGTATGTGCATTCGATAATGCGCTTGCGGGCCTCAGCCTTGCGATTGCGCATCTTTTCCGTTTCCCGATAGGCCATGCGGGTTCCTTATAAGCAGTGAATCATTATTCATTCTTTGTGTCAATCAATAGAACAGTATAGCTTGGTTAATATTATTCTTTAAAAACAATATTGTGGAGTTGATTACAAAAAATTACAAAAAAATCGTTGTCAGGAAATAGCGTTGCAATTGAAAGCGGATTATAAAGACGCCAAGGCGGGTAGTAAGACGCATCCGCCGAGATGGGGCGGCCTTGCCATAACAGGCTTGGCGCGCTCGTTGTACTGTTTTCGTTGATGGAGAGAATCATGAGTGAATTCGACGAAAGCAATCCGGAGCAATTCGGTAGCTGGAAACATGACAGCGACGATACACATTCCATTGCCGGCCGTGCGCGAATCCGCGCTCAGCTTCAACAGGATATTGAATCGTTTCTGAACCAGGGCGGCAGAATTCAGGAAGTGGATACGGCATTCCGTTCGGACCCCTCCCGCAAGGTGGATGTCGGTTTCAATAATCGCTCCCTCTGAATTCATGAAGCCGCAGCCTCTGAGGCTGCGGCCTGTTTGCGTTCGTGGCTTACGGTTGTTTTGACGCCGGTCTCACCGCTGTATCCCATATTCCTCTATGCTGCGTTCTGCAGGATAGCGTGTTCCGTGCACCATGACCGTTACTTACCCCACATTCGACCCGTAGACAGGCCGCGTTCATGAGAGGATTCCTTCGTTTTGCAACCACGGCGCTCGTCGTTATGGCGCTGATCGCGGCGGGCATGGTCATTTTCTTTGGTGATACCCCGACCCCCTCCCAGGAAACGGTTGATGCAACCACCGATACAGATAGCAGCGTTGTGCCCATAGCGGATTCGGAGTCCGGGCGTGGGACGCCTTCAAAACTGGTGGGCGAAACCACGGTAGCGGTGCCGGATACCTTGCCTGCGTCGCTGGCGGGAACCAGCGTGCCTGGCGGCTGGGTCGAAACCGACGCTAATGGCTCCCTGGTCCCCACGCCGCAGTTGCGCCAGTTGTTTGAATATTACCTGGCGGCGCTGGGCGAGGAGACGTTACCCCAACTGGTTGCCCGAATAGAGCAGGCGTTGGCCAGACTTGAAGAACCAGCTCGATCGGAAGCCCTGGACACCCTGGGGGATTATCTGGACTACAAGTTGGCTCTGGGTGACCTGGAGGCAGCTTACGGAGCTGCCTCCACAACGAATGCAGAGGACATGCAACGGCGAATGGCGGAAATACGTGCCCTGCGACGCACCTGGATGGATGCGCAAACCGCTGACGCTTTTTTTGCAACGGACGAGGCTGTTGATAGGTTCCAGGTCGAGCAACTGCGTATCCGAACGGACTCGTCGCTGTCGGATGGCGAGCGGGAGCAGGCGCTGGCAAATGCTGAGGAGGCGTTACCGGAACCGCTACGCCAGGCTCGCCGGGAAACCCGCAAATTCACCGACTACCAGCGTGCGCGTTCGGAATTCGCGGATGATCCCGACGCCCTGCGCGTCTGGCGGAAGGAACGCTTTGGTGCCGAGGCCGCCCGTGAACTGGAAAAAGTGGAAGCCGAACAACAGGTATGGGAGGCCAAGTGGCAAGCCTACAGCCAGGATCTGGCGGAGCTTGACGGCATGGGGCTTGCCGGTCCGGAGCGCAAAGCCGCCATTGACGCGCTCAGGGACGATTATTTCGAAGGTGCTGAAAAGCTGCGTGCCGAGGCCCTTGATTCCATCCGGTAACAGTCCTTTCATCTGAACGTAGTAGCCTGATGGTGTGGCTCGGCTGTAAGCCCTGCCACCGCCGCTTATGGGCGTGTATGATGGGGCGGTAGCCCCATTTTCCACAGGAGGTATTCCGTGAGCTTTTCGGCCAATCGCATGTTCCCAGCCACTCGTCTGCGTCGTAACCGGGTTGACGGTTTTTCCCGGCGCCTGGTACGGGAGAATCAGCTCAGTGCCGACAACCTGATTTTTCCGGTGTTCGTACTGGAAGGCGAAGGCCAGCGGGAGGCCGTGCCTTCCATGCCTGGCGTCGAGCGCCTGAGCGTTGATCTTCTGGTGGAACAGGCGGCCGAACTGGTGGCTCTGGGGATTCCGGCGGTGGCGCTGTTTCCCGTGGTGCCTGCGGAGTACAAGAACCTGTCCGGATCTGGCGCGTGGGATTCCGATGGCCTGGCCCAGCGTGCGGTGCGTGGGCTGAAGGACGCCTACCCGGAGTTGGGTGTTATTACCGATGTGGCACTGGACCCATTCACCACCCATGGCCAGGACGGCATTATCGACAATGATGGCTATGTGCTGAACGACGTGACCGTGGAGGCGCTGGTTAATCAGGCGTTGTCCCATGCCGACGCGGGTGCGGATATTGTGGCGCCGTCCGACATGATGGACGGTCGGGTCGCCGCCATCCGCGAGGCCCTGGAGTCCGCTGGCTATGTGAACACCCGTATTCTGGCCTATTCTGCCAAGTATGCCTCCAGTTATTATGGGCCGTTCCGTGACGCGGTCGGCTCAGCGGGCAACCTGGGCAAAGGCAACAAGGCCACCTATCAGATGGACCCGGCCAACAGCGATGAGGCGCTTCAGGAAGTGGCGATGGACATCGCCGAGGGTGCCGACATGGTGATGATTAAACCCGGAATGCCGTATCTGGATATCGTTCACCGGGTAAAACAGGAACTGCAGGTGCCAACGTTCGTCTATCAGGTCAGTGGCGAGTATGCCATGCACATGGCCGCTGCGGAGAACGGATGGCTGGATGGCGACGCCGTGATGATGGAGAGCCTGATGGCCATGCGCCGTGCCGGTGCAGACGCCATCCTTACCTATTTCGCCGTCAGGGCTGCACGGCTGATGCGTGATAACCGCACCTGACAGGTTACAGTCAACAGCAGGGTGCCTTATGGTCTCTGATAAATGGAAGCAGTAAGCAATGACTACTGAATCTGCAAACAAGCTAAAGGCTGTCGATGTTCCGGACGTGCCAGCGCCTGTGGACGCATCATCCCCCGGCGTGGATGTTAATGTGGCCGCCCAGGAAAACTATTTCAATCGCGAACTGAGCCAGCTTCAGTTCAACTACCGGGTGCTCAAGCAGGCCCTGGATACCACGCATCCGTTGATTAACCGGCTTATGTTCTGCTGCATTTTCAGCAGCAACATGGATGAGTTCTTCGAGATCCGGGTGGCGGGCCTGCGCCAGCAGATCAAGTATGGTCGTGAAACCCTGGGCTCCGACGGCATGATGCCGGAGCAGGTGTTGGGCGAAATCAGCCGGGTGGCCCATGAGTACATCCGGGAACAGTACGACATCCTGAATAACGTGCTGATCCCCGAGATGGAGCAGGAGAACATTCACTTCGTCCGGCGTCGTGAATGGACCGAGGCTCAGGCCGACTGGGTGCGCCGTTACTTCGAAGAGGAAATCCTGCCGGTGGTCAGCCCCATCGGGCTGGACCCCTCGCACCCGTTCCCGCGTCTGGTCAATAAAAGCCTGAATTTCATTGTTGAACTGGACGGCAAGGATGCATTCGGTCGTGAAACCGGGATGGCCATTGTGCCTGCGCCACGTTCGCTGCCGCGCCTGGTGAGACTGCCCGATGACGTCTGCAACGGGGGCGACAATCTGGTGTTCCTGTCCTCCATGATCCACGCCCACACCGATGAGCTCTTCCCCGGCATGGAAGTGAAAGGCTGCTATCAGTTCCGCCTGACCCGTAACGCGGACCTTGAACTGGAGGACGATCTTGAAGATCTGGCCTCCGCCCTGCGCGGCGAATTGCTGAGCCGGCGCTTCGGCGACGGCGTGCGGCTGGAAGTGGCGGACAACTGCCCGGAAGAACTGGTGCATTTTCTGCTGCGCGAGTTTGGACTGACGGCTCGTGACCTTTATCAGGTTCACGGCCCGGTCAACCTGACACGTTTGATGGCCGTCGGTGGGCTGGTGGATCGCCAGGACCTCACCTATTCCGGCTTTTCGCCGTCGATTCCAAGGCAGATCCGTGCCAAGGAATCCATGTTCGATGCCATCCGCAAGCGCCCGCTGCTGTTACTGCATCCCTATGAAAACTTCAGTCCCGTGACCGACCTGTTGCGGCAGGCTGCAAAAGACCCACAGGTCCTGGCTATCCGCCAGACCCTGTATCGCACCGGTGCCGACTCGGAAATCGTCGAAGCGCTGATGGACGCCGCCCGGCGTGGCAAGGAGGTGACTGCGATCATCGAATTGCGAGCCCGGTTCAGCGAGGCGGAAAACCTGGAGCTGGCCAGCCGGCTGCAGGAAGCGGGTGTGATCGTGGTTTACGGTGTGGTGGGTTACAAGACCCACGCCAAGATGATCCTGATCGTGCGCCGTGAGGAAGGAAAACTGCGGCGTTACGTACACCTGGGTACCGGGAACTACCATGCCGGTAACGCCCGCCTGTACACTGACTACAGCTACATGACCAGCGACGAATCCATCGGTGACGACGTCAACAAGCTGTTCCAGCAGCTGACGGGGATGGGCAAGGCCTTGAAGATCAAGAAGCTGTTTCACTCACCCTTCACACTCCATTCCCGTCTCCTGGGCCTGGTGGACCGTGAAGCGGAACTGGGGCCCAAAGGCCGGATTATTTTCAAGTTTAACGCCCTCACAGAGCGCGAGTTGATCAAGGCGCTGTATCGCGCGTCCCAGGCTGGCGTGAAAATCGATCTGATCATCCGCGGCATATGCTGCCTGAGGCCGGAAGTGCCGGGGCTGTCGGACAACATCCGGGTACGCTCCATCATTGGCCGTTTCCTGGAGCACACCCGAGTTTACTATTTCGGCAACAACGGCCGGCCGGAAGTCTATGGGTCCAGCGCAGACGGCATGGAGCGGAACCTGCTGAGCCGCGTGGAAACGGCCTTTCCGATTGAGGATCCGGCGTTGATTGCCCGTGTCCGCGAAGACCTGGACACCTATCTGGCGGACAATTGCCAGTCCTGGGTCTTGCAGCCAGACGGCAGTTACATTCAGAATCAGGCAGCCGAGGGCGAGGATCGCCTCGCGTCCCAACTGGTCCTGCTTGAACGCCTGACCGGGAAATAACGATAACCCGCATACGCCTGCCCCAGTGCAGGCGATGTGGGCGCTGTAATGGAGTAAAGGCAGTTGAAAAAACAATGGATGGTTGCCGGTGCAGCAGTACTGGCTGTTGGTGTAGCTGCGCCCTGGGCCGTTGGTTATGTAACCGAACAGCAGTGGCAGAGTGTCACGGCGAACGTCAATCAGGCGCAGCCCCTGTTCAAGCTGCAAACCCGCGATTATGACCGGGGCTACATGGGAGCCGAGTTCGCCGGCACCATCACGATCCAGGATCCGGACACCGGTGACGAGCACTCATTCGACTATCAGGCCCGGGTAAGCCATGGGGTTACCGGCAGCCTGATTGATTTTACCCCGCCTCCTGAGCTTGGCGCTGAAGTTGAGAAGATCTTCCCCGACGAAAAGCCCCGGCTGACCCTGGAGACCCGCCTGTGGGGAACGGCGATCGCCGAGCTTTCCGTGCCGGCTGTGAGTGTGATCGACGAGGAAACCGGCGAGTCCTTTGATATGTCGGAAAGCTTTAGCCGGGCTGAAATCAGTGGCAATGGGTCACAGGCCGATATCCTCATGCTCTGGCCGGGCGCCGTGGTTCGTGGGCCAGACCTGCGCATCAGTATCGAGGATTTTCGCCTTGAACAGACCATGGAACACCTGGCAGGCGACGTCTGGCTGGGTGACGGGGACATGTCGCTGGCGCGGCTTGAAGTGGCGGCCCGGGGCGAGCCGACCCTTCGCTTTGACGACTTTTCGATGAGTGGTGAGACGACTACCGACGATGACGGGAAGAGCATTGATTCCGAGGCTGTCGTTACTTTGGAAAAGGTAACGGCGGACGACGAGAGCTTCGGCCCTCACCGTATGGAAATGGTGTTAAGCGGCCTGGACGTGCAAAGCTGGAGTGACCTGACAGCCGCCATGACGGACATGCAGACGGCCGCCCTGAGCAATGCAGGCGGGGACTCGGGTGCCATGATGCAGCAGCAGATGGCTTCCATGAATCGCATCAATCAGGCCATGCTGGGGCTTGCGGCCAACGGTTTTTCGTTCGGGTTTCCGGAGCTGTCCTTTGCCACGCCTTATGGCCCGGTCAATGGCGAGATCATGGTGCAGCACCCGTCGCTGTCTGATGACGAGAAAGACCAGATGATGATGGTGATGCAGCGGCTGACCGGCAACCTGGATGTCAGCATGCCGTTGGCCCTGGTGGATCAGCATCCAGAGTTGGGGATGCAGGTGGCGCCTTTGATCAAGCAGGGCATGGTGGTGCAGGAGGACGACCGCCTGCGAATCCAGGGCACGCTGGAAGATCTGGCCCTGGATATCAATGGCAACGTGATCCCGCTGCCACCGATATTCTGATCCGTTGTTCTGTGCTGCCCGGGATGGGCAGCGCTTTCCCGTTTGTCAGTCCTTGATGAATTTCTGTTTGAGTGCGGCTTCCACGGCTGGGTCGACAAATTCCGAGATGTCGCCGCCCAGTGAGGCAATTTCGCGGATCAGGGTGGAGGAGATGTACGAGAGGTGGTTGGAGGGTGTCAGGAACACGCTTTCCACTTCCGGTGCCAGGCGACGGTTCATGTCGGCTAACTGGAATTCGTACTCAAAGTCGGAGACGGCCCGCAGTCCGCGGATAATTACGGTGGCGTTCTGTTCCCGGACGAAATCGGCGAGCAGGTTGCTGAAGCCGGTGACGCTGACGTTGGGCAGGTGGGCGGTGGCTTTTTCCACCAGTTCGCAGCGTTCTTCCAATGTCAGTAGCGGGGACTTCTTGGGGTTGTAGGCGATAGCGACGACGACTTCGTCGAAGAGCCGGCCCGCGCGCTCGATGAGGTCGGTATGGCCGTTGGTGATCGGGTCAAACGTACCCGGGTAGATGACTTTTGGCATTCGGAGCTCCTTTTCACCGGAAGCGCACAGGATAGCAGCCTTCTTCTCGAACCAAAATGTTCAGTCTCGGTGCAATGTTCAGACTGCTGACTTTGGTGCATGTACCGCGCGAGGAGGGCTTCCCAGGATACGCTACGAGCACATCCATGTGCGCTTGAGTAAAGCCGTCCCTGGCTTTACACAATCCTGGGAAGCCCTCCTCACGCGGCACTTCGGACTGCATATCTGCCTATGAAGACCTCGACCTTTTTTGGGCTGCTTCCTTTTTTGTCTAACTCCTGAGTTTTTGGGTCAGCCTCGTACTGTTACGTGCAGCCAGCGCATAAACCGACAATTGCGGATTCGCGCCGATGCTGGTGGGGAAGATCGAGGCGTCGTGGACGCTGAGGTTGGCGACGTGGTGGTGTTCGCCGAAGCTGTTGACCTGTCTCTTATACACATCTGACGCTGCCGACGAATAGAGAGG
>OJBS01000301.1_pt1 | contig 13468 bp, 4 predicted proteins | sample 1590941 | NCBI WGS metagenome assembly OJBS01 (sample SAMN05416785, study PRJEB24817) | seawater metagenome | isolation source: Sea water | place: Canada:Atlantic | collected 2013-11
AGAATACATTTCTAAAATCCAAGATGAATAAAGATCTTGATGATAGAATATTGCCAAATGGCGAGTATAGAGACGCTCGTAATATATCAGTTGGTAGATCTGAGGATAATGACGTGGGAGCTTTAGAAAATGTAATAGGTAATGCTCTATTAACTGTAACAAACTTAAATGATTTAAACTATCAAATAATAGGGCAATATTCTAGTGATCTTAACAATAGCATATTTGTTTTTTTAACAGACTACACAGACCAAGATACTTCTTCGCCTACGGATGCTCCTGTGGGGTCTAAACATTTTATATACCAGTATAATTCAGATACAAATGAATACATAAAGCTTGTTGAAGGAATATTTTTAAATTTTTCAAAAACAAATAGAATAATAGGTATAAATTTAATTGAAGACTTATTATTCTGGACAGACAACAGAAATCAACCTAGAAAAATAAACATAAAACTAGCCAACTCCAGCTTTCCAAGTAGAAGTAACTCCACCGATACCCAATATTACACGGAAGAGCATCAAATATCTGTAGCTAAATACAGCCCATTTAAACAAATAGACTTATACAATAAAATAACAGTACAAAATATTTCTAATAGTGTAGATTCATTTTCCATAGTAGGAGACCAAACAGCTGAACTTATACCTTACATAGGAGCTACTGTTCTAACGGCTACTGTTAGAGGAACAAATTATGTAACTGTAACTTCTGTAATTGTTACTGGAGGCGGTAATACCCGTTGTAATATCAGTCCTGCTCAATCTATACCATTAGCCCCGGGATCCATAGAGCTAATAAAAAGCACTATGACTAATGAATCCGCAAACGAAAATTGGCCCGGCGATCCTAATTACTTAGAAGATAGATTCGTGCGATTTAGTTATAGATTTAAGTACGATGATAACGAGTATTCTTTAATGGCTCCATTTACCCAAATAGCTTATATACCTACGCAAAAGGGATATTTTATAACAGGGGATGAAGACGCTGCTTATCAATCCACTGTTGTACAGTTTATGAAAAACAATGTGCAAAACATTGGGCTTGTAATTTCTTTACCTACCTCTGGAAATCAATTATCTACCAACTACAAAATACAAGAAATAGAGTTATTATTCAGAGAATCCGGTGGATTGGCTGTAAAAGTTTTAGAAAGTATACCTGTTAATACCGTAGCTAGACAAGCTGTTAATAGCAATGTTTATACCTATGACTACCAATCCCGTAAGCCATATAAAACACTTCCAGAGGCTCAAACGGTTAGAGTATATGATAAAGTTCCAGTAAGAGCTTTTTCTCAAGAAACAGCAGGTAATAGAATAATATATGGTAACTATAGAGATCAACACACTCCTCCTAATAACTTAGATTATAATTGTAGGATTTCTCATAAAAGAGATTTTTCTCCTTTTACTAACTTTATAGAATATCCTAATCATTCTGTAAAAAGAAACAGAAATTATCAAATAGGTTTTGTTTTAGCTGATAAATTTGGCAGACAATCTCCTGTAATATTATCATCTGTAGACGAAGGTGTTACAGAGGCTGGGTTATTTTATTCCGGCTCTACAATATACAGCCCGTACGACACAAGTGAGGCAGATACTTCTATTAGAGGTTGGTTTGGTGACGCAATACAATTAACATTAAATTCTGTTATTTCGTCATCTAAAAATTTATCACTTGGCACACCCGGTTTATATGCTAGTCCTACTAGTGGTGTAACAACTGGACTAGGGTATGCAATTTCAAATGGAGGTAGTATTATAAATAACCAATATATTTTTATTTTAGATGGAACCTTCCCTAACAACGCAAATGTACCGCTAGTGGGTAATTGGTTAAGAGGAGAGTTTGCTGATTACGTTGAAATAACAGATGTATCTGTTGTAGGCGCTTATTACAGTATTACAACGCGAGGACAAGTCAGTGATACTTATTTATATATAACCCCTTTTGATCCAGCTAAACCTGTACTTAGGTCTGCTTATAGTATAAACGATTTAGGGTGGTACTCATATAAAATCGTAGTAAAACAAACACAACAAGATTATTATAATGCTTACTTGCCCGGATTCTTAAATGGATATCCGCTTGCAGCTACTGGTATAGTTACTGAAAATTTTGTAGGAGCAGTTCATGATGTAGAAGGTGTTTCAACGCCTACTACAACATTTCGTTTACAAACGCTTTCGCTTGATGAAATACAAAATAGTTCTTTCACAGCTAATGTAAACGGAGCTGACACAGAGGCTTTTAATATAGTGGATGATGATATTGTTTTTATAACCGCACCAGCGGTAGGTGATCCTATAATTGTTACCGCTACACTTACTAATGTGGAGTACCCAACCTTTCCTACAGGTGAGGTTAATAAAACTGCTCATGTGGTATTATTGAATGACAACATAAATAAAATTCCTAGAGATTTAAACGTGGTTGGTCCCGACCAAAGACAATACAGATCTTCTGTAAGGTTGTACGGTAGGGTTAATAATGTAGCAGGAGTAAGCCCGGATTTTAATATATTTACAACGCAATATTTTCCTAGAGTAGGCCTTAGTGCTAATCCAGTGGATAATGTTGCTTCTACTATAGCAACCGCTAAGGAATTAAAGTTTTCTCCTTGGGAGACCGGGGAATCATCAGTAGCAAATTTTTACCAGTTAGAAACAAATCCTTATATTGCTAGAATATCCACATCGACAAGTGGAGCGAGTGATCCTATAGGAGTTGTTACAGCTCACATGACACCTATACTTACTATATATGAAACAGAGGCTGTTGAATCTTTATTAAATATTTATTGGGAAACAACTTCAGCAGGCCTTATAACAGATTTAAACATAGATGTACAAACTGATTTTCCCGGGCCAACTAATACTAATGATATAATATTTACATTTCCTGAAGATAAAACAGGTAGAGAAAATGACGCACCGGGTACTGGGGATGAAATTACAAATGAAATTGAAGTATACGATAGCGAAGGCCAAACATTAACCGATGTAGTGTGGTCGCTCTTAGGTGCTGTTAATCAGCAAGGAGAACCTGTTTACATATTTGATTTAAAAACTTTTGCCGCTGGGTCGCCAGAACAAGGCAAAGCTCAAATAACATTAGCCTCTCCTATAGCTTACAATGCCAACTCGCAAAATATAGATACTTTTTATATAACTTTAAATGCTTACGCTAACGGGGCCAACTTAACAGTGGTTACAAGTGGACCATTAACAAACGAAGATCCTGTCATTTTAATATATGATGAACCTATTCCAGTCCCATCACCAGTTTTGTATACTAGAATAATAAATGAAGAGGATGTAACGGTATTCGCTCAAGATGAAACGGGGCCAATACATTCTGTAAATGGTTCTGCTAATAATACTACTAATGAAGAAAGTTTAGTTTATTCTTTCGAAGAGGGGTTAGACTTTACAAGTGAATGGACTATAGAGCCTAGTACTGGCATTATAACACAGGTGCCATTTTCGACGCCTGTAGGGACATATTATTTTGATATTATAGTTCACGATGCTGGGGGATTATCGAATGATCCTAATTCAAAGTTTGATTTGTTTGAAGTTAAATTGATAGTAAGAGCAGCAGCAGTTAATAGTGGTATATTCAACCCTAATAGCTGTACAGTTTATCTAGCAACACAAAATCCTCCCCCTGATGATTTTGGGGTAGTACCAGCGTACTCTAGGTCTAAAGGCATGATAACTTCAGCAGGCAACGGTGATAATAATGCAACGTCAGATTCTTACGTCGAGAATGCAGTGTGGTATATAACCAAGGATCCAATGACACCTGAAGAAGAGATAGCATCTTTTAGTGGAACAAACAGTCAAGGTCAGAATTTAGTATTAGTTGGAGATTTTGGAGGGCACAACAAGCCTGCGAAAACTTATTATACGCGGTTTGGAACAAACGCACATACGAAGGGTGTTTTAAATATGAGATGGAATACTTTGTACCCCGGAGACCCAAACCGCCCCTTTGGTAGCAACGGCACTACTAATAGATGGGGTTTTAAAAATGTTTCTTATTACTACAGAAAAGTAGGGGATAGCCAATGGTTAGAATTGCCTAGATCTGCAGATACCTACAACGGACAAGGGCGAGACTACGCAACAGAGTCTCCTGGAGGTATGCCCTCGATTGGAGGCCAGGGAACGGAAAACGATCCTACTATTTTCTATCAAGCAGACAGCCCAGCTGCCACGACAATTGTTCACGATAATCTTGAAGTGTATTCATTTAGCTCAAGAAACAGACAGGGGGCACAGTCAACAGGAAAGGTTATTACCGGCTATGCTAATGGCAGCAGAATATCTGATTTTGAATCATTTGAAGATGCTCCAGATGGAATTGAGTATGCTATAATAATGAATGGTTTTGTAAATGACAGAAACATAGTATACAGCTACTATTATATGCCTTACGCATATCCTACTCTTGATGACTTAAATTATCCCACATGCATGCCCACTGGCGCAGAGAATTTAGTAGATAATCTTCCAGGACCTTATGAATATAAAGCAACGCCTGCTACTGCTGATTGGTACGATGAGACTAATCCATGGAATGTAACATTTGATCCTAATACTGATGTAACATTATGGTCAAATATTGCCTATGGAGAATATGTAAATAGCTTTTATCTGGATGAAGAACTTACGGATTTATATATACCAGAGCCAAATCTTCCTTATATAAACTATTTTAATGTAACTTTACAACGTAACTCAGAAAATGATCTACCTTACACAACCTATCAGATCTTACCTTCTGGGAGCGATATTCCTTATGGTATACCTGTAGACAATTTAGTATGGGCTGCTAAAATCTCTTCAAATGGCACAAAATATATAGATGCCTCATGGGTTGGTTCTGCCCAAGTTACCGATATAAATACCGCAAAGTCACCATTTTTTAACGGAGTAAAAGCGGATCAGGTAGGTGTTAGGGGTACAATTAGATTAAACTTAACTAATCAAGGGAGTGTTGTTCCCGGGGAGTAAATTGTTTATTTTTAAAAATTAATATTACAGTTATACTATAAAAATTATGTCAGCTACAATAGAACTTAAATACTTTAATACATTCTGGTTAAAAAGAATGAAAAACTTAGCTAGTGCTACAGCTAATGATGAGCCTATTTCACCTACTTTTAATGATCCTCTTATACCAGAAAATGTACCATTAAGTTTTACTTATGGAGTTGATGCAGCAGAAACTTACGATATAAACATTAATACCTTAGAAGACTGGATGATTGAAGAATCCAGAATAAGAGGTGGCTATAATAATCAATCTGTAGATTTTGGGGTTAAAGCATATTTAGTAGAAGACGAAAGTAAACAAACACATAAAGCTAGCGGATTAATACATTCAGGGATATTTAATTCTAGAACTGGTATAAATCAAACTAATCAATTTAGTGTCGGTGAGGATATCACAAGGACTATAGATCCAGCTAATGGTTCAATACAAAAGTTATATGCTGAAGACACTAATCTTATAATATTCCAAGAAGAGAAAGTAAGTAAATCTTTAATAGATAAAGATGCAATATACTCAGCTGAAGGAAATGCTAGTGTTACTAGCCGTAATTTAGTTATAGGTCAAAATGTTGCTTTTGGTGGTGAATATGGAATAAGTAAAGATCCAGAGTCTTTTGCAGTTAATGGTTATAGAAAATACTTTACAGATAGAGAACAGAATGTGGTGTGTAGATTATCCATGGATGGTATAACCGTTATATCTAATTATGGTATGATTGATTTCTTTAGAGATAAACTTGCAGACGTGACGTCTCAGGGTATTGTACTAGGCGGATGGGATGCTCACAATAAACAGTATATATTATCAATACAAAGAGATACAAAACCAAGCACTAAAGACTCACAATATGTTACAACATCTTTTGACGAAAGTGCTAAAGGGTGGACTAGTTTATTTGATTATCAACCTAACCAAATATTAAGTTTAAATAATAATTATTATACCGCTAACAAAGGTAAACTATACCAGCATTACATATTAGAACCTAGTTCAACAACTAGAAGCGTGTTTTATGGAACCCCTTATGATTCAAATGTGACTATAGTGTTTAATGGTAATCCTTCTATGATTAAAAACTTTCAGACCATTAACTATGAAGGAAGTAGCGGATGGGAAATGGATTCTTTTATTACTGATACAGATACTGCTCTAGCTATAACCCCAAATATTTTAGCCACTAGCCTTACTCAAATGCAAAATAACACAATGAGTAATAACTTCAAACTAAAAGAAAACAAATACTTTGCTAACCTAGCAAACAGTTCACCATCTCAGTTTGGAGAGGTTGTTTGGGGGTCATCATCTTCTGGTTTAAAAGGATTTTATGGAGAGGTTAAAATGAAAATGCGTAATAGTAGTAATGTACAAAATGCTGTTGGCAAAAAAGAGTTGTTTGCTATAAGCACCGGTTTTGTGCCATCATCATATTAAATTAAATTAAATGGAAGCAGAATTATTAAAATCAAAAGTAAATATTGCTCACGGCATAGAGGAAATAAAACAATTTTTATTAAATCCAGAGGCTGAGCAAATTGAATTGCCTTTAAAACATTCTTTTTCACCAGGCATTTACGCAAGGGAATTAGAAATTCCGGGGGGAACTTTACTTATAGGTAAAATACATAAGCATAGACATCATAATTTTTTAATGAAAGGTGAGATTATAGTAATAACAGAAAGTGGGGGAATGGAATTATTACAAGCCCCTTTAACAATAGTTTCTGAACCAGGTACGCAAAGAGTAGGCTATGCTTTAACAGATACACTATGGACAACTATTCATACAAACGAAAGTAATACAGAAGACCTTAAGGTGTTAGAAGAAATAAATGTAGTTGATGAAATGTCAAAATATATAGAATACAAAAATAACTTAACTAAAAAAATAACAATATGAGTTGGTTAATGGTGGGAACAGCCGCGGTATCAATCGTAGGCGGACTAATACAGGGTGGTAAAGCCAAAAGAGCTAAGGAAGCAGCGATGGAGGAGGCGGCCCGAAAAGAAGCACAAATAAAAGCTTTTAAAGCAAATAGACAGCAAGTTATAAATCCATACGCGGGTTCACAAGATTTAAGCGTTTTAGTAAAAGACTTAAGTGGGAGCATGAGTAATCCTATGGCAAATTTAGGTGTTGCTACGCAAGCAGCGGAGATCCAGATGGAACAAACAGACATTGCCTTGGCTAATACACTAGATGTATTACAAGCTACAGGGGCAAGTGCGGGTGGGGCTACAGCATTGGCTCAAGCAGCTGCGAGAAGTAAAAAAGATGTTGCAGCAAGCATAGAAACTCAAGAGGCTGCAAATGAAAAAGCAAAAGCTCAAGGTGAGCAAGAGTTACAGAGACAACAAATAGCTGAAAAACAAAGAGTACAAAGCTCTGTTATAGCTGCTAAAGCAGACTTCCAAGATGATCAAGCTAGAGGTCTAGAATTCCAATTTAATGCGCAAGAAAACAGAGATGAATGGGAATTAGATAGATTAAGTGGTCAGCAGGATCAAGCTAGACAAGATAAAGCTCAAGCAAACGCAGACAGCAACTCTGCTATTTCTGGAATGATTAGTGGTATAAGCTCTGGTATATCAGCAGGCATATCATAGGCAATAATAAAAAAAATAATATGAGTTATAGAAATCCAAAAATAATAGTAGATAAATCAGGTAGCATGATTTCTGGGGCAATAGCTAGTGGAATGTCTAAAGTTGCTAGTTCATTTGCTGAAAAAAGAAAAAGAGCAGCAACGGCTGGAAATGCCGAAACAGCTAGACTAAATAGAAACTCTTTAGAAAAAGTAAAAAGAGGTGTAGAAATTGATAAGCAACTGCGAAGTTTTGGGAGTAAAACCCAAGAGGAAGGTACTAAAATTCTTATGGATTTGCAACAAAATGAAGCTGATCTTAAGGATAAATTAAAAAAAGTAAAAAACAACGACGAAAGAGCGGCTATAGAAAAGAAACTCATAAATGTTCAAACTTATACTGATGATATAAATAATTACTATGTAGCTATGGCCACGGGACAATCTAACGCTAACGATGTAGCGAATAATCCCACCCAATTTAGTAATGGTGATACTGCATACAATATTATAAATGATGATCCAAATACGGCTGAAGGTTTAAATAATGTTTTTACCGGACAAGGCAATGGAACATTATCTTTGTCTGTTGAAAGGGACGATGAAGGGTATATTACAAACACCAACGTAACCGGTTTTGGGGGCGAAGGAGATAGTGCTTGGAACTACAGTGGTAATATACGAAATGCCGCAAAACATTTTCAAGACATAACTCATAACATAACACAAGTAACGGAACAATCCAACGCGTTTATGGAAAACGTTTTGTATGGTGAAAATAAAGGTAATAAAAATAATCTATTAGGAGGCTTTAAGGAGGCGGATGCTAAGCCTACAATTACAACAACCATATTAGACGCCGATGGCGATGTTGATGTAAACCGTTTTTCTGAAATCAGAAAATGGCCTTTAAATACAGAAAATGTAGAATCAGCTATAAGCTCTATGCAAACCGATGCGTGGGCAAAGTTTGAAGTTGCTTCCACACAAGACAAAATTTCCATGCTTAAATCCCAATTTGGCATGAGCAAAAAAGAGAGTGAGAAAATTATGCTTTCAATGGAGGACGAATGGGATACTATGGGGGAATATGCTCAAAAAGAAATAAAGGATTATGTTGAGGAGTATTTTCTTACAACACAAACATCCGGTCCTAAAATAGTTAAGGAGGGTAATGAAAAAGATGGATACAGCTATTACCAGCAAACCGAAGAAATTAAAAAAATGTCAAAAGAAGAGGCGGCAAAATCACGCTTAAATACTCTTATACCTCCACCTACTACAAAAGAATAATAAAATAATAAAATTAAAAAATAGTTTATGTTTACATGTATTATTAATGATCAATTGCTAACTTTTCCTACAAGAGAATTAAGAGACCAAGCAGTTGCGGACGCTAAGTTATTTCCTGATGAGTATACTATTGGAGCTATAGAGGACGATGTAGAAGAAACCGTAACAGAAGGGCCTGATAATGATCCGGATTTTCAAAAGGATACCACAAAGAGTGCAGATGTGGTATCAAAGGATGCAGCACAAAACGTTACGGGTTTACCATTCGACGATGGTTCTTTGGAATTAGTAAAAAATAAACCTCTTGATGAAATCAATATATCTGAGTTAACTAATTCTCCATTTTATAATAAAATAAACGATCAAGATAGATTGGAAGTGGAAGATTATATTACTCGGGATAAACAAATAAAGGCTATAGCTAATGATATTCAACTAGACTCGCAAAACGCAGTTGCTACAGTAACAAATGGTTTAGGTAAAACGGATTACGGATCATTTGACTACACAAACCAAGACATAGAAGAACTAAGCAACAAAGCAACTAGAAATTTTATTGCTGAAGATGAAGTAATACAAAAAGAAATAAAACCAATAATAAAAAAAGATCTTCAACCTTTATTAAAGAATAAAATAATTGAAACAAGAGAAAAATACGGGTTCGATAACCCTGATAATGTTACTGAAGAAAAATTAGAAGCCGCTGAAAAAGAATTAGCTGATTGGTATAACGATCGTTTTAGCGAGGAAATGATGAACAATGACGGCTTTGTAAAAAGAGTGGAAGCTTTTGATTTAAACAAAGAAAGCTTAATCGGAGAAGACTACAAAAGGTTTAAAAGTGTTAATGCAGACGGTAATGCTTTCGAAAAAGGAATGGACAAGTTTGGATTATTTTTGCAAGATTATAGTAAAAGCGATTTAATAGGTTCTGACAGAATAGGCAACCTTGCTACCGCTTACAACTCCATGCGCTCTTTAGAAACCGGTATGGTTAAAGCGGGAGTTGCTGCAGATTTACAGTTTGATCAAGCTAAAGTTAATTCCTTACAAAATAACGAAAAGCTTGCTAAAAAAAATAATTGGACTAATGAAACTGAAGGCTATTGGGAAATGCCTAGTAGCAATAACTCTAATAAATACAATGTTTTTAAGTTTACGCCTAAGTATTTAAAAGATTTAGGTTATAAAGATAATGATGGGACAACTACAATTGCAAAATCTGATGATATATTTGAAGGAACTTGGGGTGAATACCAAGCTATGGTTGGAAATGTTATTAAAAAGGACGTTAAAGAATTTGGAAAAAAATTAGTAGAAGTACAGAATGAGGAGGTTAGGGAAAGTCTTTTTGCGGATCAATCCTGGGAAAAGATTTTAGACGGAGATTTAAGCTTAAACAATTTTATAAACGTAACCTTAAAACAAGCCCCTCAGTTTTTGTTAGCAGCATCTCCAATTGGATGGGCTTCAAGTGGAGCGCAGATAGGCGCGGATATATATTTTGATGGTATAGAAAACGAAGCAATAAGAAGGTTTAATGTACCAAAAGGAATTAAACCAACTCCTGAAATGTACGCGGAAGTTGTTGCTGATGATAAGTTTATGAAAACTTTTACTCTTAAAGTGGTCGGAGGCGGCGTATTGGCGGGTGGTTTAGATAAGCTTGGTGCTAGTAGAACGCTAAAATTATTTGCTAAAACAAGTACAGGAGCCCTGCTAAGAGGTGGAGCTAAGGATTTTTTTAAAAGAGGGGTTAATTTTGCAGGAGAAAATTTAAAAGCAGCATGGACGGAAGTAATTACGGAAATAAGTCAAGAGGTTATTCAAGCTGGAGCATCTTCTTCTGAAATAACTGGAGAGCAAATATTTGCAGCTGGAGGACAAGCCTTTATTTCTACTCTTATGATGGGTGGTGGCGGTAAAATTATGACTAAAACCATGCCAGAACTAAAAGCATCTTATAGTATACTTTCGGGCAAGCTTAACAAAAATAGTAGTGAAGCATTTTTTAATCAGGAACTTCAAAAAATAGATTTAGCTAAAAATAATACTAAAGATAAAGATGAAATTAAGGATCTTGAAGATAAAGCTGAACAAATAAAAGAGTTTAAAGAAGCTAATTTGCGTATACCTAAAGGTGTTGAGGGAGCAAAAAAACAAGAATTAGTTGACAACTTAGTAGAAATGTTTCAGATTGACAAAGTTATTAAGGATGCAGGACCTATTTTAGGGCCTGTTATTAAGGAAGATTTGAGCCCTCGTTTAGAAGAATTAAAAGAAAAAACTCAAGCCATTATAACTACAGAAAAAACTCTTGGTAAGTTTAAAAGTTTAGCTAAAGATTTTAAGCTAGGAGTAACAGAAACTGATCAAAAGGGAGCTGATGAAATAAGAGCAAAAGCTAAAAATTTAGATAAAGTAATACACGATAGTGCTGGTTATGGTCTTATTTATACTGATGAAAGTGGTAAAACACAAGTTGTATTAAATAAAGAAGCTATATATGAGGACGGTATGATTAATACCGGAGCTCACGAATTTTTGCATTATGCTTTAAGTCAAGGACTTAAGTCTTCAAAAGATATAAAAGCTATAAGTGATGCTCTTATGGATCTTCTTGAAAATTCAGAAATAACCGGAGACAAATCTCAATATGATGCTCGGGTTAAGCAATACAAAGCAGATCTTGACAAAAAGAAAATAAGCGCTGAAGATTTTGCTGAAGAAAAATTAGTGCTTCTTAGCGAAGCTTTGCTTAACGGTGACTTTAAAATTAACGAAGGATTTACTGCTAAATTAGCAGATATTGTAAGAAGATTATTAAGCACTATTGGCGTAAGGGCTGAATTTAATAACAGTCAAGATGTTCTTAATTTTGTTAAAGATTATAATAGATCAATGACTAAAGGCAAACTTAGCCTTGGCCAAAAAAGAACTATAAGAAAAGGTGCTAAAGGATCAATGGTTACACCTAATGTTGTAAACAAAGCAACTCAAAAAATTAAAGATCCTAAAGCAACCCCAAAACCAAATTTAAAAGACTCAAAAACATTAACTCTTGAACAGCTTAAGGAAAAAGCAGAAGATCTTTTAGAAGAAAGCAATTTAGACTCCAGCAATCAAGCTCTCTTAGATAGATATTACGACACTATGGATGCTATAGATGCCATGGAAGATGCTGAATCAAACGAGAGTGCTCCAATAGCTAAGCAAGAAGAAAAGAAACAAATTGCAAAAGATGATACTCCTCAGTTGCCTAGAGAAAAGAAAGATAGATCTACTAAAAGATATACTTTAACTGATGAGCAAAAAGCAGAAATAGAACCTTTAATAGCTAAAGCTCAAGTTCTTAATAAAGAATTGATAGCTAAAGAAAAAGCTGCAACGGATGCTAGAATAAAAAAGATAACAGATAAATCCGAAAGACAAATGTCTAGAACGGATCAAGCTAAAGCTATTGCTGATATTAAAGCTAATCCAACCAGATATTCTAAAAGTGCAGAGCTTACTAATTTAGAGAATAAAATACAAGAAAAAGTAAAAGTTCCGTTAGCTAAGTTAATTAATGCTTATACTAAAAGACTTTATGATGGTATACCTGCTCAAGCTAAAGAAATAGTAAGTAGAGAAGATTATCAAACAGAAGCTAAAGCTGTAGTGATTACTACTCTTATTAATGAGTTTAAAAAGAACACTACAAATAGATTAGGCGAAAAAACTACGAATGACATAGAAGATCTAATGTTTAACAGAGGATATTTCCGTATGTTACCTTTAGCTACAGCTATGGGTGTATCTAGTAAAGTAGAAGGTATAGCTCAACGATTTGACAACGTGGCTAATAACATTGGCACTGAGGATGTAATGTTTGACGAAAAAACTAATGAGCCTGAAATGAGTATGGAAGGTAAATTTAAAATATCTTCTTTTTTACCTGCAGATGCTTATGACTTAGCTTTAGAACAAACAAAAGAATTTTGGGAAGAAAATGTAGGCAATTCACCTATAGAAAATTTTAAGAAGTTACCTAGTTTGGTCGATGATATAATGGCTGATATATTTGGAGTATCTTTAAACGTGTTTACAGCTCGTTCGGGCAACTTAAACGCAACAAGTTACGATAACGTTCTTCAAGCAATTACTAAGCCTTACGCTGTGCTTAAACTAACTAAGAACAACAAAACAGAAGAGATAAGAGTAGAGCTTGACCAAGTAGATGCTTACGAATCTCAGTTAAAAGATAAGGGTATAGAATTTGAACGGTATGCTGACGAAAATATATTACAAACATTATTTAAATTTTTACCTAAGTTATCTGCTGATGACTATGTTTATGCTGATGGATCCAAAGGTAGATACCGCGGTAAAGCTACTGGTATACCTAAAAATTTAGTAGCATTGACCTATGAAAACATAACTAGAGGAACTACTGGTGTAGGTAACAGAAAAGCTAATGTTGGCAAACAAGCTTATAAAGATATCCTTAATGCTATTGGAGGGGCTATGGTTGATGG
>OJBS01000304.1_pt1 | contig 13291 bp, 12 predicted proteins | sample 1590941 | NCBI WGS metagenome assembly OJBS01 (sample SAMN05416785, study PRJEB24817) | seawater metagenome | isolation source: Sea water | place: Canada:Atlantic | collected 2013-11
CGAGATCATGCCTAGTCTCGTGGGCTCGGAGATGTGTATAAGAGACAGGGCCTATCCCGCCCAGCTGGCGGGACTCGACTACAGCATCTACCCCCACCTTCGGGGCATAACCGTCCGCGTCGGCGGTTACAGTGACAAGCTCCACACCCTGATGGCCCGCATCCTGACCCAGGTGGCGGACCCCACACTCACCGAGCAACGCTTCCGCATTGCCCGGCAAAACATGATCGATGGACTGCTAAACAAGGCCAAAGAACGGCCTGTGCAGCAGACCTCTGAACGCATTCAAAGCCTGCTTATCGAGGGTGCCTGGAGTACAGAGGAGAAGCTCAAGGCCGCCCGGGAAGTCACGCTGGATGAACTCAAATCCTTCTCCGAGGCGTTCCTGGCCCAGGTTGATCCTGTGATGCTGGCACACGGCAACATGACGCAAGCGTCCGCCCTTAACCTCACCAATCGTATCCATGCCATGGTACTGGACGACAGTGAGCTGACAACGGTCGAGCGCAGCCGAGTTCGCGCCTTACCGGAAGGTGAAACCGTGTTACCGCTGGAGGTAGACCATCCGGACACCGGCTACAGCCTTTATGTGCAGGGCGATAACACCAGCTTTGAAGAACGCGCCGTGTTCCGCCTGCTGGGGCAGATTATCAGCAGCCCGTTCTATGAAGAGCTCCGTACCAATCGCCAGCTTGGCTATATCGTTTACGCTACCCCGTTCGAAATGCTGGAGACCCCGGCGCTGGGCTTCGTGGTGCAATCCCCGGAAGCCAATGGCGACCAGATCGACCAAGCGGTGCGGGAATTTTCCAAGGTTTTCAAGGACACGTTATCCAACCTCTCGGAGCAGGATCTGGCGCGAGAGAAACAGGCTGTCATCAGCCAGTTGATGGAACAGGATCGGCAACTTGGCGAGATTTCGGAGCGTTACTGGCGTGAAATCGACCGCGGCGCGACCGACTTCAAATCAAGGGAGAAACTGGCTAAGGCGATACAAAGCGTGAGCCGGGAAGCCCTGGTTAATACTTTGCAAAAGCAAGTCATTGACCGTAAACAGGCACTGCAGGTGTTCACTACAGCCGAGGCAAAAAACAACGCCAGCGTGGTTGAGCTGTTGCTGCAACGCAGTGCTGTTCCCGACGCCTGATCAGCTCTCAACCCGAAGACTGGCCCGTGAACCGGTGCCAGTCTTCGGGTTCATCCACGTCCCATCGTTGCGGAAGTAACCTGAACGACATACCCGCTTGCGTAAGGCGGTCACAGGTTTGCGACAACGCCTTTTCCGTTCCCCAGGCCACGTCGGCCAGCATGCCCGGGATGACCCGGCGAGCACCGATGAGAACATAGCCGCCGTCCTCCGACGGCCCCAGTACCACGTCCACCTCGTCCAGCGCAGCCACGGCTGTTCGCACGTAGTCCGCATCCACGGAGGGGCAATCACTGCCCACAATCATCGCCTTGCCAAAGCCACGCAACCCTGCGTCCAGTGCCTGTGACATGCGTTCCCCAAGGATGTCGCCCTCCTGTACAGCCTGAGCAACGCCGTGAACGTCAAGCCGTTCCAGTACAGGAGCAGCACCCGTGGGCACATTCTCCAGCGCCCGGTCCCACAGGAACTGGACGGTATAACCACTGGCCACCAGATTATCGAGCACGGCCAGACTGAGCCTGACGTGTGCCGCCATGGCCCCCTCGGCGCCCAGTGCCGGCATCAGACGGGTTTTCACCCTGCCCGCCTCCGGCCATTTGGAAAACTGCATAACCAGCACTGAAGCATCAGGATTGACGGGCATTACGAACATCCGATCGGTAGAGGGTAACAAGGGTTTCCGGCGAGTCGCCGCGCCAATAGCGCCAGCGCAATCGCCACATCAGCAGGATGGTACGCCAGGCACCTTGCTGTTCCCAGCGCCGGCTATCCGTGACCACGGGATCGGTAATACGGAAAGGTCGTGACACCAGCCTCAGGCGAGACGATAGTTCCACATCCTCCATCAGCGGCATCTCTTTAAAACCGCGCAAGGCCTCAAATACCGGCCGGTGTACGAACACCGCCTGGTCGCCAGTGGCGATACCCGTCAGCCAAGAGCGTTGATTCATGAACCAGGCAATCAATCGAAACACCATACGCTGGCCGCTGAGACGCACATCAAATCGCCCCCATGCCTTGTGGCTGGCGTTAAATTGCTCCAGTGCCGCCAGAGTAGAATCCGGTAACCGGGTATCAGCGTGCAGAAACAGAAGGACATCGCCACGGGCTGACTGTGCGCCAGCATTCATTTGTACAGCCCGCCCACGGCTCGACAGGATAACCCTGTCACAACGCTCCTGCGCCAGCCTGGCAGTACCGTCACCACTGCCACCATCCACCACAATCACTTCATGGCCCGCCGCTCTGAGCGGCTGCAGATGATCCAGAGTGTCGCGAATGGTGGCGGCTTCCTGCCACACGGGCACTATAACGCTCAGGCGCAACGGCTGGGACGGTGTCTTGGAAGTGTGCTGTGTTGCTGTCTTCAATGCGCCTGGTATCCCCTGTGCCCGATCAAACCGGTAGCTGCCTCGCCTCAATAAACTGTTTCAACGCTACCGCATTATTATGATCTGTATCCTTGGCTGCAAATACCAGCGTGATTCGTTCGTGCTTATCAACGTAGGATGCCAGAGTGTGCAGGTCGGCACGATCAGACGATGCCAGTTCCTTCAGGTACTTATCACGAAACCCGTCCCATCGGGCCGGGTCATGGCCAAACCACTTACGCAATTCAGTGGAAGGCGCCAAACCCTTCAACCACTCGGCCAGACTGGCCTTGTCCTTGGCAACGCCTCTCGGCCACACCCGGTCAACCAACAGCCTCGGACCATCAGAACGAGCCGGTTCATCATAGGCACGCTTCAACCGAATTTCTGTCATAGCGATCTCCTTCTATTCCGGAAGTATTCCCGCAAGCCCTTGAGACACATCACTCAGCCCGCTATCATACCCGCCTTCTGACGATCAGCCCCCGTAGCTCATCTGGATAGAGCGTCCCCCTCCTAAGGGGAAGGTAGCAGGTTCGAGTCCTGCCGGGGGCACCAGTTACCCTTCCGCATTGATCCACAACAAACCTCAACCGACTGTTTTACAAGCCTTTAATAAAAAATCGGTGTCCTTATCGATCCACAACATTCCGCCCCAATCTACATATTCTGGGGGTACATCTGGGGTGCAAACTGAAGCGCATCCCGTTATAGTAAATTTTGTACCCCCAAAAGAGTTCAAGCTCCGTCATGTCCAGGCCCATAAACCTCCTGACCGACAAAAAGGTCCAATCCGCCAAGTTCGAGAAATTCGGCAAGCGAACCAAGCTTACCGATGGGGCCGGACTATATCTGGATATCCAGCCGTCTGGGAAGTATTGGAGGATGAAGTACCGCTTTGACGGCAAGGAGAAAACACTTGCACTCGGCGTTTACCCCGATGTCTCACTGAAACTGGCGCGAGAGCGTCGAACGGCAGCCAGGGAGCTAATTGCCGACGGCATTGACCCAAATGAAGTTAAAAGGGAGCAGAAGGCTGCCAAAAAGGAGCAAACGGATACATTCAAAGCCGTTGCGGAGGACTGGCTCAAACTGAAGAAGGGAGAGCTCGCAGACAGCACGCTGGAAGTCGCGAAGAGAAGGCTTGAAACCTGGGCATTCCCAAAACTGGGTAGCATACCGATCAAAGAAATCAAACCGGCAACTGTCATGGAAGCCCTAAGGCCAATAGAGGAACAGGGCAAACACGAGACAGCTCATCGAATCCGGCAACGTATCGGGGAGATCTTTCGTTTTGCAGTAGCAGCAGATCGCGCCGAGATAGACCCCACAGCCACGCTGAAAGGCCAACTCAAAACCACCCCAACACGACATAGATCCGCGATTACCAACCCGGATGAGTTAGGCAAGCTCCTTAAGGCAATCGATGCCTACGGAGGCCATGCGTCCACCATAGCCGCCTTAAAACTGGCGCCGATGCTGTTCCTTCGACCGGGCGAACTGCGAAACGCGGAATGGAACGAGATTGATATGGACAAAGCTACTTGGGTCGTTCCAGGAAAGCGGATGAAGGGTACTCAGAAGGCCAAGAGAGCAGGTCAGGTGCCAGATCACATCGTGCCCCTCTCGACCCAGGCCGTCGAAATACTGAAAGAGCTTAAGACCATCACCGGACATCAGAGCCTAGTATTCGAATCTGTTCGACGGAAGCGACCACTCTCCGAGAATACTATCAATGTCGCGCTGAAAACGATGGGTTACGATGGCTCCGTCATGGTTGGCCACGGATTCCGTGCAACAGCATCCACCCTACTTCACGAACAGAACTGGCAGCCAGAGGTAATTGAGCTTCAACTGGCCCACAAACAGCGTAACCAGGTAGCTGCTGCCTACAATCGCTCAGCGAGGCTCGAGGAGAGGCGCGAAATGATGCAGGCCTGGTCAGATTACCTCTACAAGCTAGCCGACAAGTCGTGATAGGGCCTTAGAAAGTGGGCGGTCTTTGATTGCCCCTGATAGCTCATAGGAACCGGAGGCAGCGAGGCTTTTCGTCCAATAACCCATTGATTGAGCGCGTGCGCGTGAATCGCGTCCGTGTAGTCGGCTAATAAACTTAATATCAGATCTTTCTTGTCTTCCAAGGCCACTGCTTGCTCCAAATATTCGTCCTCAAGCAACTGAACGCCTTTGACCTTATCTTCCAACTCAGACAATCGACTCTGGACATCCGCCTCTTTCAAGTCCAATTCCTGGCGACTGCTTTTCAAATCCTTCAACTTCTCATCCACCTCCTCCATTCGGTTTTTAAGCCGCTTTTTGCTCATATCAAGCCATGCAAGGGACTTCACCTCCTCGTGATGGTCAAAAATGATCGACTCCAAGGCTCGATACATCGGCTCACCACGCTTCTTCGCCAGATAGCGCAACCGGGGGCCGAATGCTTTGCTCATCATGAACGAATAGGAAGTCGCTTGCCCCTTCTGATCACGTTTCTTTTTCTGGCTCCAAGCACGTTTTATTTGGCGCAAATCTTCTCGGTGCTTGGGCGTGTCTAACGCACTACGAATATGAGTTACCAAGTAATCATAGGCCGGCTCATCAGAGCGACTAGCACGAGAAAACCAACTCCTCTTGCCAAGATAATTAATTGCCCAATTCTGTTGGTCCGCGTTGTTCTTTCCCAACCAACTAATCGCCCTTTTTCTCCAGTCTTCCTGCATAACCGTCCCTATAGAATTTAGTTAGCTTACAACTGAAACGCATTACCAATCATTGCATAATACATACAAAATTTCAGATGACTTAGTTGCGCTACTTAGTTGTACCACTAAGTTGCGTTACTAAGAAATGACGTTATATATATCGTCGAATATACCGGGGTATTTTTGGGCTTTTATTTATCGACAGTGACACTAAGATCAACTAGCCTACCTATATGTCACTTACTCCGTTATTATCTCATCTCTCTGGACTATCGCCCCAGGCGCGATATGCATTGATGAAGCTTTGGTTGGAAAGTGGGGACTCGTTTCCTCTCCAACTGAGCGTTCACGAATGTGCCCTTAAGCTGGCAATGCCTAGGGCGAGAGCCGGCAAGGTGACTAACGAGCTGATCGACGCGGGCCATATTGAACCCGATTACCGTTTCGGTCAGAGGGGGCGACCAAAACGATTTATCGACATCTCGGCGGCGACCACGGAGATGTTGCGCAACCTGACACCTGCCCACCCTGTGGGCGTTCTTCACCTGGAATCCGTTCACAGGCTCCTAGCCCATCGAACATCCGATGCCTACGCAGATTCCCCATCGCTCTCTCCTGCCAACATTGTTTTTCTGATAGCCCTTTTGAGTTGCGCCAATGAAAGCGGTGCTGTCCATGGCATCGGCACAACGAGACTCAGTACCTACACCGGCATGAACACCCAAAGGATCAATCTCCAAATCAGAGAGATAAAAAGGCTGGGGCTCATACTTGTTTCAGTGCCGGGCATGACAGGCGCACGCATTTTGGGGAAGACCACCACCAGCTACTGGCTCAACCTGAGCCACCCACTGTTTAAATCGCCCACTGGTTCAACGCTTTTTGAGAAAATAATCGTGGCACTGGAATCCGGCACTACAGCTAATGCGATGTTTGATATCACCCACCAAATGAAGGTCATCAAGCGTGAGCACCGGAAAACCTCAGAAAAGCCATTGGATGATCAACAGGCGTTCGATCATCTTGCAATAACAGAATTAAATGCTCGAATGATCGGGCAAATCCCGGACTTCGACATTTCGTTAGTCGAAGGTTTCTTCAGAGAGGCTGCCAACTTAAATTTGCGGCTAGCATTCCAGGTGGTAGTCGACAGGGTCGCCCGCTTCATCACTCTTGCGCGGATCAAAACCTCATCAAATGGCAGCCAAATCGTTCTCACCCTGAGCATGCTCAGGACGCTTTATCGAGGATTGCTGCCCAGACGCTTCCTGTCTACCAGCTCAGAAGCCTTCCCATCGAAGGAGAACAGACGAATGCTGGTCATGGTAGTACTGGAAATCGCGAATACTTTGGCAACGGAGATCGTCACCGAACTGCGCGGTAACGGGTTCAAGCTCTCCTCGGTCACCTCAGTCGAGCTGGCACCCATATCGAAGGCCTCAACGGATCGACTGCTAGTGGTCGCGTTAGACTCTCCAGACCCGCGAAGCACCAAGAAGGAAAAAACCGCTAACTAAACTGGCCTCAGCCCGCAATAGCAACGAGTCCACACCAACCCAGCGCCGCCTATTAAGTTCTACAGGGTTCCACGAATGGTTTGAACGTAGCCATCCGGAGAACCCGCCATGCAAATCCTTAGACTCAGAGACGTCATTCAGACAACAGGCCTCGGCCGCTCATCCCTGTATAAGTTTTCACGCCTTGGAAAGTTCCCGTCTGCCATCGCCCTCGGTGGCATGTCAGTTGGATGGAACGCTACCACGATAAATAAATGGATTGCCCAACGCATCCGCGACCGCGATCAAATACCCTCTCGCTCAAAACACGTTACCCCCTGGGCAGTGACCATCACCGAAGATGACACAAGCGAAATGGACCTCAGGGTTCTACGTATCAGGCATGTCATGGCGCTGACAGGGTTAGCCAGGGCCACCGTGTACAAATACATCGATGAGAGAGATTTTCCGCGTCCCGTTCCACTAACTGGATCTGCCGTAGGTTGGATTGAAGCAGAGGTGAAACAATGGCTAGCGCAGTGCCTTGATTCTACGACTGCCGATCAAGCGCCTGAAAGCCCTGACACCCTGCCAGAAGCTGCATAACCCCTTCTTATTATTTAAGTAATAGACAACTTCTCTAGATCACAAACTACTACCTCAATACCTCCTGAACTTCACAAATCCGGGGCAACCCTCGGCAAATTGGTCCAATACCGGGCCGAACTCTGCGTGCTCAGCAGATAAATCTGAAAGCGCCAAAACCCTGAAAATGGAGACTAGCGACATGAATAATGATCACCATGAAGGCACAACTCTGGAATACCTGAGCCAACTAAAACTATCAGCTCAGGAAGTTGCCGGACACTTCTTAGCCGACAGCAACACACTCCGCGATGGCATGCGCATCCTCGAATGTGCCAATCGCTTGAGAACGTATTCAGACGAGGCCTACGGCACTTTCTTCGACACTTGGTACTGCAAGCATCGTAGCTGCCCAATTTGCCAATGGCGGAAATCCTTGAGGTACTGCAGTAAGGTCCATCGAACCTTGGACCAGAACCCCTCTCTCTTGCAGGACAAGTGGATCTACCTGACATTGACCGTCCGCAACTGCGACGTCAACGACCTAAGGGCAACTATCGAACACATGAATCAGGCTTTCCGGCGTTTGGTGAACCGTGACTTCTGGAAACGGCATGTTCATGGTGGCATTCGGTTCGTGGAGGTAACTGAAAGCTTCCTAGGTGATGGGGGCCTCAACTACATGTCAACACATCCCCACTTCCACTGCCTTCTACGCGTCAGCCCATCAATGCATGCCGGAGTCAACTACGTCTCTGAACTAAAATGGGCAGAAGAATGGCAACAAGCCCTGCAGGCTCACTACCTACCCATCGTCAACTCTCGACGACTTGCTGGCGAGGTTCAGGATCTTAGAAATAAGATTATCAGCGCTACCCGATATTCAATGAAACCGAAAGTGAATAGTTCTGCAAGGTCTTGGTTCCTGGCAGCCGCAAGACAAATGCGAGGGTTGAGACTGGTTGAATCCTTCGGCGACATGCGGGCAATTTTCATGGGTCTGGACGTCGAACCCTCACCTGACTCGATTAAAGGACATGATGAGATCCGACAGGACCATAATCCACTGGTCCACTTCTGGGATGACTCAAGCGGAAGTTACAGGTCAGTGTAGCGAGCCAGGACTTCAACGTATCGCTCATGAACGTCCCGGACTTATTTGGGTGCCAACAGATGTAAATACGGCGGCCGGGTCAACAACTACACGGCCGCCTCGCCCCCTGTTTGCCAAAAACACCAAGTTGACCAATTAATGGAGACATCCTATGAACCACTGAAGGAGTGCATACATGAGAGTCCTGAGGCTAGCGGAAGTTAGAGAGAAAACCGGCTTGGCAAAGTCAACAATTTACAAGTACGTCGACATAGGCATGTTTCCGAGGCCCGTTTACCTTGGGGGAAGAGCGGTGGCGTGGATTGACTCGGAGGTGCATGAATGGTTGCAGGAAAGGCAGGTCGAGCGCGATATGCGGTATGGTGCATCCAGGGGGTGGAGCCTCTGATATTTTCAGTGTCTGCTATAGACGCGCATGGACTTCCAGAGAACTCAAAGCCGCCGGTACCAAACCGGCGGCCAACTTGCTTGTTAGTTGCTTGCAGCCAAGGTCAGTGTACCAACGGTGTCACCCTCAACCCAGTTGATAACGTCAGTACCACGAATGTGAATGTACTGGACAGTGTTGCCTGAGCCATCGTCGTAGCTACCGTTCAACTCTTCCCAGGTGCAGCTCTCGAAGCCACCCGCGCACTCAAGAGCAATGCTCGCCCCGTCGGCCGGGAAGGTGTAAGTTCCACCGTCAACGGTCTGCTGATCAGTTGCAGAGATGACTTTTTCAACCCACTGCCCTTGAGTAAGGTCGACAGTATGCTCCAACGCTTCGTTGCGATTCATCACTTCCAGGAAGAAACCGTTCTCGTTAAAGGTGTCTGCCCGCTCAGCGGTTGGTGCTGGTGCAAAGGACGCGTAGAAGTCACGCTTCATACGCAGGATACGATCACCACCCAGGCGATCCACATAGGTCACTTCGGAGTAGCCGACAACCGGACCGTTGTGCTGATCACTCTCGGCGCAGTAGTCAACGTCCTGGAAGTGATCGATCATATCGCCTTCATTTTTGGTTGAGTAGAAATCATTGGCCAGGCACGTTTCTTCCCAGTCATCGATGGTGCCGCGCAGCTCAGCCAGGGTACACTCTGGTCCACAATCGAAGTCCAACGCGCCGTTATCGGCAATCGCCCACTCAACACCCGCAACGCCATCGCGAGTTGCATTGCTTACACCTGGCCAGTCGCTGGTATCCTGACTTCCATAGTCGCTAGTTGAACAAGTGATGCTGCCGTTGTTGGTTTCGCTGTTCAACTCATCGCCATATAGGAAGACAGTCTCATCGCCCACGATCCAAGTGGCAAGTCCGGCATCCACACAAGAGGGATCGGGCGTGGCGCCAAACTCTGCCAAGTAGGTAGAAGTTCCCACCCACGTGCCACGTAGGTCGATGACGTTCTTTTCAAGCCCAGCGAGCGTCTGTTCAAGATGATCCACAGCCACACTGCGATCGACCAGATCCACGCCTTGCTTGCCAGCGGCAGTAAGAATGGTGGCCACTTCTGCCGAACCGGCGAAATCTACAGTATCCTGTGCAAAGTTCAGCCCCACCACACTGCCGTTCCGGTCTGCGTGGAAGCTGTCCGGAATGGTTATGGTGAACTCATCGGCGCTGCCATCTACAGTCTGCAGCAGCCTCAGCACGTTCAACGCCTGATGCGGATGACCAGCATTAGCCACGGTTATGTTGCGCACGGAAAGCGTATCCATAGGGGTGGAGTACAGTTCCGCATCCGTCAGCGTGACCAACTCGTTACCGATGTAAAGAGCGACCACCTCACCCGGTTCGAAGTTAAAGCTGCCATTTTCGCCCGTCTGACCAAGGCCATTAGAGGCGGTCCAGTAGGTCAGGCCTTCAACCGCTGCGTCTTGGAAGCTACCGACTTGCTTACCCTGCAATTCAGATGTCGGGGTCATTACGTTGCTTGTGGTGGTGTCGTCGCCAGATCCAGGCGATTCGGTAGTACCTGAGCCGGAGGAACTTCCGCCTCCGCAACCTACGAGCCCAAGTGTTGCTGCAACAGCGATTGCCAGCGGGGCCATTCTCTTATTCATAACCAACTCCATGGATTTTTTTGTGGTGAACAGGCGGAAGAGTAGTAGGGGGCTACATTTACTACAGTGATAACTGAGTGAGGAATTGTTACCGCACGTAAGCTCCTAAATTCGATCTAAATTCCTGACTGAAATCTGGAGCATGAAGCCTGGCCCCAGGCAGAACCCGAACTTCCATTCCCGGACTCCTACGCGCCTCTAGCGTCAGCGCTTTATTCTGCTCACAGATGGACACCATCTCCTGCAAGGACCTTCTTTTACTTGGCGTTGATGGAACCACCACCATTCCCCTAGATCCTGGCGCTCGATTGTTGTCGATCATTTGGTTTGGTGAACTGCGAGGAGAAACTGCGAGGAACGCCCTTGCTGTGTACGCGGGCATGAAACCAGCCGGATTTAATGCAAAAGCATGTGAGAAGTACAAGCTGCTGTTACTCCGCTACGACGGCGCGGAGTGGCCCGTTGTGAGCATCCCAGACACACGAGAGCTGATAGACGGCGCCATTGAGTACTCTTGGCATAACCTGTATCAGCCGTGTCAAAGTTATGAAAGGCTGAGCCCCGATGCGGTGAGTGCATCTAAATCAGATAGAGTAGTCTCCTGCCTATCTTTGCGACCATTCCGCCCAGCGAAGCAAGATCAATACCTCTGCGACCGCGCCCACTGCAAGATCTGCCTGCCGATCTGATATCGGAGGGTAGCCAGATTCGGCTGGCTTTGCCCGCGCATGTAGTCTGCTGACCGTATGCGCCAGATTTGTAACGACCGTTCGCTGGTTGTTGTTAACCTTCGCATCGTACTTTTTGATCAAATGCCCCAAGTCTTTGTCTGTGATGTTTAAAGCAATAGACAATATTTCGGTCAGTGCATCCCTACAACGGTCTATCACAGAGGCTGGAGGTGACGAGCGGTAACCCATCGCCACGTCATTCAAAACCGTCTCTAGACGTTTGAGAGCGTCCTCACCGATAGCGCTCTTTTTCAGTCGAGGCAGAAACCCAAACTGCGGCCTCATCCTTATCGTTAGCAGTTCCTGACCAATCGCGTCCGGCTCGAAATGGACCAGCTCGCCAATGGTGAAGTTTGACTGGTTACCAAAGGTGAACATGACTTGACTGGGTAACTCACCACCGCCCAAAACACCCTGAAACCCCTGATACTGGAAAGTAACCAACCTCGCTTCCTGCCGGGGAGGATGCCCCCAATACTGAGGCTGCGAGTCCATTCTGTGCCATACGTAGCCGCGCCTTATCTGAGACATGGGGTCAAATGAGACCTCCTGGAACACATACTCAGAGACAATAAATGAATCTACTTCCGGCCCAGAAATAGCGTCAAGCAGCTTTCCCCAAATTCGAACTGGAAAAACCGGCACATGCTGGGCTCGTTCTGGACCACGGTCCCGACTGCCGATGTATATGTCTCCGGTATCTTTATCAATGCCTAGATTCTTCAATCAAACCACCTTTACTCATTAAACGTCGCGCCGCCCGATTTCAAAAGATATTTTCTCGCAGGGATTCGGCCACTTACCTATCGGGTATCATTCAGCAGGGTTGAACAAGATAGCAGCTCGCAGCGGACAAGTTGGGATTTAGTGCTCGAAGATCCGCTGATTGTTCTGGCCAGAGCTGAGGGACCCGTTCGAAATTTACCAAAGGCAGAGCGAGTCGCAATGCAGCGGAAGACTCGACTGTCCAGCAATGAAGCGCAACCCCCTCCTTTACAGGGGCTTTCTCGCGGCTCCTGCAACGCGTTATCTGCTAAAGTACACTGTGTTTCCTTTGCTCCACCACTGTAGAAAAAATGAAGGGGCGGCTTCGGTCAATGCAGTCCCCAACTGAGAAATATCCCATGCTCTACTATCGTTACCGCCCTTCCGGTGAACTGGCTCTCAAAGAGCTGCTTTATGATGAAATATTTCTAGCCTCTGCTGCGGAGTGCAATGACCCGTATGACGGGATGGCGTTTCTGGAACTTGGGCCGGACTACGAAAAATGGTATCGCTTAATCCAGTTAGCCTGGGACGAGCTAGACCTTCCTGGGAAAGATGAACTCGCCGCTACGCTCACTGATCACATAACCACCAAATGCCCCATTTCGTACACCGACGCTCTAGCGTTCGATTTTGAACAGAGAATTGTCGAATCTGCCGTGCAGTTCCTGCCGGTCGCGCCGATGCTTGCGCAGCGGATAAGAAGCCTTCTGGAGCTGTACAAGCCATGCCCGCCCTACTTTGCCTCATTCTCCCTCAACAAGGACCATCCTTTGATGTGGTCCCACTACGCATCCATGCACCAGGGGCATTGCCTTATATTCAGAGATCTGGTCGGCAAATTGAGGCAATGCCCAAGACGTATGAGATCTACTATTCGTCGGGGCACGAAGAAAGGGCTCGCCCCCAACATGTCGTATGGCGTACCACAGGAATTCCCTTTCCAAGAAATTTCGTACGCTGACAACACGGAGAGTTTGGATGGCTTCACCTTCCTCCCCCAGACCGTCTCTCTCATGAAACTGTCTGAACCTGAGAGACTAGAGCTGAACAAGACCCAATCCCGGCACCTTCTGACAAAACACGAAGCATGGAGCTACGAAGATGAAGTCCGAGTCTCCTTCTCTCCCGGTGCGTCGTGGCTATTCGGCGAACACCTGGAGCTGACACCTCTCGAACGCCTGATCCATTTCCAGCCTACTCAGCTTGTAGGAATCGTCATGGGAGCCAGGATGACGCAAAGCAATCAGGCTAGAATCCGCGAGATCTGCAAAGCCAGAATGGCTGTCTCTTATACACATCTCCGAGCCCACGAGACTAGGCATGATCTCG
>OJBS01000310.1_pt1 | contig 13001 bp, 11 predicted proteins | sample 1590941 | NCBI WGS metagenome assembly OJBS01 (sample SAMN05416785, study PRJEB24817) | seawater metagenome | isolation source: Sea water | place: Canada:Atlantic | collected 2013-11
TTCGTCGGCAGCGTCAGATGTGTATAAGAGACAGGATAAACATAGTTTAGAATTCAAAACAAAACCTCAACCATCATTCAATAAACAGTTTGATTTATTGATTGAAAATCTTCAAGAAAACACCAAAAATGGTTTTGAAAATTATTTGCTGTGCGACAATGAAAAACAAGCAAAACGTTTTGATGATATTTTTGAAGATGTAGATCAAGAAGTAACATATACAACTATTGTATTTCCTTTATATCAAGGTTTTATAGATCTTGATGCGAATATTGCTTGTTATACAGACCACCAGATTTTTGAGCGCTTCCACAAGTTTAGACTAAAAAATGGCTATGCAAAAAAGCGGGCGATTTCACTCAAAGAATTAAACAATCTTGAAATTGGTGATTTCGTAACTCATATTGATCATGGTATTGGCAAATTTGGAGGGTTACAAAAAATAGATGTTGAAGGAAATCAGCAAGAGGCTATCAAATTAATGTATGGAGATAGAGATGTGCTTTATATTAGTATTCACTCGTTATATAAAATATCTAAATACAATGGCAAAGATGGAAAAGCGCCTAAGATGTATAAATTGGGTTCTGGTGCGTGGAAAAAGCTAAAACAAAAAACAAAAACTAGAGTCAAAAAAATCGCATACGATTTAATTCAGTTATATGCTAAACGAAAAATGGAAAAAGGGATTAAATACGGTCCTGATACTTCTATGCAACATGAATTGGAAGCAAGTTTTATGTACGAAGATACTCCAGATCAATTTACAGCAACCAAAGATGTAAAAACGGATATGGAAAATGAACAACCAATGGATAGATTGGTTTGTGGAGATGTTGGTTTTGGAAAAACAGAAATTGCTATTCGTGCTGCTTTTAAAGCGGTAGATAATGGGAAGCAAGTTGCGATTTTAGTTCCTACAACCATTCTAGCATTTCAACATTTCAAAACATTTACTGAGCGATTAAAAGATTTCCCTGTTACCGTTGATTATCTAAATAGATTTAGAACTACAAAACAAAGAAATGGAGTTTTAAAAGGTTTAGAAAGTGGCGCTGTTGATATCGTTATTGGTACGCATCAACTTGTGAGTAATAAAATAAAATTCAAGGATTTAGGACTCTTAATAGTAGATGAAGAGCAAAAATTTGGTGTTTCGGTCAAAGATAAGTTGAAAACTATCAAAGCGAATGTTGATACATTGACTTTAACTGCGACTCCTATTCCTAGAACCTTACAGTTTAGTTTAATGGCTGCAAGAGATTTATCGGTAATAAATACCGCTCCACCAAACAGGCATCCAATAGACACGCAAGTAGTCAGGTTTAATGAAGAAATAATGCGAGATGCTATTCAATATGAAATATCTCGTGGTGGTCAAATCTTTTTTATCCATAATAGAATTGAAAACATTAAAGAAGTCGCTGGAATGTTACAGCGATTGATTCCAGACGCAAAAATTGGTGTTGGCCATGGTCAAATGGAAGGTAAAAAGTTAGAAGGATTGATGTTGTCATTTATGAATAATGAATTTGATATTTTAGTTTCTACTACTATTGTTGAAAGCGGTTTAGATGTGCCAAATGCCAATACAATTTTTATTAATAATGCCAATAATTTTGGCCTTTCAGATTTGCATCAGATGCGTGGACGTGTTGGGCGATCTAACAAAAAAGCATTTTGTTATTTCATTACACCTCCAGACCATATAATGACAACTGATGCGAGAAAACGTATTGAAGCACTTGAATTATTTTCTGATTTAGGAAGCGGAATTAACATCGCAATGAAAGATTTAGAGATTCGTGGTGCTGGAGATTTATTGGGAGGAGAACAAAGCGGATTTATTAGCGATATTGGTTTTGACACCTATCAAAAAATATTAAACGAAGCCATTGAAGAGTTAAAAGAAAATGAGTTTAAAGAGCTGTATGACAACCCCGAAACAAAAAAAGAGTATGTCAAAGAAGTCGCTATTGATAGTGATTTTGAAATTTTAATTCCTGATGATTATGTAAGTGTCATTTCAGAACGATTAAGCCTATACAACAAGTTAGGTGAACTGAAAACTGAAGAGGAATTACATGTTTTTGAAAACGAATTGATTGATAGATTTGGTGAAATGCCAACGCAAGTTGTAGATTTATTAAACAGTGTTCGTATCAAATGGATTGCTAAAGAATTAGGTCTAGAGCGCATCATTTTAAAGCAAAATAGATTGATTGGTTATTTTATTGCCGATCAACAAAGTGGGTTTTATCAAACTGCAAATTTCACAAAAGTATTAGCTTCTTTAAAACAAAATTCTAAAACTTGTGTAATGAAAGAGAAGCAAACAAAAAATGGTTTACGCCTTTTAATTACCTTTATCCATATTAACTCTGTTGAAAAAGCCTTAAGTGTGCTAAACAAAATATAAATGCAAAAAAATCATTCGCAACAACTTTCCGGATTGCTCTTAGCGACTTTATTTATAAGTACGTCTGGAGTTTTAGGAAAATATATTGCGATGCCTTCTGAAGTTATTGTTTGGTTTCGTTCTGTTATTGCGGCTGTTTTTCTATTCATTTTTTGTAAATACAAGAACCTTGACTTGAGTCTAAAAAACAAAAAAGACACAGTACCTTTTACTATTAGCGCCCTTTTTATGGCTGCACATTGGATTACCTATTTTTATGCCTTGAAACTATCAAATGTAGCGTTAGGAATGCTTTCTCTATTTACTTTTCCAGTAATTATTGCATTATTAGAACCGCTATTTATTAAAGTTAAATTCAATCCGATTCATATAGTTCTTGGGCTAATGGTTTTTATAGGTGTTTATATTTTAGCGCCAGGTTTTAATCTTGAAAGCAATCAAATCAAAGGAATTTTATTCGGAATCTTATCTGCCTTTTGCTACGCTCTTAGAATTTTAATCTTGAAACAGCAAATTACCAAGTATAATGGCACTGTTTTAATGTTATATCAAACTGTTATAATTACAATTTGTTTGGTTCCTTTATTATTCTTTTTTGATATATCTACACTTGAATCTCAGTTGCCTTATTTAGTTTTATTAGGATTATTAACTACGGCAATAGGTCATAGTTTAATGGTGCATTCTTTGAATTATTTTTCTGTATCTACAGCAAGTATTATTAGTAGTGTTCAACCAATTTTTGGAATTATTCTAGCCTATTTTTTCTTGAGTGAAATACCAACTTGGAATACTTTTTGGGGTGGATTATTGATTCTTTCCACAGTAGTCATTGAAAGTGTTAGGTCAAATAAAATTTAAATTACTTCAAACAACTTTCCTTGCAATGGTCTTAACACGCCTTTCATCTCTAAATTAAACAACAATGTTGCCATTTTATAAACTGGTATTTGGCATTCTAAAGCAATCGAATCTAAATATTGTTTTCCGTTTTTGAGTAAGTAATCATACACTTTTTGCTCTTCAGGGTTTAGTTCTACAAAAAGTTGCCTTTGAGCAGCAACTTGCTGCCGAGAGGTAGTCTCCCAATTTAAAGCATCTATCAAATCTTGTGCAGAGGTTAGGATTCCAGCCTTATTCGTTTTTATTAAATTATTACACCCTTTACTCAAACTATCAGTTGTTTTTCCAGGAACTGCAAACACATCTCTACTATACGAATTTGCAATATCTGCCGTAACCAACGAACCTCCTTTTTCAGCAGACTCTATAATAACTGTTGCTTCAGAAATTCCTGCAACAATTCTATTTCGTTTTAAAAAATGTTCACGAAGAGGTTCTTCATCATGCCAAAATTCGGTGTAAAAACCTCCATTTTCATTGACTTCATTTATATACTTCTTATGTATTTTTGGGTATATCTGATCTAAACCATGAGCCAACACGCCAATGGTTTGTAGTTTGTTTTTTATAGCGGCTTTTTGTGCTGTAATATCTACTCCATATGCAAAACCACTTACGATAACTGGATTGTATGGTGCAATTTCCTCAACTAATTGATTGATAAAATCTCTACCGTAATTGGTCATTTTTCGAGTTCCAACAATACTTATTATTCGTTCGTTTTGAAGATTTATATTTCCGTCTTGAAATAATAAAATTGGTCCATCTGGACAATGTTTTAGGCGATTTGGAAAATCATCATCCTGAAAATAAGTGGTTTTAATATTGTGCTTAGAAATATACTTAAATTCTTTTTCGGCATTTAAAAGATATTTCTTGTCGGCTAAGTTTTTGATTGTAAAAGTTCCAATGCCATTTATCTTTTCTAAAAGGGTCCGTTTTTCTGCAAATACATTTTGGGCACTTCCGCAATGAGTAATTAATTTTTTAGCAATAATATCGCCAATTCCTTTGACTTTTTGGAGCGCCAAAATAGCCACGAGTTCTTCTTCACGCATAGAGTTTAACAATTTTTTTGAACAAGATACAAAGACTTGAATAAAAAATAGAATTAGAATAGAATTGTTAATAAATATGATACCTTTACGTCAAGCGAGCAATTCGTTTGCTTTACATTTGTTTAGTCATGAAATTATCCAATTACATAAGCGATTTATTATACAGATATGAATGTGTAATTGTACCCAATTTTGGTGGTTTTATAACTAATGAAACCTCAGCAAAAGTTAATCACTTTACACATACTTTTTATCCGCCAAAAAAACAGATAACTTTTAATAGTCATCTGAAAAATAATGATGGATTATTGGCAAACTATATTGCTTCTGCAGAGAAAATTCCTTTTAATGATGCTGTTTCTAAAATTGAAAAAGAAATTCAAGAGTGGAATCAAACAATAGAAAATGAATCTATTGAAATTACTAAAATCGGATCTCTTTCGTTAAACAAAGACAAAAAAATTATTTTTGAACCCGCAACTTCTGTTAATTATTTAACAAGTTCTTTTGGGTTGAATTCTTTTAATTCTCCTGCTATAAAAAGATTGCAATACAAGGAAAGAACTTCAAAATTAGAGTCGGCTGTTGTTGAATTAAATAGTGAAGAAAAAAGAAATAGAAAAGCACCCGTATTTTTAAAATATGCTGCTACTATTGCTATTATTTTTGCTGTTGGAAGTTTTGGTTGGAAAACATATAATGAAAATCAATACCAAAATCAACTTTTAGCAGAACACGAATTACAACAATCTGTTGAAAAGAAGATTCAACAAGCAACTTTTGTAATCGAAAATCCTTTACCGGTTATTACTTTAAATATTGCTAAAGAGGTTCAAAATTACCATGTAATTGCTGGTGCTTTTAGAGAGCCTGGAAATGCAAAAAAAAAGGTGAAGCAACTACTTGAAAAAGGGTATGATGCACAAATTTTGGGTATTAATAAATGGAATTTAACTCAAGTTTCATATGGTAGTTTTAGTGATAGACTTGATGCGCTACAAAATTTAAGAATCATTAAGCGTACTGTTGCTTCTGACGCTTGGCTTCTTGTAAAAGAATTTTAATCTAAAATTTAAAAACTTTATCTACTTGTTGCTTTGCAACTATTTCCCTTTGGTATATCTTTGCTGAAATTTTCTCAATGGAAGCAAAAAACCCAAAAGACTCATTAACCATATTAACGGATATGGTTTTACCAGGCGAAACCAATGCTCTTAACAACCTTTTTGGAGGTGAATTACTTGCAAGAATGGATCGTGCTTGTAGTATTTCTGCTCAAAGACATTCTCGTAGAATTGTGGTTACAGCATCTGTAAATCATGTGGCTTTCAATAAAGCAGTTCCTGTAGGAAGTGTTGTGACTATTGAGTCTAAAGTTTCTTGTGCTTTTAAAACTTCAATGGAAATTTATGTAGATGTATGGATTGAAGATAGAGAGACTGGTGAACGAACTAAAGTAAATGAAGGTATTTATACGTTCGTTGCTGTTGATATAACTGGATCTCCCGTAAAGGTTCCTCAACTTATTCCAGAAACAGATCTTGAAAAAGAACGTTTTATGGGAGCAAAGAGAAGAAAACAATTAAGTTTAGTTGTTGCTGGCAAAATGAAACCAGATGACGCAACGGAACTGAAAGCTTTATTTGGAAAATAAATAGCTACATCTTATAAATCCAATCAGCAGGATTCAAACGAGTTGTATTTTTCCAAATCTGGAATTTTAATATTGTTTTTTTTGATATTTTATCCGTATACACTTTTCCGAGACTTTGTTTGGTAATTACCTTGTCTCCTTTTTTTACAGTTACCGTTTCTAAATTATTATAAACAGATATGTAATTTCCGTGTTGAATATATACTGCTTTTTTACCACTTACAGATTGAATTTGTAAAACTGTTCCGTCGAAAATCACTCTTGCTTTCGTATCGGTTTCAGTTCTTATATGGACTCCATTGCTTTCAATTGTAATTCCTGGTAACGTTTTATGCGCCTGTTTCCCATAGCGTCTAGAAACCACTCCTTTTTTCAATGGCCAAGGTAATTTCCCCTTGTTTCCTTCAAATTTAACCGCTAAAAGTTTAGCCTCCGCAGTCAATGAAAATCCTTTAGAATTTGTAGTGTTATCATTTGATTTATTGATAGCATCTTGAATAATTTTCTTGATTTTTTTATCAATCTTCATTTCTTCACGTTGCTTTCTCTTAATCTGTGTGATATACTTTTTTTCTTGTTTTTTTATTTTATTGACAACTTCTTTTTGCTCTTCTTTTCGCTTTTCAATTTTTTCTTTGAGATTTTTATTTTCAACAGCTAAAATTTCTTTTTCTTTTTTTCTAATGGTAAGTGTATCGTTTAACATCAATAACTCATCTGTTTTTTTACGTATCTGAGTTCCTTGAGCTTTTCTAAAATCAGTATACTGCTTCATATACTGTACTCTTTTAAAGGCTTGGTGAAAATTTTGAGAAGACAGTAAAAACATAATTCTACTATTCTTCGATTTACTTTTATATGATTTGTAAATCATAGACGCATAATCATCTTTCAGTACTTTTAACTCGTTAGAAAGTTTTTTTAGCTCTCTTTCGTTTCCATAAATTTCTTTATTTAACGCTTTTGATTCGGCAGTGAATGCATTTATCAACTTTATTTGAGCGTTAATTTGTAAATTAATTTCTGACAACTCATCCAACTCGCTTTTTTCAACAGACCTAGTTTGAGATAATAAACTTCTAATTTTGTTTACCTCTTCTTGTAGTTCTTTTCGCTGCGCTTCTAATTCTTTTTTTGTTTGTGAAAAGGAATTGAAACTCACAAAAAAGAATAGTAAAAGAAGGATGTGTTTTGCTTTATTCATTTAATATAATCTCTTTATAACCTGCAGGGATTTTAAAAGGGAAACCAACATTTTTATTAAACTCTAAAAATTTATATTCTAAATCTATTTGTGTTTTAGCTCCTTTTTGAGTCGCAATAATATTTATTTTTTTCGGAAATACTTCATTAGAAACATTTTGATATTCTGAATATGTTACCACCAATCTCTTTTGCTCTATTGGCTGATTTACTTCTTGTCTATACGTCTTAAATGTTATCGGATTTAACCAAAATAAAATATCGAATAATGCGTCTTGCTTTTTAGGCTCTAACATATATGTTGTTTCATCAACTGATCCATTATAACGCTTGTCTTTTAAATCCAATATCGCCTGACCAATTAAAAGGTTCTGCACCTTTTCAAAATCTACTTCTGTACCTAAAAATGCACTCAACAAACTAAAATCACCTTCAAAATAAGTCTTTTTTACTTTTTCATAATAACTAACTTTAGATGGAGTAATTAAAACTTTTGCTAATGGAATTCCTAAAAGAGTTCCACTCATCCAAATCGCTTTATCTTTTTCCATTCTAAGCTTAATAGTTATTGTCTGTGAATTTTTTTCATCTCTATACCTAGCTCTTAAACGAGCGTTTATTGTATTCTTACTAAAACTGTTTTCATAGTGATTCTTGATTATTTTTTTTGTAGACATTGCTTTAGCAGTATTTGTTGTAACCTTTTTACTCTTACAAGAAGATATAAATAAACTTAAAATTAATATATATTTTAAATGCTTTATCATTTATAATTACTCTTTTTTTCTTAATACTATTGCTTTTTCTCTATGCTTATTGGCTTTTTTAAAATCCTTTAAAGCCTCAAACGATATTGCTAATTGTTCGTGAAAATCTGCTATTAAATATACATCATCAATTACAAAATCAATGCCACTATTTAAAACGTCTATTGCAACATAATATTTTTTAAGTTGATTTAATGCTTTTCCATTCAATAAATAAATAGTTGGCTGCGCCGGAAATAAATCTAAACCTTCATTAGAGTATACAAGCAAGTCCTCAAAATTAGAATTGAGTTTTTCTTGTTTGAGTATTTCTATAAGTATCCCGTATTTTTTATCAGTTTTAAATGATTCTTTTAATTCTAATAAAGAATTTGTTTCCTTCTTTAATTTCGGTAACACGCTTCTTTTCCTTCTTTTATTATAATTTTCAATGACCTGTTTATAGCTATCAAGTTTTGAAGACTTAAACCCTCTCGATTCTAGATCTGTCACTAATTTTGATGCTTTATAAAATTCTTTAGCCCAAATAAAAAGCGGTATCAGTTTTTCTGATTCTTTAGGGTTTTGAAGATTTATTTTTTGCTGAATTTTAATCGCCTTTTGAATATTATATTGTTTTAAATAGATTTGTTTTAAATGCTCAAGAAACCAATAGTTCTCAGAATCTATCTGTAACGCTTTATTTACATATAATTCTGCTTCACCATATTTTTTAAGTTCAAAATAGTTTTTGGAAAACTCAAAAGCAATCGCTTTATTATCGGCAAATAATTGTTGGCAATTTTCTAATTCAGTAATTGCTCTAGTATAATTACCAATAGCCTTGTATTTTAAAGATTCAAAATAATGGTTTTCGAATTTTATTTGATTGTCATCAGTATCTTTTAGAAGAAGCAGTCCTTCGTCTTGAGAAAAACTAAAAAGAGAAGCGCAAAAAATTAGCAGTAGTGTGTAAATATTTGCGCTTCTATTAATCATTTGTTTTAAAGTAATTCTGAATAATCACCAATACTTACAGAGGTAAATTTCCCGTTATATGTAGCATTATGGCCAATCATAGCGTTATCTAAATCTGCATTCGTTATCAATACATTTGATTGAATCAAAGAGTTTTTAATTGTTGAATTTTCAACAACACTATTCTCTCCTAACGATACAAACGGACCAACTGTTGTGTTTTTTAATACTACGTTTTTACCAATATAACATGGTTGAATAATGGTTGAGTTTTCAAGCTTTACGTCAGAAGATGTTAAATTCTCACCCTCTTTCTTTAGCAGCTCCAAAACTTTAGAATTTGTTTCAACAGTTACATTTTTATTTCCACAATCCATCCATTCACTAACAGTTCCTGGAACAAACTTCAACCCTTTACTTTTCATCCTTTCAAGAGCATTCGTTAATTGGTATTCTCCTTTTTCTTTAATATCGTTGTCCAATAAATATTGAATTTCATCTCTTAATAAACCTCCCTCTTTAAAGTAATAAATTCCAATAATTGCTAAATCAGAAACGAATTCCCTTGGCTTTTCAACAAAATCTGTGATAATTCCATCTTTTAATTTTACAACTCCAAATGCTTTAGGATCTTCAACTTGTTTTACCCAAATTGCTCCATCAGAATTAGAATCCAAAGTGAAGTCGGCTTTAAAAAGTGTGTCGGCAAAAGCAACAACACATGGTCCGTTTAATGCTGATTTCGCACACTGAATTGCATGTGCTGTACCAAGAGCCTGCTCTTGAACAAAAACGCTTCCTTTTGCATTTAAATCTTTCGCAATTTTTAATAACCTTTCTTCTGTATCTCCTGGAAACCCTTTTGCAACAGGTCCAATAATAAACGCAATTTCATCAATCTTTTGATTTACTACTTGTGCAATATCTTCAACCAATCTTTGAACTATTGGTTTACCAGCAATTAAAGTTAATGGTTTTGGTGTTGTTAATGTATGTGGGCGTAATCTTGATCCGATTCCCGCCATAGGAACTATTATTTTCATCTTTCTTTTTTATAAATTCAATTTAATGCAAATATACAATTCTAATATAAACTTAAAAGTTTGATACGAAACTTACACTATATAATAGTAAAACTGAAAATCAAAAAATTAATTCTAAGTGATACGATTTAGGTATTTTTTAATAAAAATAGTTAAACGGGCTGTGCTCTTTTCAACTTCTTTATTGAAAAAATTTACGTCTAGGACTTTATATTATAGAAGTTAAAGATGTAGATGAGGTACTAACTAGAAAGTTTATAAAAGAATAATTCTTTTTATAATTTAAAAACCCGGGTTTTTTGTTTCTTTGCAGCATGAACTATCTTACAGTAGAAAACATCTCTAAAAGTTACGGAGAACGCGTCTTATTCCAAGGAATTTCTTTTGGTATTAATAAAGATCAAAAAATTGCCTTTGTTGCAAAAAATGGAACTGGAAAAACTTCAATTCTAAATATTATTGCTGGATTAGACACCTCAGATACAGGTCAAGTTTCTTCTCGTAAAGGCTTACAGATTGCTTATTTATCACAAGAAGATAAATTAGATGATGATTCTACTATCGAGCAAGCTGTTTTTAGTTCCGACAACCCTGTTTTAAAAGTTATAGAACAATACGAAGTTGCTCTAACTGATCCTGAAAATGCTGATACATATCAAAAAGCATTTGAATTAATGGAGTTGCATAATGCTTGGGATTTTGAAACGCAATACAAACAGATTCTTTCGAAGCTTAAATTCCCTGATTTAACTCTAAAAATTGCCACGCTTTCTGGAGGGCAAAAAAAGAGATTGGCGTTAGCGATTATATTAATCAATAAGCCAGACTTATTAATTTTAGATGAGCCTACAAATCATTTAGATTTAGAAATGATTGAATGGCTTGAAAGTTATTTCAAAAAAGAAAAAATTACCCTATTAATGGTTACGCATGATCGCTATTTCTTAGAACGTGTGTGTAATGAAATCATCGAATTGGATGAGGGTGTTTTACATAAGTATAAAGGAAACTATTCATATTATTTAGAGAAAAAAGAAGAGCGTATTGCTCAAGAACAAACTGAGTTGGGAAAGGCTAAAAATCTATTTAAAAAAGAATTAGATTGGATGCGTAGGCAGCCAAAAGCGAGAACAACTAAATCAAAATCTCGAATCGATGATTTCTTTGAAATAAAAGATAAAGCACATCAACGAAGAAGTGACCATAAAGTACAATTGGAAATTAATATGGCACGACTTGGTAACAAGATACTTGAGTTGCATAAAATTTCTAAATCTTTTGATGACTTGCAAATTTTAAACAAATTTGAATACGTATTTAAAAAAGGAGAGCGTATTGGTATTATTGGAAAAAATGGTACTGGAAAATCTTCATTTTTAAATATTATTACGGATAAGATTCCTATTGATTCTGGAAAAATTATGCTTGGTGAAACAGTCAAGTATGGTTATTATACTCAAAAAGGAATAAAAGCAAAAGAAGGTCAAAAAGTAATTGATGTTATTAAAGAATTTGGTGATTACATTCCACTTGCAAAAGGGCGTAAAATTACTGCAACTGAGTTATTGGAGCGTTTCTTGTTTGATAGAAAGAAACAGTATGATTTTGTTGAAAAACTTTCTGGAGGAGAGCGAAAACGATTGTATTTATGTACTGTGCTAATCCAAAATCCTAACTTTTTAATTTTAGATGAACCAACAAATGATCTAGATGTTGTAACTCTGAATGTTTTAGAAAATTTCTTATTAGATTTCCCTGGAAATCTATTGGTCGTTTCCCATGATAGATACTTTATGGATAAGGTTGTTGACTCTCTTTTTGTTTTTAGAGGCGATGCTGTAATTGAACATTTCCCTGGAAATTATTCAGATTTTAGAGCGTATGAAGATTCTGCTCCGAAAGAAAAAGTGGTTGTTCAAAAAAATACAAATACACAAACTAAGACCCCAACTAAAAACACTTTGTCTTATAATGAAAAGCGTGAGTTTGAAAAATTAGATAAAAGTATTTCGAAACTAAACGCTGAGCGAATAGACCTTGAAAGTCAATTTTCAAATGGAGAAATAGACGCAACTAAAATCCCCGAAGTTTCACAAAATTTACAAAAAGTCATCACTTCTATTGAACAAAAAGAAGAGCGTTGGCTTGAGTTATCTATGCAAATGGAAGGCTAACAGTTACAATTTCAGTTTCGTTTAACAATTCAAGATTATTGAGCCTTAACAGTAACTGTACAACTGCTATAGTGTCTTTTTCACAGTATTGTACAATTCGATCTAGATTCTTTTCTTTATAATAAACCTCTGCAACTTGACTACCATCTATATCATCTTTTGGTGAGGGGATTCCTAAAATATGTGTCATTAATTTTAAAGAGGTATAGTGCTTGTAGTCGCCAAATTTCCACAATTCCATTGTGTCTAAGTGTGCAATTTCCCAAGGTTTTTTACCAAATAGATTTAATTTTTCAGGTAACTCTATTTTATTAATTATCATACGGCGTGCTATATATGGAAAATCAAATTCTTTCCCATTATGAGCACACAATAGATGATTTAACCCATTAAAATGTTTGTCTACTAATTCTTTAAACTCCACTAAAAGTTTATCTTCATTATCACCGTAAAATGATTTTACTCTAAATAAGCGTTCAGTATCAAACTGTGAAAAAAAACCAACTGAAATACAGATAATTTTTCCAAATTCTGCCCAAATTCCTGCGCTGTCATAAAATTCCTCTGCAGTTGTTTCGTCCTTTCGTTGATACTGAGTTTTTAGTGCAAATAATTCTTGTTTCTCTGGTGATAATTTTTCGAAAGTTTCTGATTCTGGCACTGTTTCTATATCTAGAAACAAGACATTCTTGAAGTCAATTTTTTGATTCATTTCTTTTTCCTTTTTTTTATAAAGATACAAAAAAAGCGTTCTGAAAATTCAGAACGCTTTTTAAAATATGTTTGAAAAGAATAGTAATTATCTAATCACTAACTTTCTAGT
>OJBS01000313.1_pt1 | contig 12915 bp, 9 predicted proteins | sample 1590941 | NCBI WGS metagenome assembly OJBS01 (sample SAMN05416785, study PRJEB24817) | seawater metagenome | isolation source: Sea water | place: Canada:Atlantic | collected 2013-11
TCTAGCAGATGGCAGCGTCATCGCTTTAAATGGTTATATTTTAGTTGATTTAAATAATGGAAACTTAACTGCATATGCACCAAATATCCCATTCAATAACTACACAGGCATTTCTTTCACCTTCGGATTTGATGAAACTGACAATGTTGACGGAGCATATCAAGATTTGAATTCAGCTTCTTGGAATTGGCCAGAAATGCTAGGTGGTGGTTATCATTTTATGCAGCTTGAAGGAAAATATGATGACGATGGAATTGAAAGCCCTTTTGCATACCATAATGGAACTGCAAGAGTGAGTACTGGTGTTTTTGAAGCAAATCATTTTGAAGTAGAACTTGGTGGTTTTGTTTTCAATCAAGAATCAACACTCAATTTACATATGAATATTGCCGAGTGGTTTACAAATCCATACACATGGAATTTAGATATTTACAATGTCGATTTAATGATGAATTACGATGCACAGAAATTGATGAATGACAATGGACAATCTGTATTTACTTTGGGTGAAATTAATTAAACCAACATATCTTTTTGTTGCTATAGCTACTTTTTTCATTGGTTGTGATGAAGACGGTATCTCTACCTACAATCCATACACCCCAACTTTACAGCCACTAGAAATTCCTGCAATTTTTTCTAATAACATTATAGACCCAGTCATTCCATTCAACAACCCACAAACTGTTGAAGGTATTGCATTGGGTAAAAAACTCTTTTTTGACCCTATTTTATCTGGAGATACTACTCAATCTTGCGCAGACTGTCATTCTCCAGAAAATGCTTTTACCGATAGCAATCGTTTTTCTGAAGGAATTGATGGTCGTTTAGGAACCAGAAACTCCATGCCGCTCTTTAACATGGCTTGGAATTATGACGAAAAATTCTTTTGGGATGGTCGCTCGTTTGGACTGGAAGAACAAGTACTTGAACCTGTAAAAAACCCAATAGAAATGCACAACACTTGGGTAAATGCGATGGAAAGCTTGCAAAATCATTCAGAATATCCAACCTTATTTAAACAAGCATTTGGAACCTCAAAAATAGACTCTACTTTAGTCACTAAGGCCATTGCTCAATTTGAAAGAATACTTATTTCTGGGAATTCAAAATTTGATCAATATTTAAGAGGAGAAACGTCTTTAACCCCTGAAGAAGAAAATGGGTTTACCATTTTTATGGAGGAAGCAAAAGGGGATTGTTTCCATTGTCACGGTAGCAACAATAATCCAATATGGTCAGATAATAAATTTCATAACAATGGTTTAGACACTGCTTTTGCAGACTTTGGTTTAGGTGCGGTAACTGGAGACCCTTCAGATAACGGTAAATTTAAATCGCCATCTATTCGTAATTTAGCTTTTACAGCACCTTATATGCATGATGGTAGGTTTGCAACGTTAGAGGAGGTTATCAATCATTATTCTGAAGGTCTTCAAAAGTCTTCAACAATAGATCCTTTAATGAAGAAGGTAAATGAAGGTGGTGTTCACTTATCTCCAAAAGATAAAAACGATTTAAAAGCCTTCCTGCTATCGCTTACCGATAGAGAATTTATAAATAATCCGAACTTTCAGGAGTAATCAATAAAAGCAATCGAATTATTGGGTTTCACAATGAAAGTTCTTCGCTTTTCTTCTACTTATATTGTATATTTGCACTCAATTTAGATTTAATCTATTTAAAAATATGATAAAAGTTTCAGACACAGCGAAGAAGAAAGTCGTAGAGTTAATGACTGACGACGGCTTTGACGCAGTAACCGATTTCGTAAGAGTTGGCGTAAAAAGTGGTGGTTGTTCAGGTTTGTCTTACGATTTAACTTTTGACAATAAAAAAGAGGAAAACGATAAAGTTTTTGAAGAGAATAACGTAAAAATTATTGTTGACAAAAAGAGTTTTTTATATTTAGTTGGCACTACCTTAGAATATTCCGGAGGCCTAAACGGAAAAGGATTTGTATTTAATAACCCAAACGCAAATAGAACTTGTGGTTGTGGGGAATCATTTTCACTCTAAAAAAATTAATCCTAATCTTCCCAAAGAGAAGGAATAAAAAATAAAAATTATGAGTAAATATACAGAAGAAGATTTAGAACAAGAATTAAAAACCAAAGAATATGAATATGGTTTTTATACAGATATAGAAAGTGAAACTTTTGCGAAAGGTTTAAGTGAAGATGTAGTTCGTGCAATTTCTAAAAAGAAAAACGAGCCGGAATGGATGACCAATTGGCGTTTAGAAGCATATCGTGTTTGGGAAAAAATGGACGAGCCAGAATGGGCAAATGTGAATTATACAAAGCCAAAATTTCAAGATATTGCCTATTATTCAGCACCAAAAGCAAAACCAAAATTAAATTCTTTAGATGAAGTAGATCCAGAATTACTGGATACGTTTAAGCGTTTAGGGATTTCTGTAGATGAGCAAAAGAAATTAGCGAACGTAGCTGTAGATATTGTAATAGATTCCGTTTCAGTAGCTACAACTTTTAAGAAAACACTAGGGGAAAAGGGGATTATTTTTATGCCAATTTCTGAAGCAATTCAAGAACATCCAGAATTAGTTAGAAAATATTTAGGAACGGTTGTACCAACAACTGATAATTTTTATGCAGCATTAAATTCAGCAGTTTTTTCAGATGGATCTTTTTGTTACATTCCAAAAGGCGTTCGTTGTCCGATGGAATTATCTACCTACTTTCGAATTAATGAAGGGGGAACAGGACAGTTTGAAAGAACACTTGTCGTTGCAGATAAAGGTAGTTACGTTTCTTATTTAGAAGGTTGTACAGCGCCAAGTAGAGATGAAAATCAATTACACGCAGCAGTTGTAGAATTGATTGCTTTAGATGATTCTGAAATAAAATACTCTACAGTTCAAAACTGGTATCCTGGGAACAAAGAAGGAAAAGGTGGTGTTTACAATTTTGTAACTAAAAGAGCTATTTGCGAAACCAATGCAAAAGTTTCTTGGACACAAGTAGAAACAGGTTCTGCTATAACTTGGAAATATCCTTCTTGTATTTTAAAAGGAAACAATTCTGTAGGTGAGTTTTACTCAATTGCAGTAACTAACAACCACCAGCAAGCAGATACTGGAACAAAAATGATTCATTTGGGGAAAAACACCAAATCAACCATTATCTCTAAAGGTATTTCTGCCGGAAAATCACAAAACTCATATAGAGGATTAGTTCAGATAAGCCCAAGAGCAGAAAATGCACGTAACTTCTCTCAATGTGATTCTTTACTGATGGGAAATGATTGTGGTGCTCACACCTTCCCTTATATAGACGTGAAGAACAAAACAGCACAAGTAGAACATGAAGCAACTACAAGTAAAATTGGTGAAGAGCAATTATTTTACTGCAACCAACGTGGAATAGATACTGAAAAAGCAATCGCATTAATTGTAAACGGATTTAGTAAAGAAGTTTTAAATAATTTACCAATGGAATTTGCAGTGGAAGCTCAAAAATTATTGGAAATTAGTTTAGAAGGAAGTGTTGGTTAAAATTTTTAACCTTTTCATTGTTTGTTCGTTAAATCGTTTAAACAACGCTCCAAAAAAAAATAAAAATATTAAACTGCTAATAGCGATAATCTAAAGGCAAATAGACAAATTACAATGTTAAAAATAGAAAATTTACAAGCAAGTATAGATAATAAATCAATCTTAAAAGGATTAAATTTAGAAGTAAAAGCTGGTGAAGTTCATGCAATTATGGGTCCTAATGGTGCTGGAAAAAGTACGTTGGCTAATATTATAGCGGGTAAAGATGATTACGAGGTTACTTCGGGAACTATTGAATTAAATGATGAAGATATTAGCGAGCTCGCACCAGAAGAAAGAGCACATAATGGCGTGTTTTTATCTTTCCAATATCCTGTAGAAATCCCTGGAGTTTCTGTAACTAACTTTATAAAAACTGCAATAAACCAAACGCGTAAAGCAAAAGGTTTAGAAGACATGCCTGCAAAAGACATGTTAAAGATGATTCGCGAGAAATCTGAATTATTAGAAATAGACCGTAAATTCTTATCACGTTCTCTAAACGAAGGTTTTTCTGGAGGAGAAAAGAAGCGTAACGAAATATTTCAAATGGCAATGTTAGAGCCTAAATTAGCAATTCTTGATGAAACGGATTCTGGTTTAGATATAGATGCTTTAAGAATTGTTGCAAACGGCGTAAACAAACTTAAGTCTGAAGACAATGCAGTTATTGTGATAACACATTATCAGCGTTTATTAGAGTATATAGTTCCTGATTTTGTGCATGTTCTATACGATGGAAAGATTGTGAAAACAGGTGATGCTTCTTTGGCTTTAGAATTAGAAGCAAAAGGATATGATTGGATTAAGCAAGAATTAGTGTAAAATTAGATTTTAGTAAAAGTATACAGAAATGCGTACCGATACTAAAAACTGAAAACTGAAAAAATGGAATTAAACGATAAATTATTATCATCATACGTAGCATTTGAAAATCGTGTAGATACAAATTCTGATATACACGAAATTCGTTCAGAAGCGTTTCAAAATTTTGAAAAGTTAGGCTTTCCTACTAAAAAGTTAGAGGCTTGGAAATACACTTCTTTAAACTCAGTTTTAAAGCAAGATTATAGTTTGTTTCCTAATAAAGAAAATTCGATTCAATTAGCAGATGTACAAAAGTATTTTATACATGATATAGACACATATAAGCTTGTTTTTATAGATGGAAAATACAGTTCTTTCTTATCGGAAAGCACACACGACACTTTTGATGTTTGCTTAATGTCTGCTGCATTAACCAAACCAAAATACAAAGCCGTTATTGAAAATTACTTCAATAAAATAGCTAAAAAAGACAATTTAACCTCTTTAAATACAGCTTTTGCAAATGAAGGTGCTTACATCTATATTCCTAGAAATGTAGAGGTAGAAAAGCCGATTCAAATTATCAACTTTACCACAGGCTCTGAGGCAGCAACCATGTTGCAACCAAGAAACTTAATTGTAGTTGAGCAAAATGCACACGTTCAAATTATAGAACGTCATCAAAGTTTAACTTCAAACCCTGTTTTAACAAATGCGGTTACTGAGGTTTTTGCTGCAAAAGATGCAACTGTAGATATTTACAAGATTCAAAATGATGATACAAATGCTTCGCTAGTAGATAATTCTTACATCGAGCAAAAATCAAATAGTATTGTTTCTGTGCACACTTTTTCATTTGGTGGAAATATCACAAGAAACAATTTAAACTTTTATCAAAGGGGAGAGCACATAGATTCTATCTTAAAAGGAATTACGATTCTTGAAGGAAAACAACATGTAGATCACCACACTTTAGTGCATCACATAGAACCAAATTGTGAAAGCCACCAAGATTATAAAGGAATTTATAATGAGCGTTCTACAGGTGTTTTTAACGGTAAAGTAGTTGTAGATAAAGAAGCACAAAAAACAAATGCATATCAAAAAAGCAACAATGTTTTATTAAGTGATAAGGCTACTATAAATGCAAAACCTCAACTAGAAATTTTTGCAGATGATGTAAAATGTTCTCACGGTTGTACTATTGGCCAATTAGATGATGATGCGTTATTTTACATGCAACAGCGTGGAATTCCAGAGAAAGAAGGTAAAGCATTGTTAATGTTTGCTTTTGCAAATACTGTTTTAGAAAGCGTAAAGATACCGGAGGTAAAACAACGTATTGCTAAAATTATTGCAAATAAATTAAATGTAAAAATTGGTTTCGATTTATAAGCAACTAAGTTGCATTTTGTATAACGTAAAAACCACGCAATTTGCGTGGTTTTTACGTTATAACTTAACTTCAATCTATCGACTCTAAAATCCCTTTCAAAAATATATTTTCTTCAAACCAAGACAGACCAAAACGAACAATAACCAAATCTTCATCTGGCAAAACGTATACCCTTTGCCCTTGATAGCCGTCTGCAAAATACATGTTTTTAGGAACATCTTTAAATTGCTTTTCTGCATTTAACCAAAAATGCGCTCCGTAGGCTCCGTTTGAGGTTGGCGATGGTGTTGTTATATAGTCTACCCATTTTTTAGTAAATAGTTCTTCTCCGTTCCAGTTTCCGTTATGTAAGTATAGTAGTCCGAATTTTGCCCAATCTCTGGCAGTTGCCCACGCATAAGAAGAAGCAACATAATTTCCTACCAAATCACTTTCAACCACCATAGAGTTCATTCCAATTTTATCAATGAGGTTTGTATACCAAAAATCTAAATACTCTTGATGCGTTTTAAATTGATCTCTTAAAATTCCTGACAATAAATTAGAAGTACCAGAAGAATAATTCCAAAAAGCATTGGTTTTATTTTGTAACGGTTTTTCTGCTTGCATCTTAGTCATGTCTCTTTCTAAGAATAACATTTTTGTAGCATCAGAAATTTCATCATAATTTTCATCCCATTCTAAACCAGAATTCATTTGTAATAAATTATTGATGGTAATGTTTTTACGTGCGTCCTTTTGCCAAGAAGCAATAGGTGCTTTGTTATGGATGTTTATCTTATTCTGGTGCTGTAAAACGCCAAAAACAGTACCCATGATGCTTTTAGTCATAGACCAACCTAAAATTCTAGAATCTTTATCAAATCCGTCTGCATATTTTTCTAAAACAAGCTGATCTTTATAAATAACTAACACTGCCCTCGATTTGTTTTCTCCAAAAATAGCACCAACTGTTTCTCTTAGTTTCTTATAATTGATATTCTTAAAAATAGTGTCTTTTTGAGGAGCGTTCCCGTAAGGAAAAGGAATGTTGTTGTTTGCATTTTCCCTTTTAGGAAATAAATAGGAAGCAGTTTCATCATTAACGTTCAAAGTTAAAACAGCACCCAAACCTTCCCTGTAAATTGCTTTTCTAGTTAATAAACCCAATGCAGAAGAAATTACAAACTTGTTTTTTAAATCTAATAGATCTGTGGCCAAATTTACTGGCGAAAAATTATTGTCAGTTTTGTCTGTAAACTCCAGGGTTCTTTCCCCAAGAAAAACAGAAGAAGTTGTGTTTTTTGCAGAGTATCCTGCTAAAATATTCAACTTTGGATAGTTAGAAATTACAAGTATTATAAGAAAAACCGCTATAAATAGCAGAATGCGTTTCAATATTTTCATAGCAAATATAGTTTAGTGATGTAAAAATAAGAAAATCATATTCAGTTTATGAAAACTTTACAAATGCATGCTTTATCTTTGTAATTAAATATGACGTGTATGATTAATGTTGATAAAATTCGTGAAGATTTCCCAATTCTAAAAAGAACTGTTCATGGAAAACCTTTGGTGTATTTTGACAATGCAGCAACTTCTCAAACACCCCAAATTGTTATAGATACAATTGTGGATTACTACAGTAATTACAATTCAAATATTCACAGAGGAGTGCACACTTTAAGTCAAGAAGCTACAGATAAGTATGAAGAAGCGCGTATTAAAGTACAACACCATTTTAATGCAAAAGAGGCGTATGAAATTATTCTAACTTCTGGTACCACAAATAGTATTAATATTATTGCTGCTGGTTTTGCTTCTATACTCCAAAAAGGAGACGAAATTATTGTTTCTGCTTTAGAGCACCATTCTAATATTGTGCCTTGGCAAATGCTGTGTGAAAAAACGGGCACTATTTTAAAGGTAATTCCAATGTTAGAGGACGGTTCTTTGAATATGGATGCCTACCATGATTTGGTAAATGAAAAAACAAAATTAGTTTTTTGTAATCATGTTTCTAATGCGCTAGGAACGGTTAATCCTGTGGAAGAAATTATTGCAAAAGCACATGCTTTTAATGCTGCTGTCTTATTAGACGGGGCACAAGCAACCCCTCACATAAAACCAGATCTGCAAGCTTTAGATGTAGATTTTTATGTTGCTTCTGCTCATAAATTATGCGGACCGACCGGTGTTGGTATGTTATACGGAAAAGAAAAATGGTTGCAAAAATTACCACCCTATGAAGGTGGTGGAGAAATGATTGCTACGGTTTCTTTTGAGAAAACAACCTATGCAGGCTTGCCTCATAAATTTGAAGCGGGTACCCCAAACATTTGTGGAGGTATTGCATTTGGTGCTGGTTTAGATTATATGAACGCAGTGGGCTTTAACAACATTGCTTCTTATGAACATGAGCTTCTAGAATACGGAACGCAAGAGTTGTTAAAAATTGAAGATTTAAAAATATACGGTACAACCGCTGAAAAGACCGCTGTAATCTCTTTTAACGTAGGTGGGATACATCCTTATGATATTGGAGCAATTTTAGATAAGCTTGGTATAGCGGTTAGAACAGGGCATCATTGCGCACAACCAATTATGGATTTCTATCAAATACCAGGAACTATTAGGGCTTCTTTCTCTTTTTACAACACAAAAGAAGAAATAGATATTTTTGTAAGTGGAGTTAAAAGAGCTGTTGGTATGCTTTCTTAAATTCTTAAAAAAATAGAGACAATAAAAAAAGGTTGCGCAAATTGCGCAACCTTTTTTTATATTAAAACTGTATGTTAATTACCTTAACATTGCAGAGTAGTTTGTAGGATAGTCTCCTGCTTTAGCTAAACCATTTGTAGCTGAAGTAAAGTTAGAACCAAACTCAGCGTCTGTAGCTGCTAAGATTTTGTTTGCCATAAGTGCATAACCTCTTGCTGTTAAATGAACACCATCTAAGCTTACTAAACCACCAGTAACTAAACTTGTTGTCATTGTATACCCGTCAAACTGAATTCCAGTAGAAGCTTCTGTTAAAACACCTTTAAAATCTACTAAAGCAATATTTGGGTTTGAACTTGCAACCGCGGCTATAGTTGTGTTATAAGCATCTGTAGCTGTCATTATAGAAGCCTGCTCTTGTGGTGTTAAAACCCAATTATCAGCTAAAGGAACAGTTACTCCGTTAATTAATTGTGGATTACCTCCTACAGTTGTACCAATAACAGTAGAACTAGCTAGTAATAATAAATCATCTGCAGTGGCATGTCTATATTGCTTTAATCCAGCAAATGCAGGATTTAAAGCTTCTAAATCTGTTAAGTCTTCATCCACAATAACTACAGCATTTTGTCCTGCAGAAAAAGAAATTGTTCTTTTCGCTATCTCTGCAGCAGCGTCATCTGGTGAGATAAAACCTACGGCAGCTAAGTATCCAAGCGCTTGTTGAATTCCTCCATTATAAGGTGCATATGCACCACTTACTGCTCCAGCCGTAGCGCCATCTAAAGGCACTGGATTATAAGGTACTGTTGTAAAATTAGCTAAATCTGTAATATAAGGCACATTCGCTACTACTCCTTTTGCTCCGTTTGCAGTTAAAGCAGTAACCATACCACTAAAAACTGATGCAAAAACATTAGGATCTGTAATATCTGAACCGCCATAACTAGATGGGTCAAAATTACCCGTTTGATCTACACCTGAACCTCCAGAAAGTGCATATCCTAGAACATCATTTCCTCCAATTTCTGATAAAGTAAAAAATGTTGGATTTGTTGCCAAAGCATCTCCCAATACAGAAGCTGATGGACTAGAAGCCATTCTACCAAAATAAGGATTCAACGCTCCATAACCAGAAACACCTAAATGAAAACTTTTAGCACCTGGAGCACCAAAGTTATGAAATGGACCACTAAGAACAGTTGTTAATTCTGTTGTTGGCGTAGCAGGTAATCTTGCTGGCCCAGCCCCATTAAAGTAAAATCTCGGTGGCTGAACTGCTGTTCCTCCATATACTAACCCTCCAATATTATCGTTCATTAAAGGTTGGATAAATTCTGTGCCAAACTTCCCTGCCAAAATATTTGGAAATGAATTTTCTTGCGCTGCTATAAACATTGCTCCATCTGTATAACCTGCTGTAAAAGAAGCACCAACTGAAATGTATGTAGAGAAATCTAAACCATTTGTATTTAATGCTACTTCTGGAATAGCTTCTGCTTCTATAATATCTAATTCATTATTTACATCACAAGAGGCAACGCCAATTGATAAAAGAAGTAAACCTATATATTTATAATTTTTCATCTATTTTATATTTATTAGTTATTAATTGTCCAAGATAAGTAGTACTGAGAACCTATTGCTCCAATACCTGGTGCACTTAAATATTCTTGCCCCATTAAGTTAGCGCCTCCTATTTTGAAAATAGATTTCATTGAAGGAACAGTAAGGTTAATTTGAGCATCTAAAACAGTTCTTGCTTTTATAGTAGCATCTACAAAAGTAGATTCCCATCTATAATAATCTTGCCATCTTGCATTGAAATTAAAACCAACGTTTTTAAATAAATTTGTTTTACCAAATTGTAATTTAACTTTATGCTCTGGTGTATTAAAACCTGCTTCAAAATCTGGATTTGATGCTTGATCAAACTCAAATTTAGCTAACGTATAGTTCAAACCTAAATTAAACCCATTTAAAACTGTTGTATTTAATCCAATGGTTGTTCCATAAGAACTTATATCTGCTGTAGAATTGCTATACAGTTGAAAAATTTTGTAAGCTCCTGATGCATTATAAGGTACGATAACATTTGTATTTGCTATGAAATCTTCATATTGATTATAGTATACACTTAAATCTATCGTGAATCTTTGTGAACCTGCATTCAATAAACCTCTATAACCTACTTCATAAGCGGTTACTTTTTCTGGTTTTATATAGTCCACATCTGCTTTAACAGTTCCACCACTTGCAGCAGTATAAGAATTTGCATACACATCTCTACCTGTTAATGTATAACTAGCTCCTGTACCGTCTCCAAAAGTTGTACTAAATCTATCTAAATTATCTTCAACCCCACCTAATAATATTGCACTACCAACATCTAAACCAATGTATTGATCTTGTGTTGTTGGGTTTCTAAATCCTGTTTGAAAAGAAGCTCTAAAGTTTTGGTTTTTATTCTCACCAGCTGCATACGCAAATGAAACTCTTGGAGAAAAATTACCGTTGAAATTTTGTGCTTTATCATAACGAATAGAAGCGGTTACCTTTAAACGCTCTTCCTCTAAGAAACCTTTTTGTATTTGTGTGTATACCCCATATTCATCATAATCAATAGGACCATCTGAATCTGTAAAAATATTTCCGAAAGAATTTAAAGAATATCTTCTATAAGAACCCCCTACTTGAATTTCTGCAAAATTGATTAGATCTTGAAAATTATAATTTGCATCTCCATGGTATAATTTCGTTTGATCTCTAAACTTTGCCCCTGTTATTAAATCTGGGTCTGTAGTAATTTTATCAAAAGCTGCATTAAATTCTGCTGAACCTGGCTCAAATCTTCCAGTTTCTGCAGTTTGTCTAGCTACTGCGTGTGCTTGATCTGAGTTTAATCCTCCTAAGGTTCCTTGTAAATAAGCTCCTGTATATTGACCGAACCATGTACTATCATCTTTCCATGCTCTGTTAATATTTAAAGCGGCAAATAGGGTGTTGTATGAATCTCCTGCGTCTTCTGAAGTTGTATATCCTCTTACAAAGAAGTTTTTACCCCTAACCTCTAATTTATGCTGTTGCATCAAAAAGTTTTTAATAGAGTATTTTTGACCTCCTAAATATTGCGTGGTACCAGTACCTACTTTAGAATTCCAAATAACCTCTAAACGATCATCTCCAAAAGGACGATAATTTAAAGAAGCTCCAAATTTTACACTTTTTACACCGTAATCCATCAAGTCTTTTTCATTGTAACCTGTTCTACTAATGCTTTCACTTGGTATTAAAGCTGATGCTCCACCAGGGATAAGGCCTAAACCTTCTAAAGTTTGTGCAACACCTCTCATGTTTGCAGAAGCTGCATCTCCATATACATTTACACCATTATAGTTTCTGTCTGAGTTTCTGTCACCAGAAACCATTTCTCCGTTTCTTGTATTTCTATAATCTGTTGCTGTCCAATCTGTACCTTCTAATACAGAAAGGGTAGCTTTGGCTGCAAATTTATTAGAAAAAGCATGTGCCAATCTAATACTAAAATCGGTAAACTCATTGTCTCCTCCCGCTTCTTGACTTGTAAGACCCCCTTTTAAAGAAAGGCTAATTCCTTGGTCATCAAAAGGACTTTTACTTGTCATAAACATGATACCGTTAAAAGCATTTGCTCCATATAATGCAGAAGATGCACCTGGTAATAATTCTACTGTCTTTACATCTAAATCAGACATCCCTAGTAAATTACCTAAGGCAAAGTTTAATGCTGGTGAAGAATTATCCATTCCATCTACCAATTGCATAAAACGTGTGTTTGCAAAAGTTGCAAACCCTCTTGTGTTTACGGATTTAAATGTTAAACTGTTTGTGTTTACATCTACTCCTTTTAAATTTTCTAGACCATCATAAAAAGAAGGTGAAGAAGTGTTTTTAATAGCCCTACTGTCTAATCTTTCAATCGTAACGGGAGACTCCATAATACGTTCTGGAGTTCTAGAAGCAGAAACTACAATTTCATCTAATGAAGTTTCATTTTCTGTTAAAGTTACATCAACTGTTTGATTGTTTTCTGTTACCTCAACTTTTTTCATTTTATACCCTAAAACAGATATTTCTAATGTAAAAGGTGGTTTGTCGGCAACTTCTAAAACAAAAATTCCATCAAAATCTGTGGTAGTACCCACAGCCTTATTTTCAATTTTAATGTTTGCACCCGGAAGTGTTTCTCCTGTTTTTGAGTCTTTAACTGTACCGTTAACAGTGGTTTGTGCAACCATTGCAACACTACTTAACGTTAAGCATGCAAAAAGTATAATCTTTTTTATCATAATTTAAATTGGTTTGTTTACTATATGCAAATTACAAAAAAATTTCAATAATTGATTATTTAACATTAATTTTTATATTTTTCTTAAATTATTGTTAATTTTTTGCCATATTATTAATACAAAACCAC
>OJBS01000314.1_pt1 | contig 12779 bp, 9 predicted proteins | sample 1590941 | NCBI WGS metagenome assembly OJBS01 (sample SAMN05416785, study PRJEB24817) | seawater metagenome | isolation source: Sea water | place: Canada:Atlantic | collected 2013-11
ATTTTTAATACCTTCGAAACTTAATTTTATTGACAATGAAAAACCATTTCTATTCACTACTTTTTTCTTTTATTTTCTTGTTTGTTTCGTGTAAAAAAGAGGTGAAAAAAGAAATTTTGAATACAAATACTAACACTTCAATTAAATTAGCACAAGGCTTTGTAATAGAGCAGTTTAATGATTATAAAAAGTTAACAATAAAGGCGCCGTACAAAGATTCTAAAAGAGACTATGAATATATATTGGTATCAAGCACAACCGATCGTTCACAGTTCTCTGAAACCGATAAAATAATACAAATTCCTATTAAAAAAATTGTAGTAACAAGCACAACTCATATTCCAATGTTAGAATTATTGGAAGTTGAAGAAGCTTTAATCGGTTTTCCGAGTACAAAATATGTATCATCTCCAAAAACGAGAAAGTTGATAGATGAAGGAAGTATAAGGGAATTGGGAATGGATGCTAATATCAACACCGAAATTTTGATTGATATTGAACCTGATTTAGTTGTAGGCTTTTCTGTTAGCGGATCAAATAAATCACTATCTACAGTAGAAAAAAGCGGTATTCCTGTAGTATATAATGGGGATTGGTTAGAAAAAACACCGTTAGGAAGAGTTGAGTGGATTCGTTTTTTCGGAGTTTTATTTGACAAAGAGCAACGAGCAGATTCTATATTCAATAGTATTCAAGATCAATATAATAAAGCAAAAGAATTAGCCTTAAAAGCAACTACTAAACCAACCGTTTTGTCAGGCGCACTATTTAAGGATGTTTGGAATTTGCCTGCAGGAGAAAGTTTTGTTGCACAGTTTTTAAACGATGCAAATACGGATTACTTATGGCAAGAAAGTAAAGGAAAGGGCAGTTTACAATTAAGTTTTGAAAGTGTACTTGATAAGGCTCAAAGTGCTTCTCTATGGCTTGCTCCAGGATATTTTAGCACAATAGAACAGATGAATCAGTCAAGTAAACATTATAAACAGTTTGACGCTTTTAATAATGATGCCGTATACACGTTTGCAAATAATAAAGGAGAAACAGGTGGAGTATTGTATTATGAATTGGCTCCTACTCGACCAGATTTAGTCTTAAAAGACATCATAAAAATTGCGCATCCAAATTTATTAGCAAACTATGAATTGACATTTTTTGAAAAAATGAACTGATATGGAAAACTTAGATTTTAATAAAGAATACATCTTAGAAAATGATGTTGTTCAATTACGGCCATTAACTCCAGATGATTTCGAGAATTTATCGCAATTTTCTATCAATGAGCCAAACTTATGGATCTATTCTCTATTACCTGCCGATGGTTTAGAAAATTTAAAAATCTATATGGATGCTGCCTTTAAAAGTAAAGCAGCACAAAAATCATATCCTTTCATCGTTTTTGACAAGCTCACCAATTCCTATGCTGGAAGCACACGCTTTTATGACTATCAAGAAGGGCACAATACAATTCAGTTAGGGTACACTTGGTACGGAAAAGATTTTCAAGGAACAGGGTTAAATAAAAATTGTAAGTTGCTACTGTTACAATTTGCCTTTGAAACTCTTGGATTAGATAGAGTTGAGTTCCGTGCAGATAGCACTAATGAAATAAGTATTGCTGCCATGAAAAGCATTGGATGTACTGTAGAGGGTGTTTTACGTAGCAATTGTAAAAGCGCTAAAGGAAGAAGAAATAGTATTGTTTTAGGAATATTGAAAGATGAATGGTTTGACAAGGTGAAAGAAAGCCTACTGAATAAGATTAAAAGATAAAAAATATACATGAGCACTAAACAACAAGAAAAAAAAGCGCAATTAGAATTTATTGCATTAATGGCATCTTTAATGTCTTTGGTTGCTTTATCAATTGACGCTTTATTACCAGCATTAAAACAAATTGGACTTTCCGTTGGTATTCAAGACTCTACAGACAATCAGTTATTGATTACAATGATTTTTTTAGGCCTTGGATTTGGGCAATTAATATTCGGTCCACTATCAGATAGTTTTGGTCGTAAACCAATGGTTTATTTTGGTTTTATAGTCTTTGTTATTGCAAGTTTTATTTGTGTTTCAGCAACTAGTTTAGAAATGATGGTGTTCGGAAGAATACTTCAAGGTGTTGGCTTGTCTGCACCAAGAACTATTAGTATTGCTATGGTTCGTGATACTTTCAGCGGAGATTATATGGCACGAATCATGTCGTTTATTGTTGTTATTTTTATATTAGTTCCTGTGGTTGCTCCTGCACTTGGTAAAATAATGCTTGACAATTACGGATGGAAATCAATATTCAATAGCCAATTAATTTTTGGAGGACTTGTGATGCTTTGGTTATGGAAACGTCAGCCAGAAACATTGAAGCCAGAAAACAAGAAAAAGTTTACACTAAGCATGTTTGTCACTGGAACAAAAGAGTTTGTAAAACATAGGCAAGCTATCGTATTTACACTGTACTCAGGTTTTATTACGGGTTCATTTATGGTGTATTTAAGTGCCTCAGAATCAATCTTTAGAGAGCAATATAATTTATCAGAACAATTTCCTTATATTTTTGCTGGATTGGCAATTTCTGTTGGTTTCGCTACTTTTTTAAACGGAACATTGGTATTGAAATACGGAATGTTGAAACTTGTAAAAGCCGCAACGCTGATGTTCACTTTAATTCCGCTCATTTATATTTTACTTTTTTACGGAAGTCCAAATCCAAGTGTTACTGTATTGTTGATATTCTTTGGATTACAGTTCTTCTCTTTAGGTTTTGTTTTTGGAAACACACGAGCATTAGCAATGCAACCAATTGGTCATATTGCAGGAATAGGGTCTGCAATAAATGGTTTTTTCTCAACGATAATGGCTGTACCAATTGCTAGTTATATTGGTAGTTTTGTGAAGACTACCGCTTTACCTCTATTTGCTGGGTTTTTAGTGTGTGGTATTTGTGCTATTGCTTTGTTGATGGTGCTGAAGAGAAAACCTACTCCTTCAACGTAGTCTCAAACAACTTAAAAATACGTTTGTATTCATCTGTCCAAGAACTTGGCTCAACAAAACCATGACGCTCTAAAGGATAGATAGCCATTTCAAAATTCTCTTTCTTCAATTCTATTAGTCGCTGCGTTAAACGCACAACATCTTGAAAATGAACATTGTCATCAACCATTCCGTGTAACATCAATAAGTTTCCTTCTAAACCTTCGGCAAAATTGATAGGTGAACTTTTTTGATATGCATTTGGGTCGCTAAAAGGTGTATTTAAAATGTTTGAAGTATATGCATGGTGATAATGTGCCCAATCTGTTACCGAACGAATTGCAGCTCCACTTTTAAACGTTTCTGGTGCATTGAACATTCCCATAATTGAGATAAATCCTCCATAAGAACCTCCATAAATTCCAACATTGTCTTTATCAACACCAAATTTATTCACTAAATAATTTACGCCATCTACTTGATCAGACAAATCTTTTCCTCCCATATGACGGTAAATTGCCGTTCTATAATCACGTCCATAACCTTTACTTGCTCTATAGTCTATATCCAAAACGGTATAGCCATTATCTACCAAAATATTATGAAACATATATTCTCTATAATATCCGCTCCACCATTTGTGTGCATTTTGTAAATATCCTGCACCGTGCACAAATACTACTGCTGGTTTTCCATTAGAACCTCCTTTTGGTGTATATAAACGAGCAGCAACTTCTACTCCATCAGTTGCTTTAAATGTAATATTCTGTGGAACTTTCCAATCATACTCTTTAAACTCATCTGTAGTAGAATGCGTTATTTGAGTTTCTTTCGCTCCTTTTTCATTCTTCAACAAATACAATTCCCAAGGTGTATTACTAAACGATTGACGAATTGCAAAATAGTGCTCGTTTGGAGAAATTGTCACTTCACTATTACCAACTTGATTGGTTAATTTTTCTTTCTTCAGATTTTTTAAATTCAATCGATACAGTTGTCTTTCTCCTGGATGCACTTCGTTAGTAACGATATACATTGATTTTGTATCGTTTGATAATTCTGCTTCGTGTACTTCCCAATTTCCAGAAGTCAATGCTTTTTCCTTTCCAGTAATAATATTTTTTTTGTAAATATGATTGAATCCTGTTTTTTCAGAATGATACCAAATATGTGTATTGTCTAACCAATTTATTTCCGATTGACCGTTCCACCAAGAAATTGCAGGCCCACCAATCCATGCTTCATCATGTTGATGATCAATCTCGATTAACTTTCCGTTTTCAAAATCAATTTTCGCTAACCATCTATCTTTATTATCATTAGAACGAACTTCTAAAGCCGAACTCGTATCAGCATCATTATTTGATGCGCCAAAGAAATTTACACCTTTTGGCTCTTCATATTTCGGCGTAAAATTTGTGTCATAATCCTTTAAATACAACGGTTTGTCATAAATTCCACTTAAACCTGTTACATCTACTTGATACGCGGAATCGCGTTTAAAATCAAACACCCATAATTCATGAGTATCTTGCTTCTCTCCTACTTTTGCATATGCTTTTTGATCTTCAGTATAACCAGATTCTGTTACAAAATGAGGAACAATTGTACGTGTATTTGTTGCGTATGTAGACAGTTTATAACTAATAAACTGCTTATTTTTACTTAATGTGATATTAGAAATAGACTTACCATTCAAAAAGATTGTTTTTGGTTTTTTTACAATCATTTCTTCTGTTCGTGCTTTTTTCATTTCGCTACGCACTTTTCTATCTCTTAGCACTTCAAATAAATCTTCTTGCTGTTGTTTTAACCAAGCATCTTGATCATTGTCAGATTTCTCAACAGGTTCACTTCCAGATTTAATATTTGTTAATTGAGTCATCTTTCCGTTAGTTAAATCTAACTCAAAAATGTTATTCTCTTTTTGGTACTGAATACTTTGATCATTATTAGAAAACAACACATTAGATTCACGTTCGCTAAAAGTATTTACAATTGTTTTAGTCGTATTTGTGTTTAAATCATGTAAGAAAATATCTCCGTTTTTTACAAATAGTTTTTTAGAGGTATCCTTTGAAAAATCTACATCATAACCAGAGGTTAATTCGATTTCTTCTTGTGCAGAAACTGGAGAAATCTTTTTTGTACTTAGACTATACTTATGAAGTGTTGAAATAGGTTCATTCTTAGGATTCCAATTAAAATATACAGTTTTACTGTCGGCACTCCAAAAAATATTAGTTGGAGCGTATCCAATAAATTTCTCGGCTTGCATTATTTGGTCAATTGTCAATACTGACTTATTTTCTACTTGTGCATTCAAAGATATAGTGAATGTTAGTATAATAATTGAAATGATTTTCTTCATAGTAAATAGATTTAACTTTTAAAAATTCTACGCATTTCTTTAGGCATCTCAATGCCTTCTTTGATAAATCTTTTGTGGACTTCTTCTGTCAAAATTGCGCGGTTTCGGTATTCTTCAAATGGTTCGTTTATCCAAACATACGCACGTAAATGAATACTACTATCCATAGTCGATATAACTCTAACATCAATTTCATCTCTCTTTTTAGATATTCTACTTTCAGGATTATCTATAGTGAAATTTAATTTTTGAGATTCCTCTTGTATAATTTTTCTGGCAAGATCAATATCGGCATATAAATCAATCTTAAAATTATTAAAACTCAGCACTTTAGAATCATCAATAGTATTGTTGAGTATTGATTCTGTACTAATTACAGAGTTCGGGATAATTAGTTTCTTATTTTCAAAGTTGTTGATTACTGTATGCCTCAATGTGATGTCTTCAACAATTCCTAATCTGCTTTCATCGAGTCTAATAAAATCGCCAACTCTAAATGGTTTGAAAATAACAATAAATACTCCAGCAATTAAATTTGATATTGCTGCTTGTGCTGCGAAACCAAGAATTGCAGCTAGAATTCCAGCACCAGAAAAAATAAGTGTTGCTTTTGCTCTAAAAACAGGAACTGTAAAAATAATCACTAAAATTGCAAGAATTCCAGCAAAAAACTTCACTGAATTCATCAAGAATTTAAGACTTGTAGTACTATAATCTCTTTTCCTTTTTTGATTTCTACGCTTAATTGAGCGTGTAATAAAAAATCGAATTATTCTTGAAATAATCCAAGCAACAAAAAGGACTATACATATATATAGAAGGATATTCCAAAAAACATCTAGTTTTAAAAATGTGTTTATATGATCTTTCATTCGTTTAATGCAAGTTTAAAAACTTCAGTTGCATGAATTGTTGTTGTATCAAAAGTAGGAACATTTACATCATCTTGCAATATTAATAGAGGAATTTCTGTACAGCCTAATATGATCCCTTCTGCTCCAGTATCAATTAACTTTTGAATTATCTTTAAATAAGATTGTTTCGAATCTGGATTTAAAACACCTTTAGAAAGTTCGTCATAGATGACATCATGAATAATTTGCCTATCATTTTCATTTGGTATTATAGTTTCTATACCATGGCTTTTTAGCACATCAATAAAAAAGGAATTCTCCATGGTGTATTTTGTGCCTAATAATGCAACGGTACTCAATTTTTTATGGACAATCTGCTTTGCTGTTGCTTCAGCAATATGAATCACAGGAATCGATACGGATTCTCTAACAGCATCAATTGTTAAATGCATTGTGTTAGCACAAATCAAAATATAATTGGCTCCTGCTTTTTCTAAACTGATGGCTGCATCAGCCATTATACCATTTAAAACATCCCAACGATCTAATTTTTGAAGTTTTACAATCTCTTCAAAATCAACTGAATTAAGTATCAACTTACAAGAATGAGAATCACCAAATTGCTTTGAGGATAATTCATTTAAAATTCTGTAATACAGAATCGTTGATTCTGGAGTCATTCCTCCAATTAATCCAATTGTTTTCATCTATTAAAAGAGCGTTATTTGATCAGGATCGTCATCGTCAACTTTATTTTTTTTGGGCTTAATGATTGGTATTATTTTATTTTCATCAATTATTGGAATACTTTTTTCTGTGACTCTCTCCTCTTTGATTCTTTCTTCTTTGACTATTTGAGGCACTTCTAACTCCAACTCTTCAATATTATTTTCAATAACTTCTTCTAAAATAACTTCAACTTGTTCAATTTCTGGAGCATCGTAAGGTAATGACTCTAAATGATTTACTTGCTTTATTTTTTCAGCACTCAACAGGTTTCCAAGTGATTTAATCCCTTTAATAGAAATAAACTCTTCTAAATTTACTTCTAAATTTTCAACATCTCTTTTTGAAAAAACAACTTCACCCATTGGCCTGAAATCTGTAGAAATAAATTCTAATTGAGACTTTGAATGTTCAGAAATAAATAATTCTTCTTTATTCGGATTGTCTATCATAAAACGTTTTAAATAATAACGTTCTTTTTCTCCTTCAAAGTAAATAGCAGAAATTGGTTTGTTTGGAATCCATTTCTCAAGAATTATCATATCATCATCAAAATGTGTTGACAAATCTGGAGTAATAGTCTTTACAATCCCTTTTTGGTTGATAATTAGCAATCTATCTTCAGGAGTAAATTCACCTAACAATTCTCCTCTATCATCAACATTTAAACGCTGTACAGTATCATCAAACCAAATTTTTCGTGGTTTTAAAGTAGATATTCCACCTTCTTTAAACTCTATTTTCTTTACGGCATATTTAGTAACTCTATTTCCTTTTGAACTACGTCCTTTAATCAATAGTTCAGAGAAATCTATATCCCATTTCAATTTTTTAATGCTTCCTACAGCACGTAAATATATGGTTACCGTTTCTGCTTCACCATTAGGATTGGCTGTGAAATAATGAACGCTAGAATCTTTATTTCCTGCAGTTAAATCATATTCTTTATCACGTGTAATTGACGTTACGTTAAAACGTTTCATTAATGATGGTCCTCTTGCTCCATCTTGATAGATCATATTATAAACTGTTCGCTTATCGTTCTTTTTGAATATTGCAATATGAATTATATCTTTTCCAACAAACGTTTTAGAATCAACTTTTGTAATTAACATTTTACCATCTTTTCTAAAGACAATAACATCATCAATATCAGAACAATCAGCAATGTATTCATCTTTACGCAACGACGTTCCAACAAAACCTTCTTCTTTGTTTACATACAGTTTTGTATTTCTGATAATTACTTTACTCGCAACAATATCATCGAATGCTTTTAATTCAGTTTTACGCTCACGACCTTTTCCGTATTTAGTTTTAAGGTTCTTGAAGTAATCAATAGCGTACTCAATTAAATTATTTAGATGGTTTTTGACAACTGCAATTTTATCTTCAAGAGATTCTATATGCTGCTTTGCCTTATCAATATCAAATTTAGAAATCTTTTTAATTCTAATTTCTGTAAGTCTAACAATATCTTCTTCTGTAACTGCGCGTTTTAAATCTGTAGTAAATGGTTTTAATCCTTCATCAATTGCTATGATTACACCATCCCAAGTTTCTACTTCTTCAATATCACGATAAATTCTATTTTCAATAAATATACGTTCTAGCGAAGCAAAATGCCATTGCTCTTCTAATTCATCAAGTTGTATTTCAAGTTCTTGCTTTAGTAAATCTACTGTATGATGCGTAGAATGTTTTAGCATTTCTGTAACACCAATAAATATTGGTTTATTATCTTCTATAATACATCCTAAAGGTGAAATTGAACTCTCACAATTTGTAAAAGCATATAAAGCATCTATACTTTTATCTGGAGATACATTACTTGGCAATTGTATTAATATTTCTACATTTGCTGCCGTATTATCTTCAATCTTTTTAATTTTAATTTTCCCTTTTTCATTGGCTTTCAAGACAGAATCAATCAACGAACTAGTTGTGGTTCCAAAAGGAATTTCAGTAATTACTAATGTCTTTTTATCTAGCTGAGAAATTTTTGCTCTCACACGAACTTTTCCTCCTCGTAAACCATCTTTATAATTAGAGACATCAGCAATCCCTCCATTTAAAAAATCAGGAACTAAGGTGAAACTACGACCTTTTAAGATCTTAATAGAAGCATCTATCAGTTCAATAAAATTGTGTGGTAATACTTTAGTTGATAATCCAACTGCAATACCTTCTGCACCTTGCGCAAGTAATAATGGGAATTTTACTGGTAAATCTACAGGTTCTTTTCTACGACCATCATATGATTGTTTCCATTTAGTTGTCTTAGGATTAAAAACAACTTCTAAAGCAAATTTAGATAAACGCGCTTCAATATATCTTGATGCTGCTGCTCTGTCTCCTGTAAGTGTATTTCCCCAGTTTCCCTGCATATCTATTAGCAGTTCTTTTTGACCCAGTTGCACCATAGCATCCGCAATACTAGCATCACCGTGAGGGTGATATTGCATTGTATGACCAACAATGTTTGCTACTTTATTATAACGGCCATCGTCCAAATCTTTCATAGAATGCATAATTCTACGTTGTACTGGTTTAAAACCATCATCAATCGCAGGAACAGCACGTTCTAAGATTACATAAGATGCGTAATCTAAAAACCACTCTTTAAACATTCCTGTGACACGAGTAATCGTCTCTTGAGGAGTATCTCCTTGGTTTGTTATATCGTTATTTAATTCTTGGTCGTTAGTATCTTCTTGCATTATAAATCTTCAACTAAATCTAATTCAACTTTAAGGTTTTCTATGATAAATTTTTGTCTGTCTGGAGTATTTTTCCCCATATAGAACTCCAATAATTTATCAATAGTCATTTCTTTATCAAGCATTACAGGGTCTAAGCGAATATCTTTTCCAATAAAATGAACAAATTCATTTGGACTAATTTCACCTAAACCTTTAAATCGAGTGATTTCAGGTTTCCCTCTTAATTTTTTAATAGCATTTCTTCGTTCTTGTTCAGAATAGCAATAAAAAGTATCTTTCTTATCTCGTACTCTAAAAAGGGGTGTTTCCAGAATATATAAATGGCCTTTTTTAATCAGTTCTGGAAAAAACTGTAAGAAAAAGGTAATCAATAGCAATCGAATGTGCATACCATCTACATCGGCATCGGTAGCAATTACAATATTATTATAACGAAGGTTTTCAACACCATCTTCAATGTTTAAAGCAGATTGCAATAAATTAAACTCCTCATTTTCATACACAATTTTCTTGCTCAGTCCGTAAGAATTTAAAGGCTTCCCTTTTAAACTAAATACGGCTTGTGTATTTACATTTCTAGATTTTGTAATCGATCCACTTGCTGAATCTCCCTCTGTAATAAATAAAGAGGTATCTAATCTATTTTCTTTTTTCATGTCGCCAAGATGCACACGACAGTCTCTTAATTTTTTATTGTGAAGACTTGCTTTCTTTGCTCTATCCTTGGCTAGTTTTCTAATTCCAGAAAGTTCTTTACGCTCTTTTTCTGCTTGAATTATTTTACGCTGAATACTCTCCGCAGTATTAGGGTTTCTGTGCAAATAATTATCAAGTTTTGTTTTTAAGAAATCGCTAATAAAAGTTCTAACGGTTGGTAAATTACCTCCCATTTCTGTAGAACCCAATTTTGTTTTTGTTTGACTTTCAAAAATCGGCTCCATTACTTTAATACTCACAGCAGAAACAATAGATTTTCTAATATCAGAAGCTTCATAGTTTTTACCAAAAAAGTCTCGTATCGTTTTAACAATACCTTCTCTAAAAGCATTTTGATGTGTTCCTCCTTGCGTTGTATGCTGACCGTTTACAAACGAATGATACTCTTCGCTATATTGAGCCTTACTATAGGTTATAGCGACTTCAATGTCTTCATCCATTAAATGGATTATTGGAAACATTTTTGATTCATCAGCAATGTTTTCGTCCAACAAATCTTTCAATCCGTTTTCTGAAAAATATTTTTCACCATTAAAAATAATTGTCAATCCAATGTTTAGATAGACATAATTTTTTATCATTTTAATGATATATTCACTTCGGAATTTATACTTCTGGAAAATCTCAGAATCTGGTGTAAAAGTAACCTTTGTTCCTTTTCTAAGTGAAGAGGCTTCAATATCAGATTTAGTGATAAGCACTCCTTTTTCAAATTCAGCGAATGTTGTTTTATCATCTCTAACTGACTGAACCTTAAATGATGAAGATAACGCATTTACTGCTTTAGTACCTACTCCGTTTAAACCAACCGATTTTTTAAATGCTTTAGAGTCATACTTTCCTCCAGTATTCATCTTTGAAACTACATCCACTACTTTTCCAAGTGGAATACCACGACCAAAATCACGAATAGTTACAGCAGTTTCTTTAACAGCTATTTCAATAGTCTTTCCTGCTCCCATCACATACTCATCAATAGAGTTATCAAGAACTTCTTTAATCAAAATATAAATACCGTCATCTGGAGAAGAACCGTCTCCTAATTTTCCAATATACATTCCAGGACGCATACGAATATGTTCCTTCCAATCGAGTGAGCGTATATTATCTTCGGTATATTTAGTTTGTTCAGACATTAATAAAATGAATTTGTATTGGGCGAACGCTAAAATACTATTTAGACAGAAAAAACAAAATAGTCTTGCTGAATAGTTATCAACAAATAATCAAGTAGTTTTATAAAAAATTACACATTAAATCTAAAATTGATCATATCTCCATCTTGAACGACATATTCTTTTCCTTCAACACCTAGTTTTCCTGCATCACGAACTTTTGCTTCTGTACCATATAAAACATAGTCTTCATATTTAATAACTTCAGCACGAATAAAGCCTTTTTCAAAATCTGTATGAATCACTCCTGCAGCTTGTGGAGCAGTATCTCCTATATTTATAGTCCAAGCTCTAACCTCTTTAATACCTGCAGTAAAGTAGGTTTGTAGGTTTAATAATCTGTATGCAGCACGAATTAATTTTGATGCTCCAGGTTCTTTCAATCCTAAATCTTCTAAGAACATTTGACGTTCTTCATATTCTTCTAATTCAGTAATATCAGCTTCTGTTGCAACTGCTAAAATAATAATCTCTGCATTTTCATCTTTTACAGCCTCTTTTACAGCGTCAACATATGCATTTCCAGAAACAGCAGATGCGTCATCAACATTACAAACATAAAGTATTGGTTTGTCTGTTAATAATTGTAACGGTTTTAAGTATTCTCTTTCATCATCTGATAATTCAATTGAACGAACAGAATTAAAACCTTCTAAACCATTTACAACTTTAGTTAAAGTATCAAATTCTTTTGTTGCTTCTTTATCACCAGTTCTTGAAGCTTTTTTAACTTTCTCAAGTCGTTTTTCAATTGCTTCTAAATCTTTCAATTGCAATTCTACATCAATTGTCCCTTTATCTCTTACAGGATCAATTCCTTCATCTACATGTATAATATTATCATCATCAAAACAACGCAGCACATGAATAATAGCATCCGTTTCACGAATATTCGCTAAAAACTTATTACCAAGACCTTCACCTTTACTTGCTCCTTTTACTAAACCCGCAATATCAACAATCTCAACTGTTGCAGGCATTACACGTTCAGGATTTACCAGTTTTTCTAATTTCTGTAATCTTGAATCTGGAACATTTACAACTCCAATATTTGGTTCGATTGTACAAAAAGGAAAGTTTGCACTTTGTGCTTTTGCATTTGATAAACAATTAAATAAAGTTGATTTTCCAACATTTGGCAATCCTACAATTCCTGCTTTCATTATAATACATTTTTAAGTGGTGCAAATATCTGTCTCTTATACACATCTCCGAGCCCACGAGACTAGGCATGATCTCG
>OJBS01000316.1_pt1 | contig 12569 bp, 30 predicted proteins | sample 1590941 | NCBI WGS metagenome assembly OJBS01 (sample SAMN05416785, study PRJEB24817) | seawater metagenome | isolation source: Sea water | place: Canada:Atlantic | collected 2013-11
AAACTTAAATGTTGATTATAGTGGAGATTATACATTGTATTTAGAACACGAAACATTAAGTTTAACTGAATATAATCAATTTCAATTTAGACAAGAAACATCAATATCTTACATTTTTAGAGTTGGTAATTCACTAAATATTGGAACTAACCTTTACACTGCTGCAAACACTATTGGGTTTAATAAATTTGCTTTATCAGTAACATCTATTGGTTCTTATAAATTTTACAAAAATGGTGTTTTACTTTCAAGTGGAAGTGGTTTAAATGCTAATCTAGAAACATTAAAAAGCGATGCTCTTGGAATGAATATTAAAGAAATAAAACTATACAATAATGCATTAACAGACCAAGAATTAATTAACCTTACAACAATATAAGAGTAACAAATACACACATTAAACCAACAAGAGTAAAATATAAAATTATGATTAAAATCGGAAAATATAGTTTTGATAGTAGAGAACAAGCAGAAACAAAGATAAACGCTTTAGGTACTGCAACAGATGAAGATGGAAACGAATATCCAACGCATAAAAGTACGATTGTACAATTAGGAAACATTGTGTTAGAACAAGGCGAATATGATGAAGAGGGCAAAGAAACAGTTGCTCCCGTATTATCTGATAAATGGCATTTAGATGTTCTTTGGAAAGAAGAGCAAATTAAAAGCGTTGACGAAGAAGCGGTAATTGATGAAGATGGAAACATTGTAACTCCTGAAGTTGTATCATACGTCCATCCATATGGTTGGAAATCTTATGCAGTTGATATCGACGGAGATGGTGTACATTCATTTTTAGGATTAAGTTACGATTCTTTAAAATTCTAACGTTGGATATGCAAGATATAAAAATAGGAGCAATTAATTTACTAACGTTTACCGTTAGCTTTTCAAACGTTGAGCAATGGCTAAAAATAGCTTTATTAGTTGTTTCTATTGCATATACTGTATTAAAGATTTTTAAACTAAAAGAACCAAATGAAACTAACAAAGAACTTTAGTAAATCAGAATTTGATTGTAGCTGTGGATGCGAAATGCCTTTAGGTGTTTTACATAACGTTCAGAAGTTAGCAAACCAATTACAAGAACTACGAAACGTTGTCGGTAGTCCAATTAAAATCAATAGTGGATATAGATGTCCAGATTACAACGATAATGTCGTAAAAGGTGCTAAAAACAGCCAACACAAGTTAGGTAAAGCATCTGATATTGTTATAGCTGATATGACCCCACAAGAAACGTTTGAACTAATTGATTTATTGATTAACGAAGGGGAATTATTGCAAGGCGGTTTGTCCGCATATTCTACATTTACACACTACGATATAAGAAAAACAAAATCACGCTGGTAATGGAGATAAACTTAATTTTATTAGTGCCAGATGCAATGATTATTGGTTGGCAATATTACAGACCAGATGATAAATTTAACTATTCAGAGGTAAATATATTTTTATTTTTTGGACAGTTACAAATAAGATGGAACAAAGATGAATAAGATTTTAGGTTGGTTTACAGGCGGTGTTGTTAAGGAAGTAGGTAAAGTTATAGATAAACTATTTACTTCAGAAGAAGAGCGTTTAAATGCCAAAAACGAGGTGTTTAAGGTTCTTCAAGAACAACAGTTAGAATTGCAGAAGCTACAAACAGAAATTGTATTAGCAGAAGCAAACGGTAATTGGTTACAAAGAAGTTGGAGACCTATCCTAATGTTAGCTTTTGGTTTTATTGTTATTTATGTAAAGTTTATTGCACCATTGTTTCAGCTACCTATTCCACCATTAGAGAATGAATTTTGGAACTTGTTACAATTAGGTATTGGTGGGTATGTAGTTGGTAGAAGTGCAGAAAAGATTGCAAATAATATTACAATAAATAAAAAATAATTATCTTTGTTTATAAGTTTTTGCGTTTACTATTGACTTTGTGTCAATCTAAAGTAAAAGAATAAGTATTTAAAATATATATATATAAAAATAAAATTGAGTAAGACAGCAACATATTATCCTTATCCTTTAAGCTTTTCAATTGTATTAACAATTTATTTGTTAGACAATGACATTATGAATTCGATAAAGTTTTCTGAACTTTTAAATTCAACAATGGTAGTTTTTAGTGTGTTATTTGGTTTTTTATTAACTGTTTCAACACTTTTATATACAATTGACACGAAAATAATGAGGGATTTGAGAAAAACTGAAGGTTATAAATCTTTAGTACATTACTTGAAAGTTGCAATTTATGGAAGTTTATTAATTGCAATAATTTCATTATGTGTTCCATTATTTAAGAGCACAATGAATTTGAACTTAGAATCGGAATTTATATTTTATGGCAAATATCTATTTCTATATCTGATTTTTTTAAGTTTAATTCTGTCTATAAGATTTATTCACGTTTTTATAAACCATCTTTTTTAAAGAAAACTATTTATAAAGAAAGTTTAGATAAAATTGCAAGTAATATTACAATAAATAAAAAATAATTATCTTTTGTTTTTTCTTTCACATAAAAAGATATAACTTTGTAATTTATTAATTAGTTACTGTTTTACAGTAAAATATTATTATAAAAATAAATAAAGAAATTTAGCTATAATTAAATAAAAATAAGTGTTCGGAGTGCTATCTAAAAAAAAAGATATATATTTTCAACTTTATAGCTATATATATTTGTTTTTGTTTATAAGTAAACATTTCAATACACTTATTTATTTGTATATTTGAACAAGGAAATATCTTAACTGTTTTTCTTTTCATCTTATTTTGTTTTAGATTATTATCACTAAAAGGTTCAGCTATATGTTGAACCTTTTTTTTGGCTTTAACAAAACTTTAACATTTCTTTAACACTTTTATCTAAAATGCTTTTGTACATTTGTAGGGTAATTAATAACTAAAACAAATATTATGGAAGAATCAAATTGCTGCGGTGCTGGAAACTGGTTAGAATCTGGCATATGCGAACAATGTAAAGAACACGCTGACTTTTCAGATTGGGAAGAAGAAGCAAACGAAAGAATGAAAGTAATTGCTCAAAACGGAAATACTGGACTACACTACACAAAAGAAAAAATCAAAGAATTATGGGAGCAAGTAAAAGTGATGAAAAGATAAATCAAGCAGCTTGGGATAGATTAAAGCTACAAATAGAATACCATATGGAGCAAGACCCAAACCTAACAGACGTAAAAATTAACTATCAATTAAAAGTTCCTACCTTTGGAACAAGAAATTTTTTAAATTTAAAGGCAAGTTTTCAATAAAAAGTAGTATATTTATAAAATGAGAAAGTGCAAAAAATGTTTATTAGAAAAAGAATTAAAAGAATTTTATGTTCGTAAAAGAGGCAACTATATAAACACACAATGCAAATTATGTGTAAATAAAATAGTGAAATCGTATAATATTAAAAACAAAGTTAAAATAAGTAAATACAATAAAAACTATTTATCTAATGAAAAAATTAATGGATACGCAATATACTACCTACCAGAAGAACATTACATAGGATTTACTGGTAATTTAAAAGCAAGGATAAGAAGCCATAAAGGTAAAGGTAGAATTACACAAGGTTTTGAAATTGTGGGTGTTTATAATTGTCCTATATTTGCTCACTTACAAGAAACAAGATTACACCTTATGGGTTACAATGGTTTTCAACATAAATATTAATAATTAAAAACAGAAATAAAATGAAAAAATTACAAAAAATTCAAGCGGAGTTAAAAGCTCCTAAATCACAACGTAATGCGTTTGGTAAATATAACTATCGAAGTTGTGAAGACATTTTAGAAGCAGTTAAACCACTTTTAGATAAATACGATTGCACCTTAACAGTATCAGACGAAATCTACGAAGTTGGTTCACTTGTTTACGTTGAATCGATTGCTGTTATATCTGATGGAGAAAACCAAGTACATACAAAGGCACAAGCTGGAATAGACCCAAACCGAAAAGGTATGGACATTGCCCAATCTTTTGGTAGTAGTTCTTCTTATTCTCGTAAATATGCTTTAAATGGCTTATTTTTGATTGATGATACAAAAGATGCTGATTCAACAAACACACACGGAAAGAAAAGCGAAGCAACAAGCAAAGCATCAAACGATGAAAAAGGTTGGTTGAATGAAAACACACCAGAATTTACAAAAGTAAAAGCATATTTAAAAGGAGGTGGTAATTTAGCAAACGTTGAAGCTAAATACAAGATTTCAAAGAACACAAAAGACGCATTAAAACAATAATTATGAACGATATTCAAGTGATTAAAACTAAAAAAGACCATTACAGATTACTTTTAAACGGGGTCGATGTAACTGGCGAACAAGAGCGAAGTGTTTTCAGACATATTATGCAAACAATAGACAACGAAATAGAAAATTAATATTAATAATTAAAACCAAAGTAAAATTATGAGTGCATTAATCAATTTAAGTATCAACCTTGACAATTTACCAAAAGAGAAATTTGTAAAAGGAAAAAAAGGAACGTATTACAACTTTACATTATCTGTAAATGATGATACAAATACCTATGGTCAAAACGCTTCAGCATTTGATTCTCAAAGTAAGGAGCAAAGAGAAGCAAAAGAACCAAAGAAATACATCGGAAACGGACAAGTAGTTTGGACAGATGGTACTTGTGTAAAAGCAGTTAGGCAAGACGAAGAACCAGCCAAAGCGGTTGCAGTTGCATCAGACGATATGCCATTTTAATTAAATAAAACAAGGGGTGTTTAACAGCATCCCTTTTTTACATTTATGTGGAACTACAAAGGTCAAATTATAAAAGATAGAACTGATTTACCAGCAGATGCAATTGGGTTCGTTTACAAGATACGAAATCTAAAAACAGACAAATTGTACATTGGTAAAAAGATACTCCTTAATAAGCGTACTAAACCACCGTTAAAAGGATATAAAAGAAAGAGAGTTGAATATGTTGAAAGCAATTGGTTTAAATATACTGGAAGCAATATACACACAAAGATTTGGGGTATTGAAGATTGTTACCGAGAAATAATGTACATTTGCTACAATCGAACAATGATGACATACTACGAAACTATGTTGCAGTTCAAAGAAAACGTTTTAGAAAGTGATAAATTCTTGAACGATAATATTCTTGGCAAATTTTATAAAACAAAAATACAGAAATATATAGATGATGAACAAAATAAACACAACGGAGGATAAGGAAGCAACAAGAATGTTAATGGAACTTCTTGAAGATGAAGCAAACGTTGATATTGCCGAGGAAATAAAATACCCCCCAGTTGCAATTAGTTGTGGAACTTATCAAGATGTTGATTTTGATGGTAATTATACAGAATATCCAATTCCGCTTGGAACATATGGAAATTTCAGTTTCGTACAAGCTCCGCCAAAGAGTATGAAATCGTTTTTTTGTAGCTTATTGGTTTCTGCATACCAGCAAAACGGTAATAAATTTACTGGTAAATTAAAAGGACATAGACAAGGTAAAAAGATAATTCATTTCGATACAGAGCAAGGGCGTTTCCATTGCCAAAAAGTATTTAGACGTACAATGGTAATGAATGAACTTCAAACAGATGAAAATTATCATACTTATTCTTTGCGTTCAATGAGTTATAAAAGTAGAATTGATTTTATTGAATATATTTTAAAAGATAAATTTGAGGGTAAAAATATTGGTTTGGTTATTATTGATGGTGCAGCCGATTTGGTTTCAGATGTCAACAATATCGAACAATGCAACGAAATAACGCAAAAATTAATGTCTTGGACTGTTGACTATAATTGTCATATAACTACAATAATACACTCTAATTTTGGTTCAGATAAACCGACTGGGCATTTAGGTAGTTTCCTTGAGAAAAAAGCAGAAACACAAATCAAATTAGAAAAGAATACACAGAATAAGGGTTGGATAACTGTTGAATGTAAAAGAAGTAGAAACAGAGGTTTTGAAACGTTTAGTTTTCAGATAAATAAAAACGGATTACCAGAGTTTGTAAACAACGATTATCAATTTTAAAAAATAAATAAGATGAATACAGATATTTATTCTATGTGGTATAAACAGCCATCAATACTTACAAGTACACCAAACGTGTCTATAATGATTAGATTGGAAGGAATTGAATCCTATGGCTTATATATGCAATTTGCAGACACACTTCACACAGTTGGAGGATATCAAGAATACGACTTTAAAAAAATATGTTTGATGCTGGGTTATACAAAAAAAAATATAAAAGAAAAACTAAATAGGGTTCTTAATAATTATAATTTATTTGATTTCTGTATTGATGAATTTGGTATTGAAATGATAGGTTTAGAAAGAATTAAAAAAGACATTGAATCATTAAGCAAACATAAAATAAATGGGTCAAAAGGAGGTAAAAAACGAGCAGAGAATTATTTGAAAAGAAAACAAAATCAAATATGTAATGATGAGGTTTACTCTATAAGTAAATCTTCAGAAATAACTAAAATAAATGTAAGAACATTACAGCGTAGAGCGAAATATTTAAAAGCAAAAAAAATTAATGGCGTCTATTTTTTAACTGGAAATCAGATAAATGATATTTTGTTGAGTCAAGAAAAATCATCTTTAGAAGAATTAAATAAAATTAATGATTTTGATTTTGTAAAAACTTATTTAATAAAAAATAAAAGAAACGGATATTATAAAATAGGTAAAAGTAAAAATCCTATAAAAAGAGAAAAAACATTACAATCAGAAGAACCGTTAATACAAGTTGTAAAAATTTTTGATAAGAATATTGAATCAATTTTACATAAAGATTACAAGAATTTTAGAATAAGAGGAGAGTGGTTTAATTTAAGTAAAATACAGATTAAATATATATGCGAACATTATTAAATAAAGTTTGTTATATTTACAATATATGACCAACTGGAAAGAAAAAGATTTATTTGAATGGCTTTCAAAAAACCATTACAAAACATTAGTAAATAGTAAAAATCCAATATCAAGGTGGGATTGCTACGATATTGAAACGCAAAGTAGAATTGAGTTAAAATGTAGGCGTAAACATTACGATACATTAATACTTGAGAAATCAAAATACGATGCTATTTTAAAAGAATCAGATAAAAATTTAGATATTCCTATTTACATTAACAGCACACCAGAGGGAATCTATTTATTTAACCTAAACGACATTGAACAAAATTGGTTTACAAAATCACTTCCAGCGACAACAGAATTTAAAAAACGTTTTTGGGTAAAAAAAGAGATAACAGAACTAAACATAAACAAAGCAAAAAAACTAAAATAAGATGAAAACAATTAAACTATTAAACGGAGAAGAATTTGAAGTAAAAGATATACTTGCTAAAATGGATGATGATAATTTCTATTATGGGTATCTTGGTAAAAATGCTTTGAGCAGTTCAATGTGTAAAAGTTTGATTGAATCTCCAGAAGCATATGTAAGGGAACTAAATAAACCACCAAAGGCAAAAGAACCTCAACCATTCAGAGATGGAAGGTTAATACACCTATTGGCTTTAGAACCCCACAGAATTGAAGAGTTAACAATAATTGATAGCACAAAGGGGAGTAAGCTATACAAGTTAGCAGTTGAAGAGAAACCAGCACAATCGGTTTACACAAGAGCAGAACTAAACAGATGCCAAGCAATTGCAGAAGCGGTGTTGGAGAATGAAGAGTACCAAGAACTTGTTAAAAACGCATCGTTTGAACTTCCAGCGGTTGGATATTATAATGGTTTACCATTCAGAGGCAAAGCGGATATGCTTCTTGCTGGTATTGTATGCGATTTAAAAACAACAAGCGACATTAATACTTTTGAAGAAGCTGCTTTGATGTATGGGTATGATTTACAAGCTGCATTGTATTTAGAATTATTTGATTGCTTTGAATTCAAATACGCTGTTGTTGATAAGAAAACAAAAGAGGTTGGATTCTTTCAGTTTGATGATGAATTTATACAAGGTGGGTATGATAAGCTAAATAAAGCAACTGAAAACTATTACAAGTATTTAGAGAACAAAGAATTTTACGATTTAAACCTATAACTATGAGCCACAAAGAACAATGCAATCAATTGCACAGAATAGCATACAGAAGCTGTTTGGATAACTACTTTACAACTGGAGATAGGAATGATATATACGAATACTGGCTTGAATTGGTTGAAGCAAAAAGAAGCTGTGAAGCATTAGGCGTTCAAAAGGCGTTGGAATTTATTGAATTATGGGAAAATATAGATGGCGAAGATTAAAAAGAAACTAAAAGCATTTAAGAACTGCGACAATAAAGCACAATCCTACTGCTTTAATAAGGGTTTTGTGATAACTTTAGAACCATCTGGTGCAAACTATAAGGTAAGGTATCAAAGAGGGCATAGCGGTCAGTATTATATGCAAGGAAAGGAATTTGATTTGCAAGAAGGGTATCAATCAATTTGGGATTTATACACTAAAATATACGAATACGATAAAAAAAAATAAATGAGAGCAACACAAACACACTATGACAATGGTAAGGATTACGATGTAATTGATGTAATAAACGATTTTAACCTTAATTTTAGCAGAGGTAACGTATTGAAATATATATGTAGGGCTGGAAAAAAGAAAGATGAATTACAGGACTTGTTAAAAGCACAAGATTATTTAAATAGAGAAATAGAATTAATAAGAAAAAAAAATGAAAAATAAAGTTAACAATGCAGAATATGCACCGATTAATGGTTTTGGGAAAATATTAGATAATAAAACATACAAAACAATTTCTGAAGCAGGTTCTAACCTTACAGCAGAGTATAATAAAATTACAATTATATTTTAAAACAAATAATAAATTGAAAGATTAAGGGGAGCAAATTAGCTTCTCTTTTTTTTGCTTAAATAAAAATAAATGTAAATAAGTTTGGTGGTAAGTAAAAAAGGTGTATCTTTGTAGGGAACAAAAACAAACAAAATGGAAAATTTAAGTAGAGCAGCAAGAATAGGAAAGCAAACTGAAAAGATTTGTATGATATCATTAATTATTATTGTAGGTTATTTCACTACAAGAACAGTTGTAGGTTTAATTTTTAATATTTAAGATATGATAAAGAAAATATTAAGTAAATGGATTGACCTTGTGTTTCATTTATTAATGATATTACTGGCTATGTTTTTAACATTTTGGTTTGCAATAATGGTAATAATAATGTTTAAATAATGAATAAAGCAATAGAAAAAAGATTGGAAAATATAGAGTATTTAATTAGTAGAACTCAAAATTCCTTTTTAAAAAACCAAATCAAATTATTAAGGTTCGATATAGAATTAGAAATACAAAAAGCACAAAACAATGGAAGATAAACTTAAAAATATTATAATAGCAATTCAACCAGAATTTGAATCAGAAGATAGTTGGTATAATAAATACCAGCTTCCAAATGAAGTAAGTTTGTATTTAGATACTGATGAACATTTAATTGAATTGAATCTAAAAGATGAGATGCTACACAGCAATATTTGGATTGATGAAGATGAACAGTATCAACTAACAGAAGAAGATGCAAATTTTATCTACGACCATCTAAACAAATTGCTTGATGATGAAATTGAATTAACAAAGAGATATTATAACGAGGAAAAGTACGAACAAAATAGATATTAAAAAATGGAATTAACAAACGAAGATAATATGGAATTAATGGCAAGGTACGAAGATAATCACTTCGACCTTGCAATAGTAGACCCACCTTATGGGATAGGTGCTTCAGAGATGACAATGGGAAGCGGTAAAAATAAGAAATATAAAAAAGGTAAAAAATGGGATAATGAAACACCAGATTCAGAATATTTTAAAGAATTGCAAAGAGTATCTAAAAACCAAGTAATTTGGGGTGGTAATTATTTTGCAGATAAATTAAACCCATCAAGGTGTTATATTTTTTGGGATAAAGGAATAAATGGGGATTGTGATTTTGCAGATGGGGAATTAGCTTGGTGTAGTTTTGATAAGGTTTTAAGAATAGCACCTATTAGATATAAGGGTTTTCTTGGTGCTGACAAGATTAGAATACATCCAACACAAAAACCAGTTAAGTTATACGAATGGCTTTTAATGAACTACGCAAAAGAGGGCGATAAGATATTAGACACGCATTTAGGAAGTGGCTCAATTGCTTTAGCTTGTCATAATTTAAAGTTTGATTTAACTGCTTGTGAATTGGATAAAGAGTATTATGAAGCAGCTATGAAAAGATTAAAAGAACACCAACAACAATTAACAATGTTTTAATATATGGAATTAACAGAAAAACAAATTGAACAAGTAAGTGGAGCAATAATAACATCATTTGTAAACCTACACTTTTTAGAAGAAGCAAAAGCATCTGGACTATTTAGACACAGAACAAAAAACAATGTAAAGAAAACAATCGATGACCTAATAGAAATTGAAACGAATTACTATCAGAAAGTTGAAGAGGTGGACGAAAAAGATTTGGGGGATAAGTTAGTCGCAAATAAATTAGAGTTTGTTAAATGGCTTCTAAATGAGTTTGATTTTAATGATTTTACAAAGATTCAAGAAGTATGTATTGCTTACACAAAAGACAAACCGAAATTGGTTGCAGCATCAGATGAAATAAATTTTGAACACGGAGCAGAAATAATAGAATAATATGAAACCAATATTACATTATAACGAAGAAATAGCAAATGAGTTATTAGATAACTTTATTAAGCTAACTGGGTTTGATTTAAACAGCAGACAAAGAAGACCAGAAGATGCATACATCAGATGTTTATTTTACAAGGTTCTAAACGAACTAAACGAAATGAATGATAGAATGATTGCAGAATTTCTTGAAGCAAAGGGACGAAAAACAAACAGGGTTTCAATATACCAAGCACTAACAAAGGTGGAAACATACTACACAAGTTTCAAAAGATTCAGAGAACTTTATGATGTGTATTTTTTAGACCAAAAAGAATTAGGTATTAAAAGGGAGAAGCGTAAAAAGATAGCTTTTAAGGAAACTATTAAAGATATTGATACAAGGCAAAAGAAAATAGGAATGGATGCTTTAGAAGTCTTTATTAGTAATATAGAGTTTGAAAAACGAGCAGAGATTTTGGAACTTGTTACGCTACGGGTTAAATCTTGGGAATGGAAAGCACAAAACAAATATCAAATAATTGAAGGGTCTGGTAATTTAGCTGGAACTTGGTAAAAATATAAATATGGAAGAAGTACAAACACTTGAAGAGTTTAAAAGAAGACAACACAAAGAAGTTTCACAAAGAAAGGGCAACTATAAGATGAATTCAGTTACTGGTTGGATTGATTCAAGAACACTTGAAAGTTCTTACATTAGATATAAGCATAAGAAAAATTGATAGTAAATGCTTAAACTATAAGAAAATAGTATTGAATTTATTGAAAAAAGTGCCTTTTCAATTGTAATATATATAATGAAATGTTATTCAGATAAACATTAATCAAAGAAAATGTTATTGAAATAAGCAATTAAAAATAACAACAAACACATATAGAATAAATTTAATTAAATAAAGTGGTTTTGGAGTAGCTATATTCTGGAATCACTTTTTTTTTGTTTATAACTTTTCACACTTAAAGGCGTATATTTATTAAAATATTTATATATGTTAGAAAAGATTTATAAAGACCATAAAAAATGGATAAACACAGTTAAAAAGTTTGGTTGCACAAAACAACAAGCAGAAGATATTGTTGGAGAAATGTATATAAATATAGCTATAATGTTAAAGAAAGGTTTAGATATAACATACGGAGATGATGTAAATTATTTTTATATTTATAGAGCATTAAGAAATATTTATATAAATTTTAAACACAAACAAGTGAAACAACACAACGTTTCAATTGATTTAGTTTTTGATTTAGAATCACAAGAATATATTGATTACGATTCAGCAGATGAAATGCTATCAAAAGAATTAGACAATTTGCATTGGTACGATAAAAAAGTATTCAACCTTATTCAAAACGAATATTCGATTACAGAACTATCAAACAAAACCAGCATCACATATCATTCTTTGTATAATACATACAGAAAGACAAAAGCCAAATTAACCAAAAAGATTTTAGAGTAATGAAGTTAGGAGATTTAATTGAACGCATAACATATTTTACTGGTATCAAATGGATAGTCAAAAAGATATTTGGCGAAGATTGTGGTTGTAATGAAAGACAAGAAAACTTAAACGATATTGAATTATGGTAGAAGATAGATTGATATGGAACGGAGTAAAGCAAAGAATTACTTCCAAAATGAGTAACGAAGATTTTAAAACAATGTGTAGGTTACACGCAAAATACTTTGACCACAAATATCATCAACCTTGCACCTGTAATAAGACAAGGTTAAGACAATGGATTGAACAATTAAATGACAAACTAAATTAATAGATATGAAGCAGAAGAAACACACAGTAAACGAAAGGTTAGCACTTGTTGAAAAGGTAACGTATAAATTAGCTTTGGAAGTACAAGCAATTATCAAAGCAATTAACTTGACAAGAGAAGAAGATAAAAAG
>OJBS01000320.1_pt1 | contig 12482 bp, 15 predicted proteins | sample 1590941 | NCBI WGS metagenome assembly OJBS01 (sample SAMN05416785, study PRJEB24817) | seawater metagenome | isolation source: Sea water | place: Canada:Atlantic | collected 2013-11
ATGCCTAGTCTCGTGGGCTCGGAGATGTGTATAAGAGACAGATGTTAGACTCAACAGATAAAGAAATTTTAAAGCTACTCCAGTCAAACGGAAAATATACCATTAAAGAAATTTCTTCAAAGCTCAATTTAACCTCTACTCCTATTTTTGAACGAATAAAAAGACTTGAAAATGATGGTTATATTGAATCTTATAAAGCCATTTTAAACAGAAAAAAAATTGGGCTATCATTACTTGCCTTTTGTAATATATCGTTAAAAAGTCACGAAGCGAGTTATATCTCTAAATTCGAAAAAGACATCCTTCAATTTAGTGAAGTTATAGAGTGTTATCATGTTGGAGGAATGTTTGATTATCTAATTAAAGTAATGGTAAAAGATATGGATGCTTATCAATCTTTTGTAGCGAAAAAATTAGCTTCAATAGAAAATCTAGGGCAAGTACAAAGTGCATTTGTGATGACGGAAGTAATTTCTAAAACCAATATTCCAGTTCAATAAATTTTACTGTATTTTTGCTACATGAAAATTGTTTTTGCAACCAACAACTCTAATAAACTAAAAGAAGTTAGAGCCCTACTACCTACTATAGAGATTTTGAGTTTAAAAGACATCAAGTGCTTTGAGGATATTGAAGAGACTGAAGTGACTCTTGAAGGAAATGCGAAATTAAAAGCAAATTACATTACCCATAATTTCGGATTAGATTGTTTTGCTGATGATACAGGACTTGAACTTGAAGCCTTAGACAATGCTCCTGGAGTTTACTCTGCAAGATATGCTGGTGAACCTTCAGATTCTGAAAAAAATATAGAAAAAGTACTTTCAGAAATGAAAGATAAAGAGAATCGGATTGCACAATTCAGAACAGTAGTCGCACTAAACTTAAAAAACGATCAGTTTCTTTTTGAAGGAATTTGTAAAGGTGAAATTTCGAAAACAAAGAATGGAAATAAAGGTTTTGGTTATGACCCTATTTTTATTCCTAAAGGAAACAAAAAATCATTTGCTGAAATGAGTATGGATGAAAAAGGGGGAATTTCGCATAGAGGAAAAGCAATTCAAAAATTAATTACATTTTTAAACTTAATTTAAAAGTGATACAACAAAAATCATACAGAAATACATTTATTTTATTATCAATAGTTTTAATTTCTGTTTGGTTTTTAAATATTACTCTAGGTTCTATTCACATTCCTTTTGAGGATGTTTTTACCGCAGTTTTTAATGGCGAAGTGAGTAAAGATTCTTGGAAGACTATCATCCAAGATTACAGAATTCCGAAAGCGATTACAGCAGTTTTGGTAGGCTCTGGATTGTCAATAAGTGGTTTGTTGATGCAAACATTGTTTAGAAACCCACTTGCTGGACCATTTGTACTTGGCATTAGTTCTGGAGCAAGTTTAGGAGTTGCGCTACTTATTTTAGGATCATCATTAATTGGAGGAATCAGCGCTATTGCTTTTTCAAGTTTTGGAATGGCTATTGCAGCTAGTTTAGGTGCTTTTTTAGTACTGTCTGCTGTTTTGATTGCAGCTAACAAAGTACGAAACACGATGTCAATTCTAATTATTGGTTTAATGTTTGGGAGTTTGACTTCGGCAATAATAAGCGTTCTAGCATATTTTAGTAGTGCAGAACAATTGCAACAGTTTATTTTTTGGGGCTTTGGAAGTTTAGGGAATTTAAGTTGGAATGAATTATTAATTTTTACAATTATATTTTTAATTGGAATATCATTATTAGCATTTATAATAAAACCTTTGAACAGTATGCTTCTAGGTGAAAATTACGCTAAAAGTTTAGGGATAAATATCAAACAAACTCGAAATTTAGTTTTAATCATTACAAGTATATTAACAGGAGCCATTACTGCATTTTCAGGACCAATTGCATTTGTCGGCTTAGCAGTTCCACATCTTACTAAATTGCTATTTAATACGTCTAACCATAAAGTATTATTACCTGCAGTAACTATTACTGGAGCCATACTAATGCTTATTGCCGATATCATTTCACAATTACCTACACTAGAATATACACTTCCAATAAACGCAATAACATCATTGTTTGGAGCTCCTATTGTAATATGGTTACTTGTTAGAAAAAGGAAAATTTTTATTTAGATATGGAGAACGACAATAGACATATCGTATTAAAAACTAACGACCTAGAGATTGGTTATACTTCGAAAAAAAGTATCAAGACAATTACTAAAGACGTCAATATTACTTTAGAAAAAGGTGCCTTTATATGCTTACTTGGTCAAAATGGAATTGGAAAATCAACGCTTCTAAGAACATTAACCAAAGTACAACCACAAATTAATGGTGACGTTTTTATAAATGATGAAAATCTAAATTCTATTTCTCAAAACGAATTATCAAAGAAAATCAGTTTAGTATTAACCGAAAGACTTCCTGAAAGTAATCTTACCGTTTTAGAGATTATCGCATTAGGAAGACAACCTTATACCAATTGGATTGGTAAACTAACAGAAGTAGATATTAAAAAAATTGAAAGCGCTATAACATCAACAAATATTAAACACTTAAAACATCTAAAACATTATGAGTTAAGTGATGGTCAATTACAGAAAGTGCTAATTGCAAGAGCACTAGCACAAGATACTGATATTATTATTTTAGACGAGCCAACAGCACATCTTGATGTACAGCATACAATGGAAACGTTTCAATTATTAAAAAATCTAACTGAAATTCATCATAAAACAATTTTAATTTCTACACATGAAATAAATCTAGCCATAGAAACTTCAGATACATTATTATTAATGACTAATGAAGGTTTATTTACAGGAAAACCGCTAGATTTAATTGAAAATGGAGACATAAAAAATTTATTCACATCTAATACTATTGAATTCAACAACTCTAAAAAACGGTTTGTTCTTAAGAATTAATAAAACATTAAATTATTTTCTCATTGTTTTTCTTATTTTAGCGAAAATTATAATCCTTCCATGAAAAAAATTACCCTACTTATTCTACTTGCTTTCATATCGATCAGTTGTAAATCGAAAAAAGATATTGCTGAAAAACCTCAAATAGATGTAACAGCCGTTAAATATGCTAACATAATTAATATAGATGCTGCGAAAGAGCATGTTTTTAATCTAGCATCAGATGAATTTGAAGGGAGAAAAACTGGTGAAGAAGGTCAAAAAAAAGCCGCCAAATATTTAGCATACCATTATAATACAAATGGAATCCCAAAGTATCTTGAGAAGAATTATTTTCAAACCATTCCAATTTCTGGCTTAATAAATGAAAGGAGGAAATCCGCTTCAAATAATCCATCTGAAAATGTAGTTGCATTTATTGAAGGAACAGAAAAACCTGAAGAAGTCATCGTAATTTCTTCACATTATGATCATGAAGGTATAAAAAACGGACTAGTTTATAACGGAGCCGATGATAACGCTTCTGGAACAACAGGAGTTTTACTAGTTGCAAAAGCATTTGCAAACGCAAAGAAAGATGGGCATGGCCCAAAAAGATCTATCATGTTTGTAAATTTCACTGGAGAAGAACAAGGATTACTTGGTTCAAAATACTTTGTTGCTAATCCTATTTTACCTTTAAAAGATATTGTTGTAAATCTAAACATGGATATGATTGGTAGAATTGGGAAAGACCGTCAAAACGATTCAGATTATATTTATGTGATTGGTGCAGATAGATTGAGTACAGAATTGCATGAAATAAATGAACAAATGAATTCTACGTACACCAAACTTGAGTTAGATTATCAATACAATATGAAAAGTGATCCGAATAGGTTTTATTCAAGATCAGATCACTATAATTTTGCTAAAAATGGTATTCCAATTGCATTCTATTTTAATGGAACTCATAAAGACTATCACAAACCTACAGATACTCCTGATAAAATTTTATTAGATTTATTAGTAAAACGTATAAAATTAGTTTTTCACACAGCTTGGGAAATAGCAAATAGAGATGAAAGAATCGTTGTAGATGTTGAACAAGAAAAAAATTAATGCATTATTTTAAATATCAACTCTTTTAAAATATCTCCTTGAGAAAAACTACTTGCTCCAACACCTTTACTCTTTAAGTCAGCCTCTCTTAATAAAGTTATAACTTGTGAGACTTTACGCATAGGATAATTTTTTCCTGCAGTTAAATAGTCACCCACAAAATAAGGGTTTACACGCAATACCTTTGCAACACTTCCTTTTGATTTATCTTTCAAACCATGATACTGAAGTAACTGTGTAAAAAAACTATTAAGCAATGAAATGGTCATTACCAATGGATTTCCTTTAGGGTTTTGAGCAAAATAATTGACAATCTGATTTGCCTGTACAACATGCTTCTCTCCTACTGCTTTTCGCAATTCAAAATTATTAAAATCTTTACTTATCCCAATATTATCTTCAATAAACTTAGGTGTTATGACCTCTCCTTGTTTGATAATCTGAGTCAATTTATTTAACTCATTATTTATCTTACTCAAATCATTTCCAAGAAACTCAACTAACATTTGTGCCGCTTTAGGCTCAATAGTATACTTCTTTCCAGACAACACTCTACGAATCCAATCTGCAACTTGATTATCATACAACTTTTTACTTTCAAACAGCACGCCGTGTTTCTCTATGACTTTAGCCAATTTTTTGCGTTTATCAAGTGTTTTATATTTATAGCAAAACACTAAAACGGTAGTTGATTGTGGGTTTTCTACATACGAAACCAAGTTTTCAATAGTTCTAGACAACTCTTGAGCTTCTTTCACAATAATCACTTGCCTCTCTGCCATCATAGGATAGCGCTTAGCGTTCCCTACAATTTCTTCAACACTTACATCTCTTCCGTACAGTACCATTTGATTAAAGCCCTTTTCTTCTTCGGTCAAAACAGTATCTTCTATATATTTTGAAATCGAATCTATATAATACGATTCATCACCCATCAAAAAGTATACAGGCTTTATATTCCCTTGCTTTATATCAGAAACTATTTGTGTTACGTTTGCCATAAAATCAATAAAAAAATGCACTTTTGTGAGATGCAGCAATTAAATTTACCTACATATCAATTCAAACTCAAAAGTAGCGAAAATAAGCAACTTATTTTTGATAAAATCAGAAAAAAATATGTGGTTTTAACTCCAGAAGAATGGGTGCGTCAAAATTTTGTTGCGTATTTAATTACTGAAAAAAAATACCCTATTTCATTAATTGCAGTTGAAAAACAATTGATTGTAAACAATTTAAAAAAACGTTTTGACATTCTTATTTTCAATACTGATGGTTTACCTAAGATAATTGTAGAATGTAAATCGCCCTCAATAAAAATAAGCCAAGATACGTTTGATCAAATTGCAAGATATAACTTAGCACTAAATGCAGAAATATTGGTTGTGACTAACGGAATTGAGCACTATTATTGTAAAGTTGATACAAAAAATGAAAAGTATTCGTTTTTAAAAGATATTGAACAATACAGCGTTAAGTAACACAAAAGCAAAGTTTCTATTACTATCAACCTAGAATTAAAAGTTAAAAGTTGGCTACATACATCTTCGAATGACATGCTGGAAGAATTAAAACACTATATTGAAACTGGAAATTCACATCCTCGGAAACAAAATGCGTAATTAAAATTAATGTTATAGACATCACCTAATTAAGGAACCTAAATTCAAAATAGTATGATCAAGTTTACAAAAAAAGCAATAGTTAATGCCGATGCCGATAAGGTATGGGAATATTTGCACATGGATTTAATGATGCTTATAAATGGATGGCATCCGTAAATCATTCTTTCGCTAAAAATAACGGCGAATCATTTGAAGGAAGCCAATCTAGACGGGAGAGTGTGCGAACTAAGTTTAGACGGAAAAGGCATAAAGGCTTCGGAGCAGTTCTTGGCATATAGTGAAGAGAATAAAACTGCAACTGTTCGAATTGATTTTCTTAATGCTCCTGCTTTCTTTCCTGTTAAATTCAATACACTTGATTTCTCATTGAAAAATATAGATGGAGGTACATCTGAAATGACGTGGAAATTCCGTTCAGACATTAAGTTATTTGGGTATCTCTTATGGCCTCTTCTTAGAGTGGGTTTTGGAAAGTTTATAGAAGACATTCTGGAGGAATTAAAATTTTATGTAGAGACTGGTACTCCTCACCCTCGTAAGATTAAGGCAATGGAAAAGCAAGTGAAAAATTAACTTCGCTTATTGATTGATATAGTTCATTATACAAACCATATCTTAACAATAAGCGCAACTCCTAAAATTCTCATAAACTTTAAATAATAATTCACAGCTATTTTCATTTAGCGTATGTTTGTAAAAATGAAGATAGCCGTAGTCATACTCAATTGGAATGGTCAAAAATTGTTAGCACAATTTTTACCTACTATCCTAAAATATAGCAACCTAAAAAACTGTAGTATTTATGTTGTAGACAATGCATCTACAGACACTTCTGTTACGTTTATTCAAAAAAAATACACGTCAGTAAACATCATTCAAAATACTGAAAATGGAGGCTATGCAAAAGGTTATAATGACGCACTCAAACAAATTGATGCCGATATTTTTGCCTTGGTAAATTCAGATGTCGAAGTAACCAAAGATTGGCTAAAACCAATAATCACAGCATTTGAAACACAAAAAAATACAGCGATCATTCAGCCAAAAATATTAGATTATAAGCGTAGAAATTCTTTTGAATATGCTGGTGCTGCTGGAGGTTATATAGATAAATATGGTTTTCCTTTTTGTAGAGGACGTATTTTTGATCATTTAGAAACAGACAAGCAACAATACGATACTGATGTTGATATTTTTTGGGCTTCTGGCGCTTGTTTCTTTATTCGTTCAGAGGTTTTTAACGAGTTACAATTTGATGAAGATTATTTTGCACATCAAGAGGAAATTGATTTATGCTGGAGCGTGAAAAATAAAGGTTTTGGAATTAAATACATACACAATTCTACTGTGTATCATATTGGTGGCGCCACACTGAACGAAACGAATCCTAAGAAAACATATCTGAATTTTAGAAATAGTCTTTTCAATTTAACAAAACACGTTCCGTTACTGTTTCTATTTCAAGTATTATTTATTCGCTTAGTACAAGATGGAATTGCTGCAATTCATTTTCTTATTCAAAAAAAACCAAGACACTCCTTGGCAGTTTTAAAATCTCATATGAGTTTTTATTTTAATTTGATTAAAAATTTAAAGAAGCGCACAAAAAGTAAAAGTAAAAAAGGAAATTATTATTACATAAGAAGTATCGTTTGGAACTATTTCATCAATGGTAAAAAAACGTTTACCAAATTATAAAATATCTAAACTGCCTTTACCCTCTCTAATTACCAAAGGAAAATCATCTGTTAAATCTATTACTGTAGATGCATGATTATCACCAAAACCGCCATCGATAACGATATCAACTTTCGATTGCCATTTTTCAAATATTAACTCAGGATCTGTAGTGTACTCCAACAATTCATCCTCATCATGTATAGATGTTGAAATAATTGGATTTCCAAGTGCAGCAACAATAGCACGTGCAATATTATTATCTGGCACACGAATACCGACTGTTTTCTTCTTTTTAAAAACCTTTGGAAGATTGTTATTTCCAGGTAAAATGAACGTATATGCTCCAGGTAATGCGCGTTTTAAAATTTTATAGGTTGCCGTATTTACTTGACGTACATAATCAGACATGTGACTCAGGTCGTTGCAGACAAAAGAAAAATTCGCTTTCTCCAACTTTACTCCTTTTAGTCGAGCAATTTTTTCAAGTGCTCTAACGTTTGTAATATCACAACCTAATCCATAAACTGTATCTGTAGGGTAAATAATTATGCCTCCTTTTTGAAGTACTGCAACTACTTTATCTATCTCTTTAGAGTTTGGGTTCTCTTCAAATATTTTAATTAATTGCGCCATTTTTTCATTATATTTGTTTAACCCTAAACTTCGATTGATGAAGAATTTCTATAGCAAATTTAGCAAAATCATAATTGTAACTCTTACTATTCTATTTATTTCTTGTTCTAGTGATGATGATGTAGCGGTTATTGACGTATCTCCTTTAGCGGCAAGTCAAATGCTAGATGTTTCATACGGTACAAATTCACAGCAAAAATATGATATTTATTTACCTGAAGGAAGAACTGAAGAAACAACTAAAGTTTTTATACTTGTTCATGGTGGAAGTTGGGTAAGTGGCGATAAAAATGATATGAATGGTTTTGTGAATTTGATCAAACCTGCTTTTCCAGAGCATGCAATTGTAAATATCAACTATCGATTGGCAAGTTTAACTACCGATGCTTTTCCTATGCAAATAAATGATATTGAGAGTGTTATTGCCGATTTAAAATTCAATGCAGATACCTACCAAATTTCTAACAATTATGGTTTCATTGGCGTTAGTGCTGGCGCACATTTATCAATGTTATATTCTTATAAGTTTGATCCTTCTAATGAAGTAGAGATGGTTTGTAGTATTGTTGGTCCAACAAATTTTACGGATACTAATTATATAGACAATCCAGATTATGCACAAATATCTATTGCTTTTCAGGCTATAACTGGAGTTAGTTACGCTGACAATCCTGAATATTATGAAGATTTAAGCCCATATCATGTTGTGACTAGTTCTGCTCCTCCAACACTACTTTTTTATGGAGATGAAGATGAACTAATTCCTACAAGTCAGGGTGTTGAAATGCATGCTAAACTAAATAGTTTGGGAGTTGTAAATGAGTTTACACTATATGAAGGAGAAGGTCATGGTTGGGATGGCGCAAATGCAATAGACACAAATATGAAATTAAACACTTTTATTTCAACACACTTTTAATTTCTAATTTCAATAAAAAAAACCTGCTAAATTTTACAACTTAGCAGATTCTTAGTACACATACTAATCTAACTCTTTTTAACTTTCTAAAAGTCTAAATCCTTCGCCGTGTATATTTAGAATTTCAACACTATCATCTAACTTTAGATACTTTCTTAATTTGGCAATATAAACATCCATACTTCTTGAAGTGAAATAGTTGTCATCTCTCCAAATTTTAGTTAATGCCAATTCTCGAGGCATTAAATCATTTTTATGCTGAGCCAACATTTTAAGTAATTTATTTTCTTTTGGTGATAGTTTAATAGTCTCTACACCCTCAAAAGATAAATGACGTAACTTAGAATTTAAATGAAATTTTCCGATTTGGAATTCAAAAACTTCATCTTCACTAGAAGCATTGCTTGCTTTTCTTTGAAGTATTGCTTTCATTTTGTGTAATAACACTTCTGAATCAAAAGGCTTGTTCAAATAATCATCTGCTCCTGCTTGATACCCTTTCAATACATCTTCTTTCATGGTTTTGGCCGTTAAAAAGATAATAGGTATTTCGGTATTGGTTGCTCTAATATCCTTTGCAAGTGAAAAACCATCTTTACGAGGCATCATTACATCTAAGATACACATGTCAAAATCATTGTTTTTAAACATTATTAAGCCTTCTAAGCCATCTTTAGCCAATGTAACGTCGTAGTCGTTTAACATTAAGTAATCTTTTAAAACAGTTCCGAAATTTGGATCGTCTTCAACTAATAAAATTCGCGTATTTGCCATAATCTATATTTTTATATTAAAGGTAATTTTATGATAAAAGTGCTTCCTTTTCCTGTTTCACTCTCAACAAAAACTGTGCCTTGATGATTTTCTACTATTTTCTTTACATATGCAAGACCTAATCCGTGTCCTTTCACATTATGTATATTTCCTGTTTCTTCTCTATAAAACTTATTAAAAATGTTTTTTTGAACATTTTTACTCATTCCCATACCTTGATCACTAACCTTCAAGATAATATTTTTCGATGTGTTTTCAGTTGATATATTAATTACTGGCGCATCTAATGAATACTTAATTGCGTTATCTAGAACATTTACAATCACATTGGTAAGGTGAAAACCATTTGCTGAAACTTCAGTTAAAGCAGCATTCAAATTTTTAGTGATTTTTCCGCCTTTACTATTCGCTAACAACTCTATATGTGTAATTGCTTCTTCAACTAAGTCGTGTATATCTTCTTTTTCCTTACTAATATCTAACTGATTTTTTTCTAACTTAGATATTCTTAATACATTTTCCACCTGTCCATGCATCCGTTTATTTTCTTCTCTTATCATTCCAACATAACGCAACACTTTATCTTTGTCATCAATGATTTTAGGATTTTTTATGGCATCTAATGCAAGATTTATTGTTGCAATAGGAGTTTTAAACTCATGTGTCATGTTATTAATAAAATCTGTTTTAATTTCTGATATCTGTTTTTGTTTTATCATTTGGTATAATGAACTTACAAAGGCTAAAATGATAATCAAAATAAACAGTGCTGATATTATTAATACCTTAACAACTGATGATAAAAAATATTTTTTCTTATTCGGAAAACTAACATACAATTGATAATCGCTTTCTCCTTGATTTCCAACGAATAACGGAATCATATATGATTTATCTTCAACTATCCTAAAATATCCGGATTTTAATTTTGTAGCAAAATTATTGTTATAAACACCATATTTATATTCTATTGTAATACCTCTTTGCGACAATTCACGGTCTAAATTCAAGGCAATTTCCTGATTGCTTACCCTTTGAAGAATAGGCAGTCTAGAAAGCATTACTTGTGATTGATTTTCAATCAATAGTTTTTCGATATTTTTTAACTCTTGGTGCTTTACAAAATTTTCTGTTGGGCTCAAAGACTGTATGTCACTATCCGAAATCACATTCTTAACAATGGTTACCTTTTCCTTGCTAAAAATCTTTTTAAATTCTATAGAATCATTTTCAAAGAACTCCATCGGAAACTTATAGTTCTCTTCCAATATGGTTTGAGCATACTCAAAAGTTTCCTGTCTTGTGGTATCTATTTGCTGATAAAAAAAGTTCTTAAGTTCTGTTTCAGTTATATTCTCTCTATTTTGTGCAAAACGCGAGAGTTTTTGATAAAAGTCATTCAACTCTCTATCACTTATATTTTCTGAGACTTGAATTAAAGCAGAACTGACATCACTTTTAAATTGATTTTCAGTCATTTCAATGGACTTATTAATCCAAAAAACTTGAACAGCAATAATACCAATCAAGGAAATGCTCATTAAAAATATGATGAGTACAAAAACCTTTTTATTCATACAGCAAATGTAATTTTTTTAAGAAACCAAATTGATATATTCTGCAATTAATTAACAATATTAATGAAGATTTAACAATCTTTTAAGGAAATCTCTATTTTATTTAAATTTTACTACCCTTTAAGAGAAATTGCTTGTGCAGTCTAACAACCTCGTTTTTAGTGTCTTTTAAATCAATATTTTCAATAACAAAATCAGATTTTTCAATCTTTTCTTTGTCAGAAAACTGATTTTTTATTCTGTTTAAAATATCCTCTTTCGTTGAATTATCTCTATCCATAATTCGTTGAATTCTAAGTTCTACTGGAGCAACTACAGTAATTACAACGTCACAATTTACATGTCCATTATTCTCAAACAAAATTGCACTTTCATAAATCACATAAGCACTCTTTGCTTTTTTAACAAATTTCTTAAAATGAGTGTAAACTCTTGGATGAACTATCGCGTTAAGTATATTTAATTTTTCGGGATTTTGAAAAACAATTTTCGCAAGATAGGCGCTATTTAAACCTTCTGAAGAATATGAGTCTTTTCCAAACGCTTCTACTATTTTACTTCTTATAATTTTAGAAGAATTCATCAGTTTTTTAGCCTCAATATCAGAAATGTAACAAGCCATCCCTAAATCTTGAAACATCTTCAATACCGTTGTTTTCCCACTACCTATTCCTCCAGTTAAACCTACAACAATCATTTTTCTTGTATTAAAAATTCGATTTTACTTGGTATTATTTTAGAAGATGTAATTAAAATTGTTTGCTCTTTAAACCTTGGCACTAGATATGAAAGGTTATTTTTAATTGTTTCGTCATAATCACATACTATTTCAAAATTATCAGAAGTAATCTTATTGAAATTTGAAAGTGCAACTTTATAAACAATAGTAACTTCACTTGGAAGTGTTGTTATTTTATATTCTGATGGTAAATTTTTTATTTTGAATGGAACTTTTAAAGAACCTTCGGTAAACTTATCAACTTCAGCATTTAATAATACTTTGTTTTCTGAAAAGACAATATGAGCATAGTTTGAAACATCCAATAAAACTTCTTTATTTATTTTTGATGAAATCTCAATTAACTCAATTTTTCGGGTAGAAACACTATAGATCGTATCCAATTGTGATTCTGGACCTACTATCACAACTGAATCAGGAGAAATAGATAAATCCTCCACAAAATTATACCCTAGTTTAAAATTAATTTCAGCATCTAAAACAACAGGTATTTTCTTTTTCTTGTTGAGTCC
>OJBS01000323.1_pt1 | contig 12453 bp, 12 predicted proteins | sample 1590941 | NCBI WGS metagenome assembly OJBS01 (sample SAMN05416785, study PRJEB24817) | seawater metagenome | isolation source: Sea water | place: Canada:Atlantic | collected 2013-11
TCTACACCTCTCTATTCGTCGGCAGCGTCAGATGTGTATAAGAGACAGTTTTAATACTCGCAACGAAAATTATTAATGGAGATATAATTGTCAGAGAAAAGTATCATAGTCATCATGGGTTTTTACAAGAAAATTTCATTAAAACATTTGGACAAATAGAAAAAATAAACGGAACTATAGGTATTGATGGTAAAATGAATGACTTTGGGAATTTAACCGAAGTTGGTGGAGATTTGTGGTTTTCTAATCATGTTTATCAAGAAAATTTAGAATCTATCAAACCATTAAAAATAGTTTACGGTGATTTAAATTTAAAAAATACACATGCGTCTTTAGAGTCTTTAGAAGAGGTTGGAGGTAATTTAAATTTAAGAAAGACCACATGTCATAACGTATCATCACTTAAAAGAGTTGGTGGTAATGTATTAGTATCCAAAAGTCAATTGGACAACTTTGACTTCTCTAAAGTAGAAATCAATGGAAAAATTAAGACGTTTAATGACAAATTTAATCAAGGACAATTAACATCACCTCAATAAAAAATTTAATATAACTTAAGCTAGTATCTTCTTGAAAACATCTATTTACATTTTATTTATTCTGCTTATAATATTGTTTGTGATATTCCACAAAAGGAAATTAAGAAAAAAGAAAATTGTGGAATATAACAATTTGAATCGCTCTTTTGATGAGCTTAAATTTCAATTTGAGAAAGGTCTGACTATTGAAAGTCATAAGAAAGGAACTCGATATTTCGGACTTGAAAAAGTAAAAGAATGGAAATCTAAATTTGGGTATACCTTTAATATTTATGGAAATGACCATTTCATAGACAATAAACCTCATTTTCATTTTGACCATAAAGAGAAAGGTGTTTCCTGTAAAATGAGTTTTGAGGGAGAAATATTTGAAAGTAAAGGAAAAAACGAAATAGATAAGAAAGCACTTAAAGAATTAAGATATTTTTTATCGATGGATAGAACACAAGAATTAATAGTTTCTAAATGGAATGAAAAAAATCCAAAACTGAAATATAAAATAAAAGCCAGCACACAACAACGTGTATAATTAATTGCTAGTTAGTGTTTACTTGCGAAAGTCCTCCCTGACTTTCTATCTGTAATTTATTTGCTAAATTTAGTACTTAAACTACGCAACGAGATCATACACAAACACGTTAAAAAGAATGAATACAATAAAATTAGAAACTACAAATAATTTTATTTATTACTGAATAACACAAAAATGATTATAGAACAAGAGCAAAAATTTAAGGAAGTACTCTCTAAAATAGAAGGGGAAATTAATGAACAAATTTTTTTTAATAAACTCTTAGAATTGTATCCAGAAGTTTGGAAAAAACATAAAATTACGTTTTCAAAATTTAATAGAAGTAAACAATTTGGACAAACAATTCCGTTACCAAAACCTGAAGTTTCTTTAAGAAAAGAAATTAGGATGTGGCTACAAAAACAACAAAAAAAGTCTTGAAATTGCTTAATTCTTGTAAATAGGATAATTTTAGTACATTTAAACTAATTAATAAACAGTGGAAAATTACGGTTTTAAACCCGCAACTTGCCATATTCAAACTAGTTGTGTTTAATTTAAAATATGCCAAAAATTATGAAATACAAAATAACGCCAAACTTTTTTTCAGCGATTGTAATCTTAATCGTTGGTTCAGCACTATATAAACAGTTTGACTATGAAACTTATACATTTGAAAAACCTGCATTAGCGGTTGTTTATGGTATCGCCTTAATTCTTTCAATTGCATTCATGATAAAGAAATCGAAAAAATAAAAATACAAATCCTTTTTAGGATAATATTTTATTACTTTCACTTCATGAATTTCCTAGCACATTTATACTTATCAAAAGAAAATACGGACTTAATGCTCGGTAACTTTTTAGGCGATTTTGTGAAAGGAAAAAAACACGAAAATTATAGACCAACTATTCAAAAAGGAATATTACTTCATCGCCAAATAGATACATTTACAGACCAACACAAAATTGTGAAAATTAGCAAACGTCGATTGCACGAACGCTACGGACACTACGACGGAATTATTATCGATATATTCTATGATCATTTTTTGGCAAAAGACTGGCATCACTATTCTGCTATTCCATTAGATATCTACGCTCAGGGTTTTTATAAATTAATGCATACTAACTATGACATCCTTCCAGAGAAAGCGCAGAACTTACTTCCATATATGGAGCAATATGATTGGCTATACAATTATCAATTCTTAGAAGGCATGAAAACCGTTCTTGAAGGAATGAACAGACGGACTAAAATGGTTTCTAAAATGAATATTGCCATAGAAGATTTACAAGAACATTATTCAGATTTAGAGACTGATTTTTCACTATTTTTTAAAGAATTAATTAACTTTACGGATAACAAAATAAACGAATTTTCACTCCGACCTTGATGCGGAATCCAAACAGACCTTAATATAGTTTCTTGCCTTCGCAGGAATAGCAAATAGTATAAAACTTATGAAAAAATTACTCGTACTACTTATTTTCACGACCCTTTTTATTCAATGTAAAAAAGAGGAATCTAAACCGATAGAACTAGGTTTAGTAACCGACAAAGCGATGGTTGTTTCTGCTAGAGAAGAAGCCTCAAAAATAGGTGTTGACATTTTAAGGCAAGGAGGAACAGCATTTGATGCTATGATTGCGACTGATTTAGCATTGGTAGTTGCATATCCTTTTTCTGGAAATATTACTGGTGGCGGATTTATGGTCTACAGAACCAAAGATGGTAAAACGGGTGCATTAGACTATAGAGAAAAAGCACCAATTGCAGCAACTAGAGATATGTACTTGGATGAAAATGGAGATGTAATTATAGATTTAAGTACCAAAGGCGCATTGGCTGTTGGAGTTCCTGGAACCGTTGCAGGATTGTTTGCAGTTCACGAAAAATTTGGAACATTGCCATTTAAAACCTTGATTCAACCAGCAATAGACTTGGCAAGAAAAGGTGTTGTTGTTACTAAAAAACAAGAAGCGAGAATTGCTGAATACGAACACTTATTTACAGAAGTAAATGGTAAAAAAACATTATTAAACAACGGTTGGAAAGAAAATGACACAATTAAGCACCTACAATTAGCTACTACATTTGAACGTATTCGTGATCATGGTAAAGATGGATTTTATAAAGGTAAAACTGCTGAAATATTTGTAAATCACTTACAAAAAAATGGTGGGATTATGACTTTAGAAGATTTAGAGAAATACGAAGCAAAATGGCGCAAACCATTAACGTTTCAATATAAAGATTTAACTATTACTTCTATGACACTTCCTTCTAGCGGAAGTATTTGTTTGGCACAAATTTTAAAATCAATAGAACCGTATGATATAGTTAAAATGGGGCAAAACTCTCCTAAGTATGTTCAATTATTGACAGAAGCAGAACGAAGAGCCTATGCAGATAGAGCCCATTTTTTAGGAGATATTGACTTTGTTGATGTTCCTGTAGACAGTCTAATTGATGCTGTATATATCAAAAATAGAATGTCAGATTTTACTTGGGATAAAGCCGGAAATTCAGACGATATTTCTCATGGAAAAATTATAGGCTATGAAAGTGAAGAAACAACACACTACTCTATTGTAGACCAATTTGGAAATGCTGTTTCGGTTACAACAACATTGAATGGCGCTTATGGATCAAAAGTATATATTGAAGAATTAGGCACCTTTGTAAACAACCAAATGGATGATTTTAGTGTAAAACCTGGCATTCCAAACATGTTTGGGCTAGTTGGCAACGAAGCCAATTCAATTGCCTCAGAAAAACGGATGCTAAGTTCTATGACGCCTACAATTGTTGAGCAAGACGGAAAATTAAAAATGGTTGTTGGAACTCCTGGAGGTTCAACGATTATTACTTCAGTATTACAAAACATTCTAAATGTAACACAGTTTGATATGGGAATGCAAGAATCTGTTTCAAGTCCACGTTTTCATCATCAATGGCTACCAGATAACATTCGATTAGAGCCAAATAGTTTTGATGAAGCAACTAAAAAGAGGCTTTTAGAGTTGGGCTATGAATTGGATGAGTCTGCCTCAACTGTGATTGGAAAAGTAGATGCTATTTTAGTATTACCAAACGGACAATTAGAAGGCGGTGCAGATCCAAGAGGTGATGATACTGCTGATGGATTTTAAATTTAAACTATGAAAAAACTACAACCATTTCATTTAGCAATTCCCGTTCAAAATCTAGAAAAATGTAGAGTTTTTTATAGAGATATTCTTCAGTGCAAAGAAGGTAGAAGTTCAGAAACTTGGGTAGACTTCAATTTTTTTGGACATCAGTTTGTAATTCATCAAAAAGAGGGTTATGAACCTAAAAAAGGAATTACCAATCCTGTTGACGGACATGACGTCCCTATTCCACACTTTGGTGTGGTTCTTTCTTGGGAAGATTGGACAAGCCTTTCTGAAAGGCTTAAAGCAGTAAATACTCAATTTATTATAGAGCCAACTATCCGATTTAAAGGTAAAGTAGGAGAACAAGCAACACTATTTTTTAATGATCCAGAAAACAATGCTTTAGAATTCAAAGCATTTAAAGATATGAGTCAGGTTTTTGCCAAATAATGAAAATATTAGAAACACATAAAGTTCCTTTATTAGAAAAACCAATTCGTTTACAAGAATATGCTGTAGGAATTTTTACAACTATTTCTACAAAATCTGCACTTAAAAAAGTCATTAAAAAAGGTTTAATTCAAGTAAATAATGAGATTTCTACTACTGCAAGATTCATACATGGTGGAGAAATTATTTCTTTATGTGATGATGAAAAAACGAAGGCTAAAAAAGAATTAGAATTAAAATTAGAGGTTCTTTTTGAAGATGACTATTTGGCAATTGTTTACAAACCTTCAGGAATTCTCGTGAGCGGAAACAAGTTCATGACCATTGACAATGCGCTAGAACAAAACCTTGAAAAGAGCAAACAGAATGATGCCGTACAACCGAGACCTGTTCACAGGCTAGACTACCCTACTTCTGGACTTCTATTGATTGGAAAAACGGCAAGTTCAATATTGGAATTAAACAAACTATTTGAAAATAAAGAAATTCAAAAAACCTATTATGCTATTACTATTGGAAAAATGAAACCTTCTGGAAGTATCGATTTACCTATTGATGAGAAAATATCTTTGTCTCACTTTGAAGTTTTAAAAACAGTTGCTTCAGAACGATTTGAAGCCTTAAACTTGGTGAAATTGAGTCCAAAAACAGGAAGAAGACACCAGTTAAGAAAACATTTGTCAGAAATAGGAAATCCTATTTTAGGTGATCTAGAATACGGAAAAGAAACTCTGATTTTAAAAGGAAAAGGATTGTATTTACATGCTGCAACATTAGAATTTATGCATCCGTTTACAAAAGAGAAAATGAAAGTTGATTCAGAATTGCCTAAAAAATTCGAGAAACTATTCCCTTCCAAATAGAATACGTATCATCACTCCTATTACTGAAAGAAAAACTAAATGAAGAATTGATTTTACGGTCAGTATTTACACATCCATTAAAAGAGTTATCAGAACATCAAGTAAAAGATAGAAGGCTTAGACTTTTTGTAGAAAAATAATTCTCTATTCAGTTTACTCAGAGAAATATTTTATATTTACCCTATGAACTCAAAAACTATTTCAAACGGAATACTTCGCGCTCTTTTAATTATTGTTGGAGTTGCTTTACTCCTATTCTTTTTATGGAAAATTCAGTCCGTATTAGTGTATATAATTATTGCTGGTGTTTTATCATTAATTGCTCGTCCAATTATTATATTTTTAAAACATAAATTAAAATTTCCAAATACCATTGCCGTCGTTGTAACAATGACATTATTCTTAGGCTTCCTGTTTGGTTTGATTAGAATGTTTATTCCATTGATATCACAACAAGGAGAAAATCTTTCCTTATTAAATATTAATGAGTTACAAAACGAAATAGAGCGAATTTTATCTCAAACAAACGGGTACTTTGCCTCTAGAAATATTGATGTTTTTGAACAACTAAAAAGTTTAGATTTATTATCGAATTTTAAACAAATTCCAAACCTTTTAAATTCAATAATTGGGACTGTAGGTTCTATTAGTGTTGGATTATTCTCAGTACTGTTTATTTCATTTTTCTTGATGAAAGACAGCAAAATATTACACAAAGGGCTTTTAGTTTTAGTTCCAGATAATAGTGAGAGTCGTTTTCAAAAATCGTTTAATAAAATCAAAGATTTATTATCTAGATATTTTATTGGATTGTTTTTACAAATCACAATTTTATTCATTTTATATTCAATTATTTTAGGCATATTTGGAGTTCAAAATGCTATTGTAATTGCATTCTTATGTTCTTTATTAAACTTAATCCCATATGTTGGTCCGTTGATTGGAGCCGTTTTAATTATGTTTTTGACAATGTCAAGTCATATTGGAGAAGATTTTCAGACAGCAATTTTACCTACTACAATTTATGTAATGACAGGATATTTTATTGCGCAATTAGTTGATAATTTTGTAAGTCAACCCGTAATATTTTCAAAAAGCGTAAAATCACATCCATTAGAAATCTTTTTAATCATTATCATTGGCGGATTGTTATTTGGAATTACAGGAATGGTAGTTGCCGTACCAACGTATACTGCTTTGAAAGTGATTTTAAAGGAGTTTTTAGCCGAAAATAAGATTGTTAAATCGTTGACTAAGGATCTATAAATTCCTTGTCTAATAACGTGATGAATCTCAAACAATTTCACATTGAATAATAGCATTCTACATCCTGAAGTACAGAACTACATTGATGAGCATTTAAATTCTGATGTTTCTAAAATCTTATTTAAAGGAACTAACTTTCAAAGTGTTTCTACTCCAGAAGTTGTTGAGCAAATTGCTGCAAAGAAAAAAAGCAAGGAAAAACTTCCAACATGGTTTAGCACAAAAAACATCTATTACCCAAACAAACTAAACATTGAACAAACATCTTCAGAGACAACTGCAAAATATAAATCTGATTTAATTTCAGGAAGTTCCATTATAGATTTGACGGGAGGTTTTGGTGTTGATAGTTATTATTTTTCTAAAAAAGCAAGTCAAGTAGTTCATTGTGAAATCAACAAAAATTTGTCTGAAATTGCTAGTCACAACTTTGAAATTTTGGAAGCTACAAATATTGAAACAATTGCAGAAAATGGGATTGATTATTTAATAAAAAGCAACCAAAATTTTGATTGTATATATATAGACCCTTCAAGAAGGAATTATGCAAAAGGAAAAGTCTTTTTATTAAAGGATTGTTTGCCAAATGTTCCAGAAAATATTGAATTTTTATTTGAAAAAAGTACTGTTATTTTAATTAAAAACTCACCAATTTTAGATATCACAAGTGCAATAAACGAACTAAAATATGTAAAAGAAATTCATGTCGTTGCAATACATAATGAAGTAAAGGAATTGCTATATATATTAGATAAAAATTATAAAAACCCCGTTGAAATAAAAACTATAAATATTCTAAAAAATAAAAATCAATTATTTGATTTTAAATTAGATACAGATAAATACTCAACTTTTAGTTTAATAAAAAAATATTTATATGAGCCTAATGCATCAATTATGAAATCTGGTGGATTTAATGAAGTATCTGCTCAATTAAAAATTGATAAATTACATCAAAATTCTCATTTATACACCTCTGAAAAGTTGATTGATTTTCCAGGAAGACGATTTGAAGTTTTACATACAATTCCGTTTGACAAAAAGCAATTAAAAAAATTGATTCCGAGTGGAAAAGTAAATATTACAACGCGAAATTTTCCGCAAACTGTTGCTCAAATTCGAAAAAAAACAGGCTTAAAAGATGGTGGTGAAAACTACCTTTTTTTTACAACTGATATTAATAATAAACATCTAGTAATTGTTTGCCAAAAAATCATTTCATAACTTTACACAAGATAATTATTCATAGCATGAAAAACAAAGATTTGAAAGCACAACCTCCTGAAGAATTTACAGGTATAAAACTTACTGAAGTTCCAAAAACTGCTGCTGGATTTAAAGCAATCAAATCAACTTTCAAACATATAACTGAAGAAGTTGGCTTACTTAAAGGTATTGGATTATTATCTAAAATAAATCAAAAAGAAGGTTTTGATTGTCCAGGCTGTGCTTGGCCAGATCCTGATGAAAAAAGAGCATTTTTATCAGAATATTGTGAAAACGGTGCAAAAGCTATTGCAGAAGAAGCAACAAAAAATAGAGTTTCTCCATTATTTTTCGCAACACATACAGTATCTGAACTCTCTGAATTATCTGATTATGAAATAGGAAAAAAAGGTAGAATTACACATCCAATGATTTTAAAAGAAGGAAGTGATAATTACGAAGAAATTTCATGGAACGATGCTTTTTCTCTTATCGAAAGTGAGTTAAACTCATTAAACTCTCCAGACGAAGCTGTTTTTTATACTTCTGGAAGAACTAGTAATGAAGCCGCTTTTTTATATCAATTATTTGTTAGACAATTTGGCACAAACAACCTGCCAGATTGTTCAAACATGTGTCATGAATCAAGTGGTGTTGGGCTCTCCGAGACTTTAGGAATAGGAAAAGGATCAGTAACTTTAGATGACTTTAATCATGCTGATTTAGTTATCGTAATGGGACAAAATCCTGGAACGAATCATCCAAGAATGTTATCGGCACTTAAGGACACCAAAAAGAATGGCGGGAAAATTATTACTATAAATCCATTACCAGAAGTTGGTTTAATGAATTTTAAAGACCCACAAAATCCACTAAAATGGTTTAGCGGAGATAAATTGACTGATATTTTTCTACAAGTAAAAATCAACGGAGATGTTGCTTTATTAAAAGCTATCATGTTATTATTACTTGAAAAAGAAAAACAAGATAAAGGAAGTGTTTTTGATTTAGATTTTATTAATAGTAAAACGGCAAATTTTGATGAATTTATTAAAGATTTAGAGAAAGAGACAATTGAAGATTTACTACCACAAACAGGAATCGAGCTGAGTCAAATAGAAAGTGCTGCTCAAATGATTGCTGAAAATAAAAAAGTGATTATTTGTTGGGCAATGGGCTTAACACAACATAAAAACGCTGTAGATAATATTCGTGAGGTTGTAAATTTACTTTTATTAAAGGGCAGCATTGGAAAAAAAGGCGCAGGAACATGTCCAGTTCGCGGCCATTCAAATGTACAAGGTGATCGCACAATGGGAATTTGGGAGAAACCTAAAGATTCCTTTTTAGATAGTTTAGAAAAAGAGTTTGATTTCAAAGCGCCAAGAGAACATGGATATGATGTTGTAGATGCCATTGAAGCAATGCATCAGAAAAAAGCAACAGTTTTTATTGGAATGGGTGGAAATTTTATTTCCGCTACACCTGACACAGAATACACTTCAGAAGCCTTACAAAATTGCGATTTGACCGTTCAAATTTCAACAAAACTAAATAGAAGTCATTTAATTCATGGTAAAAAAGCATTGATTTTACCTTGTTTAGGACGATCAGAAAAAGATATTCAGAATACAGGCGAGCAATTTGTTTCAGTAGAAAATTCTATGGGAGTCGTTCATCAATCTCATGGACATCTCGAACCTCTTTCTTTAGAATTATTAAGCGAAACAGCTATTGTTTGCGGTATTGCAGATTCAGTTTTAAAGAAATCTAAGGTTAATTGGAATGAACTAGCGTCAAATTATGATTTAATTAGAGATAGAATTGAACATACAATTCCAGGATTTGAAAATTACAATAAACGAGTAAGAATTAATGGTGGATTTTATTTACCAAATAATGCACGAGACAATAATTTTTCTCCGACAAAAACGGGAAAGGCAAATTTCACAATTAATAAAGCATCAGAAATAAAATTAAAAACTGGGGAGTTTATTATGATGACTATTAGAACTCATGATCAATATAACACAACTATATATGGATTAAATGATAGATATAGAGGTGTTCTAAATGAACGAAGAGTTGTTTTTATAAATAAAGAGGATATGCAAAAAATGAAGCTTCAAAAACTTGATGTAGTGAATTTGACAAGTCATTTTAATGGCGAAAAACGATATGCTAATAAGTTTTTAGTTATTCCGTATGATATTCCTCATCAATGTACAGCAACTTACTTCCCAGAAACTAATGTATTGGTTCCTTTAAAAAGTAAAGCAGACATTAGTAATACTCCTGCTTCAAAAACGGTAATTATTACAATTAACAAAGCATAACTATGCAATCAATAAATTATGAAGCTATAAAAGTTTCAAAAAAAAGTCAAAAAAAATTTATTGATGCTGTTGTTACAGAAGCACCACTACAAATAAATATTAATGAAGAGCCATATACGGTAGTTATGAGAACTCCAGGAGATGATGAATATCTAATTAGAGGCTTGTTATTTGCTGAAGATATATATAGAAACTCTGATCCACTTAGTTTTAAAAATATTGATACTACTAAAAATCATTTCAGCACAATTCAGGTAACAATTCCTAAAGATAAGTTAGGAAAAGGCTATATGAATAAACGCACGTTACTTTCTGTTTCTTCATGTGGTATTTGTGGTAAACAAAGTCTTGATCACATAAAAGTAGTAGGCGAAAAACTCATAAACTCTTTAAATATTGATATTGACACTGTTGAACAGATGTTCAATAAAATGAAATCACATCAAGAAGTATTTAAAAAAACGGGAGCCTCACATGCAGCTTCAATATTTGATTCCAACCACAATTTATTGTCTATCAAAGAAGATATTGGAAGGCATAATGCTGTGGATAAATCCATAGGTAACTTACTTGAAACAAACTCTTTAAAACAATCTAAATACCTTTTAGTTAGCGGTAGGGTTTCTTATGAAATTGTTACAAAAGCCTTTATTGCAAAAATCCCCACAATAATAGCCGTATCAGGCTGTTCATCTTTAGCTATTGATTTTTCAAAAGAGTTCCGAATTAACTTAATTGGCTTCTCAAGGAACTCAAAATTAACTATTTACAGTAAATAATTGTACTAAAATTTTGTTTATAATATATTTTCGATATATTATGTATCATAATGTGCGCCCCTAAACAAACACACACTTTATACTGGATACTTTTAATTTAAATGAAACTTTAAATAGGGTTTGCTATATGCAATATCTATAAAATAAGTTCATATTTATAGATAAAATACATCCAAAAAAAAACGTATAACGAAAAACAATTAAAACATGAAATAGCGTATCAAGCGCTATAAAAATGGTTCTGTCGCAACTGTTTAATACGCCAATATCTAATACACCAAAATCACCTAAGGAAATAATCCAATTCCCGGAAGCGTCTTCACCAGCCCAATCACTTAAAGACGCTGCAACGATTGTAGTGTGAAACCATCTCCAGTAGTTCTACAATCAAATACGCCACATTAGAAGTTTCTAAAACAGTAAAATATAAAGATGTTTTTAACTCAGAAAATGATGCTTCTCTTATCGCTAAAACACTAGAATGTTGAACCCTTTACTTTTAAAGATATCTAGTATTCATAAGGGTTTCGGGAAGAATAAAAAACGGGACAATCCTAATATTAAGAATTTGTCCCGTCTAGTGATCGAACCAGGATTCGAACCTGGGACCGTCTGCTTAGAAGGCAGATGCTCTATCCAGCTGAGCTATTCGACCATTAAAATACAGTAATACTATATTTTGTCGGGGTGGCAGGATTCGAACCTGCGACCTCCTCGTCCCAAACGAGGCGCGATGACCGGGCTACGCTACACCCCGATGAGTGTAAATAATTAAAATTAAATTGCGGAGAGGAAGGGATTCGAACCCCCGGTACCCGTAAAGGTACAACTCCTTAGCAGGGAGCCCCGATCGACCACTCTGGCACCTCTCCAGTTTAATATTATTGTAATGAACTTATTTTTTCGAGTGCAAATGTAGCACTCAATTTACAATATCACAACAAATTTTTGAACAATTTTAGAAATAGCATATATTGTTATTCTGGATACTCAATTCTTAAGTGATATATATTCTTTAACTTCTTTTTAATCACCTTTTTCACTGTTTCAATATCTTTAAAATTTATTTCAGCATTTATAAATTGTCCACTCTCCATTTGTTTGGAAACAATTTTATCAATCAATTCATCTATCACTTGGGCTGTTAAATTTTTTATACTTTTTGAAGCAGCTTCTGCAGCATCACAAATCATCAATATTGCAGTTTCTTTTGAAAAAGGATTTGGTCCTGGATATTTAAACTCTTCTATATTTAAATTATCTTCATTTATACTTTTCTCTTTCATATAAAAATAATACACAAGACTTGTACCGCTGTCTCTTATACACATCTCCGAGCCCACGAGACTAGGCATGATCTCG
>OJBS01000325.1_pt1 | contig 12368 bp, 10 predicted proteins | sample 1590941 | NCBI WGS metagenome assembly OJBS01 (sample SAMN05416785, study PRJEB24817) | seawater metagenome | isolation source: Sea water | place: Canada:Atlantic | collected 2013-11
GTATAAGAGACAGATTTTATTTTATGAATTCAATTGCATACGTTTCTTGTTTTTGACTATCAAAAAACCCTTGTTCTCTCATCCAATCATCACTATAAACTTTACTCATGTATCGTGAACCGTGATCTGGAAAAATAACTACAACTTTACTGTTTTTATCAAATTCTCCAGCTTCAGCATATTGCTTAGTTGCTTGCATCACTGCACCACTTGTATAACCAGCAAAAATACCTTCTGTCAATGCTATTTCTCTTGCAGTATGAGCACTTTCTTCATCAGTTACTTTCTCAAATTTATCAATAATATCAAAATCTGTAGCAGTAGGAATTAAGTTTTTTCCTAAACCTTCTATTCGGTAAGGGTAAATCTCATTTGCATCAAACTCTTTTGTTTCATGAAATTTTTTCAAAATAGACCCAAATGCATCAACTCCTAAAATTTTAATATTTGGATTTTGCTCTTTTAAATATTTTGCTGTACCTGAAATTGTGCCTCCAGTTCCACTAGCAGCAATTAAATGTGTGATTTCCCCTTTAGTTTGCTTCCAAATTTCTGGCCCTGTAGTTAGGTAATGTGCATCAATATTTAATTGATTAAAATATTGATTTATATAAATCGAATTTGCAGTTTCTGTATGTAACCTCTTCGCTACTTGATAATATGATCTTGGATCATCAGCACTAACATGGGCAGGACAAACATAAATTTTGGCTCCCAGCGCTTTCAACATATCTATTTTATCTTTTGAAGACTTTGAACTAACCGCTAAAATACATTGATAACCCTTAGTAATACTGACCATCGCTAGACTAAAACCTGTATTACCAGAAGTAGTTTCAATAATTGTATCACCAGGTTTTAATAAACCTTGCTTTTCAGCTTGATTAATAATATATAATGCTATTCGGTCTTTAGTAGAATGTCCAGGATTGCAGCCTTCAAATTTTGCTAAAAACTCACCTTCTAAATTCTCGGTGATTTTATTTAATCTTATCATTGGAGTTTCTCCAATAAGTTCTAATATACTCTTGTGAATACTTAAGTTTCGTTTCATGAATTGTAATCAGTTGACAAGGTGCAAATCTACAAAAAAAAATTAAATTGCTATAACGTCTCCAAGTCTAATATGAACGCGTAGTCGCGTGCAACGTCTTTTAAACTGTCAAATCTTCCCGAAGCACCTCCATGACCTACACTCATATCGGTATGTAATAATACTAAATTCGTACATTTCGATTGATCTCTTAATTTCGAAACCCATTTTGCAGGTTCAAAATACTGAACTTGAGAATCATGCAAGCCTGTTGTTATCAATAATTTAGGGTACTTTTTATTTTCAACATTATCATAAGGTGAATATGACTTCATGTATTGATAATACTCTTTTTGATTTGGATTTCCCCATTCATCATATTCTCCTGTAGTAAGAGGAATTGTATCATCTAACATTGTCGTAACAACATCTACAAATGGTACCGCAGCCACAACTCCATTAAAAAGTTCTGGATTTAAATTCATCACAACTCCCATTAGCAATCCGCCAGCAGAACCTCCCATAGCGTATAAATGCTTTTCAGAGGTATAACTGTTTGCTATTAAATGTTTTCCGCAATCAATAAAATCATGAAAAGTATTCATCTTTTTAAACAATTTACCATCATCATACCAATTTCTACCAAGGTACTCGCCTCCTCTAATGTGTGCAATTGCAAAGACAAACCCTCTATCAAGAAGACTTAATCTTGTTGTGCTAAAGCCATCGCTAATTATATGACCATAAGAGCCGTAAGCGTATAACAATAATGGTGTTTCTTTTGATATTTGTGTTCTTTTATTATAGACTAAAGAAATTGCTACTTTTTCTCCATCTCTAGCTTTAGCCCAAATTCTTTCACTTTTATAATTATTCTTATCAAATTTCCCACCAAGTACTTCTTGCTCTTTTTTAATTTCCTTCTCAAAAGTATCCATATTAAAATCTATAACTGAACTTGGAGTTGTCATAGAATTATATCCATATCTGATCGTATTTGTATCAAATTCAGGATTAGCATAAACACCTACTGAATATGTTTCTTCATTAAATGGCAAATAATAATCTTGCGTTTTATCCCATCTAATAACTCTAATTTTATTTAAACCGTTTGAACGCTCTTCTAAAACAAGATGTTCTTTAAAAATTGAAATATCTTCTAATAACACCTCTATTCTATGTGGAATTACATCAATCCAATTTTCTTTTGAAGTCATGGCTTCACTCGTTTTCATTAATTTAAAATTGATTGCTTTATTTATATTTGTCAGGATATAAAATTCATCCTTATAGTGTGCAATGCTATATTCTAAATATTTTTCTCGCTTTTGAAAAATTTTAAATTCTCCTGAAGGATCATCAGCATTTAAAAATTGATATTCGGTTGAGAGTGTACTATACGAGCCTATTACTATATGTTTTTCTGATTTAGTTTTATAAACAAAGGTTCCAAATGTGTCATCAACCTCGCTATAAACCTCAATATCTTCAGATGGGTTTGTTCCCAATATATGCTTAAATATTTTATGACTTCTGAGTGTTTCTGTATCTTGTTTAGCATAAAAAATAGTTTTATTATCATTTGCCCAAGTGCCAGATCCTGTAGTATTTTCAATTTTATCATCAAAAATTTCTCCAGTTTCGACATTTTTGAATTGCAAGGTATACTGCCTTCTACTTATGGTATCAACCCCAAAAATTGCAAACTTATTATTTGGACTTATTGACAATCCCTTTAATTGATAGTAGTCATAACCCTTTGCTAATTCATTTACATCAAAAAGAGTTTCTTCTGGCGCATTTAAATCACCTTTTTTACGAGCGTAAACTGGATATTCATCTCCTTTTCTAAATCTATTTATGTAGTAGTATCCATTCTTTTTATAAGGTAAAGATTCATCGTCTTCCTTAATTCTTCCCTTCATTTCTTCAAATAAATCTTCTTGAAGGCTTTTTGTATGCTTAGTCATTTGTTCATAATAACTATTTTCAGCATTCAAATATTCAATAACTTCAGGATTCTCTCTCTCATTCAGCCAATAATAATCATCTATTCGAGTATCATCATGAATTGTTAAATTTTTTGGCTTTTTTGCTGCTTTTGGAGGGGCTATATTATTATTTGGCATTGTTTAATTTTTGTTCTGATTACAAAAGTAATTCTTCATTTATTAACTGACAATGAATAAATAACTTATGAATTGTTAAAAGGTGATCTGTTATTCTTTAATAATTTTTATTGCATGTCTGTTTAGCATCGTAGAAATATAGCAAATAGTAACGCTACACTTATTCTTCTTCAAATGAGTCGTTTTTAAAACCAATCAAATATAACTTTTCTTGAGCTCTAGTTACAGCCGTATATAGCCATCTTAAATATTCTCTATTTGAGCCTTCTGGCAAATAAGGTTGCTCAATAAAAACTGTTTTCCATTGTCCACCTTGTGACTTATGGCACGTCATAGCATATGAGAACTTTACTTGAAGTGCATTGAAGTATTTATTCTTTTTGATAGAAAGTAGTTTCTTGTAATTTGATTTTTCATCTTCAAAGTCTTTAGCGACTTCTTGATACAATCTATTAGAGTCATCATAAGATAAAGAAGGTGTTTCTGAAGTCAATGTATCTAACAATATTACTGTTTCAAAAGGTTCTTGATTCTTATAATCAATCATTCTTACAGTAACTTCTGCAAAACGAAAACCATATAACTCAGTGGTTCTTTTAATCTTCATGATTTCACAAATATCTCCGTTGGCTATAAAACCTGCGTCAGAAGAATCACTTAACCAAAAATAGTTATTCTTAACAACCATGACAAAATCACCCGTAGAAATTTCATTTTCTTGGCCTCTAATCTTACTTCTAATCTGTTGGTTGTATTGATTTGCACGTTTATTAGAGCGCACTATAAATGCCGTATCCTCTACTCCAATATTATCATAAGCGCCCGTAATTGCATCTTGAATATCATAACCATCTGTAAGGCGAATAATATCTGGGAAACCAAGTATGAACTTAAAATCAAAGAATGAATTTCCTGAAAGCAACATTCTTAATTCTGTTGCATTCACTAAAATTCCTGAATCTGTATGTTGACGCATCACTTCATTCAATTCTAATTCAATGACATCTTTATTATAATTCAATGACAATTTATCTGAATCAAGTGCTGGACTCATATCTAATTTAACTGGAGGTAATTGAGCCGTATCACCAATAAAAATTAATTTACACCCTTTACCGGAATATACATAAGACATTAAATCGTCTAATAAAGATCCGTTTTCAAAAAGTTTAGAATTAGACGTAGCATCTGAAATCATTGAAGCTTCATCAACTATAAAAAGTGTGTTTGTGTGTTTATTGGCTTGAATCACAAAATTTACACCGCCATTTTTTGCTTTTTTAGGATGATATATTTTTTTATGAATTGTAAATGCAGGTCTGCCTGCATAATTTGAAATTACCTTTGCAGCTCTTCCAGTTGGTGCTAACATAACTGCTTTTTTACCTGTTTTCCATAAACTCTTAACAACGGCACTAATTGAAGTTGTTTTCCCTGTTCCAGCATATCCTTTTAATAAAAATAATCCGGAAGGGTTGTTTTCAAAAATAAAATCAGACAACTGATTTAATAACAAGTTTTGAGAGTCTGTAGGCTCAAAAGGGAACGTTTCAAGGAGTTGTTTGTAAAAATCGTTAGCAGTTTTAATCATATATGTAATAAAAAGTCAAATATACGACTTGATTTTGTCAAAAAAATTTTTACGATTGAAAAAAAAATGTAAATTTGCGTATAATCAATTTATAAAAAAACTATCTAATGTTTACAATCTTACTAGTATTTATTCTTGGACTAATTTTATGTTACTTTATTGCCAAGGCAATTTTAAAGTATGTTCCAAAAAAAGCACATCCAATAGTTTCTTTGGTGTTATACGCTTTAATTGTTTTGTTAGCATATCTAACATACAATGCTGTAATGGCTCCAATTAAATTTCATGCTGAAAAGAAAGTTAGATACACTAAGGTTATTAAAAATTTAAAAATTATTCGTGATGCACAAGCTGCTCATAAAAAAGTAACAGGACAATATGCGAAAGATGGAGATGCTCTTGTTAAATTTATGGATACTGCTGTGTTTGCTGACGTTGTTGTACGAAACGAAGTGATAAAAGTTGAACATAGAGGTGGAATTACTGTTGATGAAGAAATTAGAGTTACAGATACTATTGGATATACAGATGTAAGAGCGAGTTTTGCAGGAAGAGATTATACAAATATGATGAGTGTACCTGGAACTTCTGAAAAATTTAAAATTAGTTTAGGGAGTGTTCAAAAAGCACATGGTTATATGGCTCCTGTTTTTCTTGTTGAAGCGTCAAAAGAGGCTGTTTTAAATGGTATGAATTCCGATTTAATTCGTCAAGAAAAAGAAGCAATTACAAATGATCAAGTTAAAGGTGCAAACATTAGTGTTGGTTCTCTTGCAGAAGCAACTGATAGTGGTAACTGGCCTCCAATGTATGACCAAGGTGATGTTAAAAAATAGAAACTATTAAATCAAACTTTAATAATAAACACTTATCCATTCAACTTAGGTCGGATGGATTTGCTTTTTGTATTCTACATAAGGATTCAAAAGAAATAATTAATGTCCAAGATTTAAGTTTTCCTGAAAATAGTAATAGTCCAAATCTTCAATTAGATTTTATTTCTAATGAGTTTAAAAACAACGATTTGTTAAATGATGGATTTGAATCTATCAATGTAACACATAGTAATAATCTATCTACGTTTGTCCCTAAACCATTTTTTAATGAAGATAACTTAAGTGATTATTTACAATACAATATTAAAATATTAAAAAACGATTTCATTGCTTACGATACTTTAGAAAATTCTGAATTCGTCAATGTGTTCATTCCCTATGTTTTTATAAACAATTACTTGTTTGATACTTTTGGAAGTTTTGAATACAAACACACGTCAACTGTACTGGTAGAAAGGTTACTCAATGAAACTTCAAGTTCTGAAAACGCAGATTTTTATGTAAATGTAGAAAAATATATTTTCCAGATTGTTATTATAAAAGCAAAGAAAATAGAATTTTTCAATACTTTTAACTACAAGACTAAAGAGGATTTTATCTATTATATTCTATTTGCTGCCGAGCAATTAAATTTAAATCCCGAAGAGTTAAAACTCTATTTTATCAATGGTATTGAAAAAGAATCTGAACTCTATCAAATTGTCTACAAATATATAAAGAATGTTCAGTTTTTTAAATCAAAATATTCTATACCAAAAGAGTTGAAACTTTCTAATCACTCATACTTTACACTTATAAATCAGTATTAATGCGCATTATTTCTGGAATTCATAAAGGAAGACGTTTAACAGCACCAAAGAACTTACCTGTAAGACCAACAACAGATATGGCGAAAGAAGCGTTGTTTAATATTTTGAATAACACGTATTATTTTGATGAGATATCTGTAATTGATTTGTTCTCTGGAACAGGAAATATAAGTTTTGAATTTGCTTCAAGAGGGTGTGAAAAAATAACTGCAGTTGATACTCATTACGCTTGTGTAAAGTATATTTCTGAAACCTCTAAACAATTGGACTTTACTATAGATACTCTTAAAGCTGATGTTTATAAATTTCTTGAAAAATCACCCTCAAAAGCAACCGTTATATTTGCTGATCCACCTTACGATTTTGATCAAGAAAAGTTTCAAAAAATTATAGATTTAGTTTTTAATAATAATTTATTAGAAGATGACGGTGTATTAATTATAGAACACTCAAGCCGTACAGATCTATCTGAAAATCAGAACTATAATTATTCAAAAAAATATGGTGGTAATATGTTTAGTTTCTTTGAAAAAGAGGAACTACAATAGTTTTCTAATAATATCTTCTTCAGAAACTCCTTCTGCTTCAGCCTTATAATTCTTAACTATTCTATGTCTTAAAATTGGATAGGCAACTGCTTTTACATCTTCAATATCTGGCGAAAATTTTCCATGAATTGCTGCATTTACTTTAGCGGCAATTATCAAATTTTGTGAAGCCCTTGGTCCTGCTCCCCAATCAATGAAATTATTCACAATCTCTTCTGAAAATTCAGAATTAGGTCTTGTTTTAGAAACAAGTTTAACAGCATATTCAATAACATTGTCTGCAACAGGAATTCTTCTAATTAATTTTTGATACGCTACAATTTCATCAGCAGTAAAAAGTGATTTCACATCAGCAACTTCGTTCGTTGTTGTTTTTTTAACAACTTCAACTTCTTCAGAAAAAGTTGGATACTTCAACAAAATCGAAAACATAAAACGATCTAATTGGGCTTCAGGTAATGGATACGTTCCTTCTTGTTCTATTGGGTTTTGAGTCGCTAAAACGAAGAATGGAAGTGCTAACTTATGATGTTGACCAGCAACAGTAACGGTACGTTCTTGCATTGCTTCTAGAAGTGCTGCTTGTGTTTTTGGAGGTGTACGGTTAATTTCATCTGCCAAAATAATATTAGAGAAAATTGGCCCTTTAATAAATTTAAAGTTTCTCTTTTCATCCAATATTTCACTTCCTAAAATATCTGAAGGCATTAAATCTGGTGTGAACTGAATACGCTTAAAGTCCAGTCCAATCGCTTTTGCTATTGTATGAACAAGTAATGTTTTAGCTAGACCAGGAACGCCAATTAATAAGGAATGACCACCAGCAAAAATTGAATACAAAACATGATCTACAGTTTCATGCTGTCCAACAATAACTTTTGATATTTCAGATTTAAGTTGTTTGTACTTAATTCCAAGTTCCTTAATTGCCGCTACATCAGACATAACTATTTAATCTTTTTTCCAGTTTTTATCAAACGTACAATCTTTGTGATCTTTATTAATTTTGATATACGTATCAGCAATTTTATCTTTTGCCCATTTCTCTACAGTTTCTTCTTTCTTCTTTTGAAGTGCTAGAGATTGAATTTTTACATAATCATCAATATAATCAGCGATATGTGACTCTGTTTTAGATTTTAACAATATAATTTTAAACATCTTTTCACCTTCTCTAGTTTCATCATAAAAAGGTGCTGTTGTTTCACCAACCTGAAGTCCTGCTACACGAGAATATAATGTTGGATCCATTCTAGTTAATTCAAAATTAGAATCTCCCGTAACCGGATTTACAATAATTCCTTTATTTGTTTTTGTTGCTTTTTCTCCTGAATAATCTTTTACAGCATCTTCAAATGAAATTGAGCCTTTCTTTAACTCTACAGTCAATTTTTCTAATGTTTCTCTAGCATCCTTCAGTTTGTTCTCATCAATTTCTGGCTGAATTAATATATGGCGCAAATCAATTTGCTGTCCTTTTATTTTTTCAACTTTAATAATATGATATCCGAAATCGGTTTCAAAAGGCTCTGAAACTTGACCTTCATCTAAACTAAATGCAACTTCTTTAAACTCTTTTACAAAACCACTCTCTCGAGTTATTGTATAAGCTCCACCAGAACCCATTCCACTACCAGAAGCTGATGGGTCATCAGAATTCAAAATCGCTTTCATATTCATACTAGCGCCATATTCTATATCAACTTTGATTTTGTTAAGCTTAGCAATGATTCTATTTATCTCTTCTTCAGTTGGTTTAGCATAAATAACTATTTGTGATATCTCAATTTCGGCACCAAACTCAGGTAAATTTCCTTCATCTTTTAAGTTATTAAAGTATGTTCTTACTTCATCTGGTGTAACACTCACCTTTTCAGTAATACTTTCTCTTTCTCCCTGAATCAATAATTGTTCTCTTTGGATTTCTGCTAATTCCTTTCTTAAATCTTCCTCATCATTAAATCCATAAAATTCTGCAACTTTAGCAACACTACCTAATTGTTGTGAAAACGAACCAATTGTCTTATCAACTTGCTCTGCAACTCTATCTTCAGAAATAGGAATACTATCAATTACTGCATGATGTGCTATTAATTTTTGAGTCATTATTTCTTCAAGCATCTCGCAATCGGTTAATTTAATTTTACCTTCACTTCGTTGCTCAATCTCTAATCTGAACTTGTCAATATCAGAATCTAATACTATGTTTTTTCCAACAACCGCTGTTACACCATCTAATTTTATTCTTTCTTGAGAAAAAATTTGAGTTGATAGCATTAAGCATGTTAATACTAAAGTTGTTCTTTTTATGGTTTTAATATCTTTCAAATTTTTGGTTTTTAATCGCATCATTTAATAATTCTACTTCTATTGTTCTTAATAATTCTAATTTCCTTTTATGTAATATTATTTGCTTTATTGTAGGTTTCACATAACTCATTGGTGCTATATCATTCCTTTTCAACACATTATTAACAGTGATCAAATATAAACCTAATGAGTCTTCTTTTTCGATAAAATTTGATTTTTTTAAAAGTTGTTTTTTATTCACTTTATTCAAATACTGAATCTTTTTAAGAAGGTCTGTATACTTTATCCATATTGAATCATTGAAATTAAATGACTTAAACTCTAAAGAGCGTAATTGCAAACTATCAATATCTTCTTCTTTCTTTGATTTAAAAAGTTTTACCAACCCTTTTTTATCAGCTCTGTTACTGCTTGTATGAATATGTTTTAATTGAACTAACTCTTCATTTAATTTAAAATTGTTCTTGTTTGCTAAATAATATTTTTCAATCTGATGTGCTGTAATCAAAGTATCTAGTTTATTTAACACCAAAGCTTCTTTATAAGAGTTGATGAAAAGAGTAGATCTATATTCCGAGACTAATTTATCAAAAGATGAGGCTTTATTTTCTAAGTTCAATTCGGCTTGATGTAATAATAATTGTTTTTTTGCCCAAGAGTCAATATAGCTTTTTACAAACAATATACTGTCTTGATTTGAGATGTTAGAAGGTAAAATATCAACAATATCAGAACTATATAAAAAATTGTCATAGACTTTAGCTAATGGATTCTCTTTAACTTCTGTAGATTTTACTCTAAAGAAATCACAAGAAACTATTGTAATTAAAATAAATGATATGTAGATAATCCTTTTGAACATTAATTATTTATTGCTTTAAAAACGTTATCATTTATTTTTACTGAATACTTAGAGTGTAAATCTTCAACCCATTTTTCTTCTAAAAATTCTTGATAATCATTAACAACATTTCCTCTTATATCTTTTAACAATTGTTGCTCACTTGGCAAAACTTTATCAATCTTGATAACTAAGTAATTGTTTTGATCTTTATATACTTTTGAAATTCCTTTTACTAATTTTAATTTTTTAGGCAACGTTTTATCATTCTCTTCAAACTCTCCTGATTTAAAAATAACATTTACACCTTTTGAAGATGAATTAACCATAGATTTAATCGAATCTTTTTCGATTCCTACCAACAACTTATTTCTAACCGATTTGGCGCATTTTTTATCTACGCAAGTAGCAATAGAACCTTCAAATCTTTTATCTAACACATACTTATTACTATTAGCGTCATAGTAACTTTGTATCCCTAAACTATCTTTAGACTTGTCCCAAATTTTAGTTTCTAAAATTTCAAAAAGCAGAAGTCCTTCTTTATATTCTTGTAATACATTGGCATATTCTTCATTAGTCTCATGCAAGTGATTTTTGAAATAACTCAAAACCATTTCGTCTATAAAAGAATTTAATAATCTGTCATCTAATCTTTTATTTGATAAGAACTTGTTTAGTCTGTCTTTATGAACAACTACACCATTTATAGTCATTATATCATTTGGAAAATCATTAAATTTCACTTTCCAATTGTCAGTTTTATAATTTTCTATTGAAACCGTATTAACTTGAATCTTATATTCTTTCTTCAAATTATTTACAACAGAACTATTAATTATTTTTGACCTGTCTCCACTTTTTATTTTCTGAGTTAATTCGGTTTTCTTTTCTTCTAAACTTTCCAAAGGAAACTTTTTAATTAACTTAATAATATGCCAACCGAATTTAGTTTTAAATGGCTTTGAAATATCACTTGTATCTTTTAAAGAAAAAGCAACATCTTCAAACTCCTTTATCATTCTTCCAGAACCAAATTTACCTAAACTACCATTTTTCTTTGCAGAATACGCATCGTCAGATTGTGTTTTTGCCAAATAACCAAAATCTTCATCATTATTCAGTTTTGTATAAATTTCATTGATTCTCTCTTCCCCATTCTTACTAGCACTTTTAATCATAATATGAGCAGCCTCAACTTCACCCCTTGCGTCTCTCCTATCATTGACCTGTAGAATATGATATCCAAACTTAGTTTTAAATGGTTGTGAAACTTCTCCAACACTAGTATTATATGCTGTATTTTCAAACGGATACACCATGCTGAAAGCAGAAAAATACCCCAAACTTCCATTATTTTTAATTACTGATGGATCATCTGAATACGACTTTGCAACAGCTGCGAAATCATCTCCATTAATTATTTTCTGGCGCGCCTCAATTATCGTGTTATATGCTTTTAACGTATCTACTGGATTATTAGAATTGTTTCTAATCAAAATATGACTTGCCAAAATTTCTTCTAAGCCTCTTTGATAAGCCTCATTAACCAATTTTGCAACTATAGATTCATCTTTTAAATATGGCTCTATTAATTGCTCGCTATACATTTTATATTCACTTTTATAAGACTTAATAGTATCTAAGCCTAGATCATACGCTTCTTTAACTTTTAATTTATAATTTATAAATAAATCTAAATAGCTTCTCATGTCTTTCTGATTCTCATCAACAACAATATTTAAATTTTTATTATAAACTCTTAAAAATTCTGAGGCATAAACAGGTGCTTCGTCTACTGTAAACAAAACTTTTTCATCATTCTGAGAATAAACCTGTAATAAACTGATTGTAATTAATAGAGTGACTATTTTTTTCAATATCATTTTTAATTTTTTTTATTCTTACAAAAATAAGAAAATATGTACTTAATTAATGAAAATAAACGTCGCAATTTATCTTTTATTTTATTGAAGTTGTGTTGAATAAATTATAAAGAAATAATTCCTTTTATTTTTCCAACTTCTTCATATTTAGCTATGATATCATCAGAACTACTCATATTCATACGTACAGATATACTCGTGTATTTTCCTGTTTTAGAAGGCTTTGTATCTATTACTGCTCCAGCATAATTAAAAATGTTTTCTATACTTTTCAATTTTTCTTTGTCTGCAGGAATTATAAATTTATAAAGATATATAGCAGGAAATGTTGTTGTGTCTTCTAAACCTGTCTCTTATACACATCTGACGCTGCCGACGAATAGAG
>OJBS01000326.1_pt1 | contig 12301 bp, 11 predicted proteins | sample 1590941 | NCBI WGS metagenome assembly OJBS01 (sample SAMN05416785, study PRJEB24817) | seawater metagenome | isolation source: Sea water | place: Canada:Atlantic | collected 2013-11
GGCTCGGAGATGTGTATAAGAGACAGTATTTATATAGACAATACACAGTCTCTATACTGTGTCGAAAAACATTTATAACTTCACATTATAGCTCTAATAGCTATACGAAACCACAACAATTTTAAATAATGGCAAACAAAGAAATGTTCAAGCAAGCAATTGCTGAAGCAAAATCTGTCCGTGAAGCCGCTATTGCAAACGCTAAAGAAGCTTTAGAAGAGACTTTAACTCCTCATCTTAAAGACATGTTAGCTGCAAAACTTCAAGAAATGGAAGATAAAGATTCCAAAGACGAAGCTGCAGTAAACGAAGTCGAAGAAGAGATAGAAGAAGGAAACTACAACGAAGACGGAAAAGACGAAGCAATAGAGGAAGAATTCACAACCGAAGAAGAAGAAGTAGAGGATGATTCAGAAGAATCTGAAGACGAAGCTCCTGCTGAAGCCGGTGAAGAAGAGATAGAAGACATTGCACCAGAAGCAGAAGTAGAAGGAGAAGAAGAAATCGACGGAGACGAAGATTTATCTAAACTTTCTGTTGACCAGTTTAAAGATATGATCAGAGACATAATCGCTCAAGAAGTTGGAGCCGGAGACGGTGAAGAGGAACTTGGAATGGATATGGATGGCGGTGATATCGAAGGCATGGGAGACGAAGCACCAATGGAAGAACCGGGAATGGAAACAGGAGCGGAACCAGAATTAGGAGCGGAACCAGGAGCTGAAGACGATGAAATCGATCTTGACGAACTTTTAAGAGAACTAGAAGGAGTTGTATCAGAAGACAAAGACGAAGACGAAAAAGACGAGTCTGTAACTGAAGATACTGCTGTAGAAGTTCCTGCTGAAAGTGATACTAAAGAAAAGAATATTAACAGAACACTTAAGGAAGACTTAAAAGACGCTCTAACAACAATTGAGACATTGAGAGTTGACCTACAAGAAGTGAACTTATTAAATTCTAAACTTCTTTATGTAAACAAAATTTTCAAGTCAAGTAATTTGGCTGAATCTCAAAAAGTTAACATCATTGCTGCTTTTGATAAAGCTGAAACAGTAAAAGAAGTTAAGTTAGTATTCGAAACAGTTTCTGAAAATGTAGTTACTACGAAAAAAGGAAACGTTACAGAATCAAAAATCAAAGGGCTTGCATCTAAAGCTACTGGAACAACTGCTTCAAGAGAGGTAATCTCAGAAGTATCTGATACAGTTCGTAGAATGCAAAAACTTGCAGGTATTATAAAATAATTAATTAAACTCAAAACAATTTCAAAATGGAAATTAACAACCTATTAGAAAGCTCGAATACTTACAAAAGTATGATGGCTGACTCTGCTAAATTAGCAGACAAATGGCAAGCTTCTGGTTTGTTAGAGGGGATCGAAGATAAGAGGTATGCAACTAGCATGGCAATGATCTTGGAAAACCAAGCAAAACAAATCGTAGCTGAAGCTAACGTAAATCAATCAGGAGGTTCTGGCTTTAGCGCTGGCGCTGGTGAAACTTGGGCAGGTGTTGCTCTACCATTAGTAAGAAAAGTATTTTCTTCTATCGTAGCACAAGACTTCGTATCAGTTCAACCAATGAACTTACCTTCAGGTCTAGTATTCTATTTAGACTTCAAATATGGAGATACTAAAAACGGAAGAACAGACGGAGATAACCTATACGGAAACGTATCTACTGCTAACAGCAAAATTGCTGTAGACGAAGCAGTAAGCGGTGGTATGTATGGAACAGGACAATTTGGTTACTCAATCAATGACAAGTCTGTTGCATCTTCAACAACTATTACTACAGGAGCAACTTCTGGATCAATAAATCACGAAGTTGGTTTATCACCAGCTGATTATGACATTATCTCTGTACCACTACCAGCTTCTGCTGATGTAGAAGGTGTAAGAGCTTTTAGATTAACTGGTGTTGCTACTTTTAACGAGTACACTAAAGTAAATGGAAATGCAATCGAATTTTTATGTGCTACAGGAGCAACTGCTGCTGCATCACTACCGTTAGTATTCCACAAGCAACCAACTGACAATACAAGAGGAGACTACGAAGCTGCATCAGCAGTAGCAGTAGAAAGCTTAGGTATTCCAGAAATCGACGTTAAGTTAAGTTCTGAGGCAATTGTAGCTAAGACTAGAAAGTTAAAAGCACAATGGACTCCAGAATTTGCACAAGATCTTAACGCTTACCACAGTATTGATGCTGAGGCTGAGTTAACATCTTTGTTATCTGAATATATCTCTATGGAGATCGATTTAGAGATCTTAGATATGTTGATCTTAGGTGCTAGAACTACTGATCACTGGTCTGCAGAAAACAATAAAGTATGGACTGGTTCTAACTGGTCAACTGGTACTTCTGATTTCTACAATACTCAAGGTCAATGGTTCCAAACTTTAGGAACTAAAATCCAAAAAGTATCTAACAAGATTCACCAAAAAACTTTAAGAGGTGGTGCTAATTTCTTAGTAGTATCTCCAACAGTTGCTACTGTACTAGAGTCTATCCCAGGATATGCTGCAGCTACAGATGGTGATCAAATGGAATTCTCAATGGGTGTACAAAAAGTAGGTAGCTTAGCTAACCGCTTTAAAGTATACAAGAATCCTTATATGACTGAGAACATCGTTCTTATGGGTTATAGAGGTAGTCAATTCTTGGAAACAGGTGCTGTATATGCTCCTTACGTTCCATTATTGATGACACCATTAGTATACGATCCAGAATCTTTCACACCAAGAAAAGGTTTGATGACTCGTTACGCTAAGAAAATGATTCGTCCAGAATTCTACGGTAAGATTTTTGTATCTGACTTAGCTCAGATATAATCTAACTTTAGATTTAATATTAAGAGAGGCCTTCGGGCCTCTTTTTTTATGTCCTATTTATAATAACAAACTAAAAACGTTATTATATATGCCTTCAAAGCATCACACCGATGAGGTGTTTTCACAAAAGAGAAGACCCAAAAAACCGATTAAGTTTAACGTTCAATTAAATGATGAACAAAAATTAGCGAAAGCTAAAATAATAGAATCACCTATAACAGTCGTCAAAGGAATGGCTGGATCAGGTAAAACTCTCGTAGCAACCCAAGTAGCATTAGATATGCTCTTTACAAAGCAAGTAGAGAAGGTTGTTATAACAAGACCGACTGTGTCTAAAGAAGATATAGGCTTCCTACCAGGAGATATAAGAGAAAAAATGGACCCTTGGTTAGCACCAATATATCATAATCTACATATGCTCTATAATAAAGAGAAGATTCAAAAACTTCTTGACGATGAAATTATAGAAATAGTTCCTTTTGCTTTTTTGAGAGGTAGAACCTTTTTAAACTCATTTGTAATAGTAGATGAAGCACAAAATGTAACTCATACTCAAATGGAAACAGTTATAGGAAGGCTTGGTAAAGGATCTAAAATGGTAATTTGCGGAGATATGGCTCAAATAGATCTTAAAGACAAACGTGAAACTGGATTTTCTTTCCTGAGTAGGATAGAAGAAAACGTAGAGGGATTTAAAACAGCCTCTTTAGAAACTAACCATAGACATGAAATAGTAGCACCAGTACTAAGGGTTTATAATACCTTCAGAGATTAACCACTATTTATAAGTAAACTATTCATATATGGCAGCAGTATCAATATGGAACGGCTCATGCACGTTTGACGAAGCATCTAACCCAACCCCTTTCGGATTTTACGACAGTGATCTTATATTTCAATCAGAAGCTCCTAAAGTAGCATCATTCTGTGCTAAGAAATTAGGTTACCCTATGATGGATGTAGAGTTAGAATGTGGAAACTTTTTTGCTGCATTTGAAGAAGCAGTTACAGCGTATGGAGCAGAGGTATTCCAAAGCTTAGCATCACAAAATTTCGGATCTCTTTCAGGAGGTTCTACAGCTAATGCTGTTAATACCACTTTAATTCGTCCGTCCTTAAATGAGATGATAAGAACGTCTAAAATGTACGGTATGGAAGCTGGAGTTGGTGGTAACACTACAATGTATACAGGTTCTTTACCTTTAATAGCAGGCCAACAAGATTATGACTTACAAGCGTTCGTTAATACACTACCTAACAGTGGAGTAGCAGACATAAGAAGAGTATTTTATGAAGCACCACCAGCAATAACTAGGTACTTTGACCCTTTTGCAGGTTCTGGTACTTCCGCACAGGGATTAATGGATACTTTTGACTTTGGTAAGTTTAGTCCGGGAATTAACTTTATGTTGATGCCGGTCTCTTTTGATTTACTTAAAACACAGGGTATTGAGTTTAACGATGCAGTTAGAAAATCAGCTTTTACGTTTGAAATAGTAAATAACAAATTAAAGATATTTCCTATACCAAAAGCAGCAGGTAAACTAAGATTCGAATACTATTTAGAGGAAGAGAAGAGGTATATTGACGATGGATTAAACGTTAATGCCGAAGCCAGTGCTAATGGGGGAGTTGGCGGTAGTCAAGGAGGTTCTAATATAGTTACTAACATGTCTAACGTTCCAACTGAAAATCCAATATATGCTGACATCAATTCCATAGGAAGACAATGGATATATAAGTATGCAGCAGCAGTAAGTAAGGAAACCCTAGCTTATGTGAGAGGAAAGTACCAAACAGTACCAGTACCAGGCTCAGAAGCAACTTTAAATCAAGCAGACCTGTTAGCAGATGCAAGAACAGAGAAGTCTACATTAATAGAAGACTTAAAACAGATATTACAGACAGCTTCATTAAGTAATCAATTAGAAATGCAAGCTACTCAGACAAAATACATAAATGACGCACTCACAGGCGTCCCAAACTTAATCTACATAGGTTAATGAAGTTAATAGATTTAATATTAGAGATAAATTACAGGACCTTTGAAGCTATGGTTAAGATAACTTATGGAGAAGAAGGAGCTGAAGGCTATGACGATGCTTTAAGAGCATTACCAGGCGTTACAACAGTAACTGTAGCTAATCAAGACCAAGAAGCTAATATAGCTACATATAAAGTTAAGTTGATTAGTCAAAAAGAAGGAATAGAAGCATATACATCATTTAGAGATAATGCTACTAAGAAGTATACTAATATAATCTCAGTAGAGGTAGGGGAACAGACAATAGAAGAGAAATGATATTCGGAAGTAATAGAGATTTTGATTTACTAGTGGGAATTAATAGGGAACTATTAAGCGATGTCGTTGAACAAGAGATTCTATACTATAAAATATCGTTAGATGATACAGAAGCTAACATATATGGAGAGGCTTTAGATAAGACTTACTTAGAACCTACTAAACTTAACTGTTTAATTACAAGAGGAGATCAAGTAGTAACAGTAGATGAGTTTGGACCTGATTTAGGTAGAGATGTATCCTTTGCTTTCCTTAGAAGAGACTTAGAAGATATACAGACCGTACCTGAGGTAGGGGATATAGTGGTATGGTCAGAAGATTACTACCAAGTAGATAAAGTAGGAGAGAACCAACTATTCTTAGGTAGGGATAAGAGCTACAACTTAACTGATTATGGACAGAACTTTGGTTCTTCTGTATCTATTATAGTAGATTGTCACTTAACAAGAAGAGAAGCAACAGGAATAGAGTATTATGGCCGTTAATAAACCAACACCTAAGTCACAGCAACAACTATCAGAGGAGTCAGTAGACCCTTTAATAGAAGGTACACAGTCTTTCGCTACTAATAGAAAGAAACGTGAATTACAGCGTACTGTTAAAGCTGATGATACAGCTAAGTTTAGTATTGGCATAAGAGACATAGATGAGGCTATATTTTACTACTTTGAAAACGTAATAAAACTCTCAGTAGTTCAAAATAGCTTACAAAAGAAGGTTCCTATACTATACGGTTCACCTGAAAGGTGGAAATCGGTACAGAAAGACGGATACTATAGAGATAAGAACGGTAAAGTGTTAACTCCTCTATTAATGTTGAAAAGAGACAGTTTAGAGAAGAATAGGAACCTATCTAATAAGATGGACGCTAATAACCCTAATAATTTTGGGATATTTGAAAAGAAATACTCTAAACTTAACCAATATAGTCGATTCTCACTTTTAAACAACAGAGAGCAGACAATAGAGTACCAAGGAGTGGTAGTTCCTGACTTTGTTAACCTTACTTACTCATGTATAGTGTTTACATCCTATATAGAGCAAATGAATAAGATAATAGAAGCTATAAACTATGCTTCTGATTCGTATTGGGGAGATCCAAACAAATTTAACTTTAGAGCAACAATAAAAGACTACCAAACAACAACAGAACTAGTACAAGGACAAGACAGAACAATTAAAACAAGCTTTACAATAGCTTTGTTAGGACATATCATACCAGATGCTATTAATACAGCACTTCAAGGGAGTACAAAGTTCTTTTCTAAGTCTAAAGTACAATTTGGATTAGAAACAGTATCAGATATGGGAAATATAGACAGAATTAGACAAGCTAATCAAAAAAGCGGTCAAACAGGCACTAGGTTCTATGATAGAGCCGGACAGTCACTAAGTATAACAACAATTGAAGAATCAATGACAGCAGAACAAAAAGAATATGTTACTCTAGAGAGGATCTTTACTAGTAACAACAAGACTGTTGTAGTAGACAGTCCTAATTTAACTGTAACTATGCAAGGAGTTACTATAGCAATACCACCAGCAGGCTTTCCAGCCTTGGAAGTAGCTAATTTTAAGATATTTATAAACGGTCTTATTGTAGAAAGTGATGCAATCACATCAGTACTACAAGCAGGCAGTGATATAGTAATTACATTTAACAGCGGATTAGGGTATGAACCATCAATATCTGATGAATACTCAGTATCCGGTAAATTTACATCGTAAATGGCATTAATACAGTGGAAACAGATAAATCCTAATTTAGAGGACTTTGGTTACTTAACAGGATCATTAAATCTATCAGGATCTCAGACTATTACAGGTAATTTAACTGTAGATGGTGTTGTCTCAGCGCAGGCATACCATTCTGAGGTAATTTCTGCATCCATTTTATTTGAAAGCGGATCTTCTAAGTTCGGTAACACAGCAGACGATACTCATAGCTTTACAGGATCATTAGCTATTGATGGAAACTTATTATTAGACGGTAGTTCTTTAGCAACAGAAGCATCCGTAACATCCCTATCCTCTTCTTTGTCTGCAACAGTGTCTTCTAATACTAATAGTATTACTAGTAACACTTCTGCAATAGGCGTAGAGAAAGGAAGAATCGATTCTATATTATCTGCATCAGATGCTAGTACAGATACCTTTAAAGAAGTAGTAGATTTAATAAACAGTGTAGATCTAGCTAATGACCAATCATTTGCTGGGTTTGTAACTTCTAGTAATAGTAGAATATCAACATTAGAAGCTTTTTCTTCTTCTCTAGACTCTACCTTTGCATCTGACGAACAACTAAACACTGTATCAGCATCCTTAGCTAGTTCAATAAGTAGTATATCTACCGACTTTGATAGCATTACAAACAAACCAACACTTATATCATCATCAGCACAACTAGCTACAGATATATCCGGTTCATTTACTAATGCATCTTCATCTATTGCAACTGATATCTCTGCACTACAGGGTTTTTCATCGTCATTAGATGCAGCTTTTGCTACTGACCAGCAATTAGTTAACTTAGAAACAACATTAGACGGAAGATTAGATGCTTTAGAAGCAGGAAGCTCCGTCAATTACATAAGTAGCTCTATTACAAGGTCAATGGCAGGTCTAGAAATAGCAGATTTTGATAACAACGTAGGTGTAACATATGTAGGCGATAAGTTAAAGTTAACTTTCGGTACTCCATCATCACCTTCTGGACTATCAGCTAATACTTCTGGATACGATACTAGTAGGTTTAATCAAGAAACAGATCAATATACAATAAACGGTTCTTGGAACAATGGAGGGTACAATTTAATCTCTGCATCACTATATGAAGGAAGTTTATTGCTTGTAGAAGTAGGAACTGGTACATCATTATCGTTTAGTACTACAACTAGCGGTTCACATTCGTATAGATTAGAGTATACTGCTAGCTCACCTTTAGATGATAGCTTATACACTAACTCAACTAGCGTATATAAGTCTGTATCCCCTACAAACCCTTCAACTCCATCTCTATCTACTACCCCTTCAGTACAATTAGGAGCTAGTTCTAATCAAATAGAACAAGGAGCAACAGGAACAATAGCATTTTCAGCTAATTACGGTTCAAGTAATGGATGGGACCAAGTATCTTTAGTTACTTCTCCTAATGTATCCCCGATAACTGTTTCAACCGGTAATTCTACTGATTCAATCTCAGTAATAGCATCATATGCTTCACCAGCAGGTACAAACATCCCAGATATAACTACAACTAGATCAAGTTCTAGATCATTTTCTAAAATACGAAGCGTCCGTTATGGAGCTTCTACAGCTACAACCTTTACTCAAAGTGAATTAGAAGACTTAGCAAGTTGGGACACTAGTTTAGGAGGAAGTATCGGGACAATTAACAAAGGAAACACTTCTCCATCCGGTGACACAGTTACCATACAATGGACAGGTGATAAATACCATTATATAGCATTCGATTCTAATAGAGCAAACCTTAACGGTATTTCTACTAGTGGATTCGCAGTACTAGGCCAGTTCTCAGTTTCAACAATAGGAAATTATAAATTATACAGATCTACAGCTTTACAGTCCGGAGGGGCAGGCAGTAGTATAACGTATGTATTAACTTAGAAGAGATATGGCAATAATTTTACCTGGAGGCTTTAGTATAACAAACAACGAACCTGTTGATGCACGTATGGCAGTAGCCGATGCTACAGCAAGATTGTCGTTTTCCCTTGCTAATGTCTACGAAGGGCTTCTCGTATACCAAAAAGATACAGATCAGTTATACATACTTAATGATTCAACAAATCCTGGAAGTGCATCTAGCTGGGCATTAGTATCATCACAGATATCCGGTTCAGCATTAACAGGAGTAATAGGAGGATCTGGACTATCAGGAGGAGGAACAAGTGGAACAGTAGCTATTACATTAGATACAGGTTCAGCACACTTCACAAACGCTATTACTAACTTATTAGACTCCGGTATCTTTTCTGCTACTGGATCAATATACAGTACAACTAATGATCTACAGATTACTGGGTCATTAACATTAGATTATAATGGTTCTTCGGACCCATTTAACGTAACCTCGGCTTCTATTGAAGTCTTCAAAGTATCCAAAAGTGGAGTATTAACAATCGCATCTCAATCAAGTGTACCCAACCCAGTATCCGGTGGTATATACTTTGGTTCAGATGGTAACTTTTACTTTGGAGTTTAATGAAAACGAGTCTATTTATTATCAATAACAATAACAATTAATCTTAACCAATTAAAATTCTAAACAATTATGGCAGAATGGAAAAAGGTCGTCGTCTCCGGGAGTACCGTAAGTCAACTAGTAAATGATTCTAATTTCCTTGCAGAAGGCGATTCTGGAGTAATCTTATCTGGTTCATTTAATGGAACGTTCGCAGGGAATGGCGCCTCATTAACAAATGTAGCAGCATCAAGCGTAGAATACGCAAATGTAGCTAACAAACCAGCACTAGTATCTGGATCTACTCAAGTAGTAGCTAGAGACGTAACCGATTTTTCTGAAGATGTTCAGGATGTAGTAGGAGCAGCAATCGTAGGAGGTACTAACATTACCGCAACCTATAACGATGTAGCAGGAACTATTACAATCGATGCAGACCTAACAGGAGATATCACATCAGTAGTAGCTGGAGCAGGTTTAACAACACCAGATGGATCAACAGGTGATGTAACTTTAAATGTAGTAGGTGGTGATGGTATCACAGCTAATGCAGACGAATTAGAAGTAACAGTAGATGGAGCTTCTATTGAATTATCAGCAGCAGACGGAACCGGAGCTGTAAGAGTAAAAGACAGCGGTATCGTCGCAGCTAAAATTGCTGCTGGAGCAGTAATCGGAGCTAAAATTGCAGCAGATGCAGTAGATGGAAGTAAAATTGCAGATGGATCAATCGCATCAGAGCATTTAGATGCTTTAGCAGTAGATACAGCAGCAATCGATACAGCAGCAGTAACATCAGCAAAAATTGCAGATGGAGCAGTAGCAACAGCTAAAATCGCTGACTTAGCAGTAACAACTGGTAAATTAGCAGCAGGAGCTGTTACAGGTGCTAAGATTGGAGCTGATGCAGTAGATGGATCTAAAATAGCAGATGCTTCTATCGCAGCAGAACATTTAGCAGCAGGTGCAATTGTTGAAGCTTCTATTGGAGCAGGTGCAATTACAAACACTAAGATTGGTGCAGGTGCAGTATCAACAGCAAAAATTGCTGATGATGCAGTAACAGCAGACAAATTAGCTGATACAGCAGTAACATCAGGATCTTATGGATCAACCACAGAGATACCTACTTTCACAGTAGATGGACAAGGTCGATTAACAGCAGCTTCTACAGTAGCAATTGCAACATCTTTCGGATTAGCAGGAGATTCAGGAACTGACACTATAAACGGTGGTGAGACTTTAACTTTCGCTGGTGGAGCAGGATTAGATGCAGTAGTATCTGACAACAATGTAGCAATTAGTGTATCTTCAGGAGCAGGATTCGTTTCAGCTTCAGCATTTAGTTCACCTAACCAGGGAACTATGAGATCAACACTTAACGGAGTTAATGCAGATGTAGATTTAGGTCTTAATGCAGTAGACGATGTTACTTTTGGTGGCTTGACAGTTAACGGAAATTCAGTAATCACTGGAAACTTAACAGTTTCTGGAGACATGACTTACCTTAATACTACTAACACAGCAATCACTGACAAATTTATCTTACTTAACTCAGGATCAGCAGATCCAGATGAAGGTGGATTTATTATCGATGAAGGTAATGGAGTAGGGCATGGATTTATCTTTGATGCTGGTGATGGTCGTTTCGGAGTTAACCAATCGGTTGATTCAAAAACAGCTTTAACAGCTAACTCTGAAGCATATGTTGCTTTAGTAGTAGATCAAAACAATGCAGCTCATGATATTGCAGACGCTGAATACGCACAGAGAGGAAATATGAAGTTAGATTCTTCAGATGAAATCTATATCTACGTATAAATAAGTAAATTGGACAAGGCGAAGGGGTTTACCCTTCGTCTATTCCTCTTTATAGTTACCTTTACAATATAAAATTAAAATATTATATACGACATGGCAGGTTGGAAAAAAGTAATTGTTAGTGGTTCACAAGCAGAACTATTAAACCTTAAAATTGATCAAGAAGTTAATGTTCTAGGAGATATAAGTGGATCTAATCTACAATTATCCGGAGATGCTAATATAAGCGGAGACATTAATTTAGGAGGTAACATCACAATAGGTGATGCTTCAAGTGATACAGTTAATTTAGGTGCAGAAGTAATATCTAATGTAATACCAGCAGCCAATAATGCGTACGACTTAGGATCATCAGCTAAAAGATGGGATAACATTTATGCTAACGATATTGATGCAACATCAGTATCTGGAGACGGTTCAGGATTAACTAATTTAGACGTTGCACAAGTCGCTACTATAGCTAACGCTTTTGTCAATCAAACCTCTGTAGCCGTTAACCATAACTTTAATAGTAAGAACATTACTGTTACAGTTTATGATGATAACGACACACTTATTATACCTTCATCTGTTACATTAAGCAGCGACAATACTGCTACAGTAACATTTGATTCATCTACTTCAGGTAATATCGTAGTAGCTAAAGGTGGACACATAGTATCAGGTTCTACAGGATGGGACTTTATATCTAATAAACCATCAGACTTAGTATCTTCTTCAATTGCAGGAGATGCACAAGGTCAAATAAAAATTAACGGAACTAATATTAATGTTCCGACATTACAACAAAGTTCCTCTCCACAGTTTGCTGGATTAACCATTACAGGTGATTTAGTAGTAGAAGGAGATGTAACTTCTATAAATACAACAAACCTCTTAGTTGAGGACAAATTCATACTATTAAACTCTGGCTCAGGAGCACCTGATCAAGGTGGTATTGTAATAGACGAAGGAAACGGCCAAGGTCACGCCTTTATGTATAATGATACTGCTGCTAGATTCGGTTACACTGGTTCATTATCACATACCGCAGCAAGTGCTACACCAGATGCCTATGCAGGTGCAGTAGTAGACATTGATGCAGGACATACAGACATACCAGAATATCAAATTTGATATTCTGGTATGTCTGTATGTC
>OJBS01000329.1_pt1 | contig 12247 bp, 13 predicted proteins | sample 1590941 | NCBI WGS metagenome assembly OJBS01 (sample SAMN05416785, study PRJEB24817) | seawater metagenome | isolation source: Sea water | place: Canada:Atlantic | collected 2013-11
ATCTACACCTCTCTATTCGTCGGCAGCGTCAGATGTGTATAAGAGACAGGTCTTATAATCAAACATCATTGAATAAAAATTCAAAAAACAAAAAATTACATGAATCAATTAAAAACTATAAAAACAATGTATACTCTGTTGAAACAAAAAAGTTTATTATTAGAGTGGACGAACTAGTTAACGGAGAATTAAGGTATTCTTCATGGGGAGGGGAAGACAAGAATGTAAGTAACAAACCATCTTTAATTTTATTTAATGGTCAAAGAATATTTGAAGGAAGTGGTGGAAACAATTATATTGAATTTAATAACGGAAATTTAAAATATATTGTTTGGGAAAATAGAATAAGTGATTCAGGAATACCATATAGATTAGAAGTTTTTCAAAATGAAAAGATTATTCTGGAAGAACCTGGAAATGTTTTTTAATAAAAAATGAGTCTTCTTGTAACTGACAAGATACTTTTATAAAAAAATTGGTATCGGAGTTAACTACAGAAAGGATTTAATCCACCTATTTCCGATAATAAAAACAAATGGTAAACAGAAGAAAATTAGATTAACTGACAAATCAACCAAATCAAAAGTTCCACTTATTATCTTAAAAAACTGAAGTGTTTCAGGTAGAATAACCAACAAAAACAAACAAGTGAAGTAAAATTTGAAATTTGTTTTGTAGTAATCCTTCCAAATTATTAAAAGTAAAATAGTAATAGATAAAATCCATAAACCATTAGGGAGACTATAAATTACAAATTCTGAAGGTTCAAAAATTCCAAATGTTTTCCTTAAACTCATAACTATTTTCTCAAAACCAAGAATTTCTAACCATGTAAACATTAATAAAGAGGTGGGTCGATAAATCAAATAAATTAATGAACCAACAAGAAGACTAAAAGAACTAATTATTACTAAATATATCTTGGATAGATTAGAAATTAATTTCAAAATAATACATGAATTTAATAAGTGTAATTACACTCATCATCCCTATACCATACACTATACTCTTCCCATCCAGAATCTGATGGTCCTCTATTCATGTATCCATAATCATAGAATGAAAATTGAATATTGTTAGGATCATAGTCATCAACTTCCCATTTATCTAACATTTTGGTTTTATGTGTATTTCCTCCAAAGTACCATTCGTTTGATGTATAAAAGGTAATAGTTCCGTCAGAATTTAGTTTACCTTTAATAGTCACACTTTCCCTCAGATTGTATATTCTAGAGTTATATTCGACACGAGTGAATTCCATATTATTGTCTATCAGAAGATATTCCTCACACCAGAATGGATAAGGATGGATTTTTTTATTTATAAATTTTGATGGAACTATATAATTTTTTTTAGTCGTCGTGACATCATCATTAGACTCTTCAACAGAACCAAACCCAAGGAGAATAAAAAACCCAAGGAGAATTATTGATAATAAATTTCTCATCTCTTTTTTTTATAAAAATACAAAAAAAACTGGAGTAAGGAATCTGTTGAGGATTTAAAGGATGAGATTAGAGTTGTTTACTCAACATATTTGAGGTATCATGTATTTCATCCTAATTGGGGTGATTTCTTCAATAAGAAACATACTCTTTCTGGTGTTGAACATTGGAGTACGGAGATAGGTGATAAAAGATGGGATTGGTAAATAAAAAAGGATTACATCAAACAACAAAGACACAATATTTAACCAACTGATAGATTAACTATAACTCTTTCAATCTTCATAGTATATCAAAGTTTGAATCAAAACTATTTTGATACTGTAATCATTTTTAAACTACACTAAAGTGTGATTTTGTTTCATCTCATTTTCCCATTCTAATAAATCAGTTTTCCTGATGTATTTTTTATGAGATGATATTTGTATCATCGGTAACCCAAACCTTCTTCTCCACTCTTCTATGGTGGTTCTATTTACGTTATACATCTTCATTAATTGTTGTTTTGTTATTCTTTCTTCCATTGTTTCTCTTCTTCTTTTTTTAATAATTTATAGAATAATTTACTATATCCTTCTTTATCTTTTCTAATTCGATAAGGTTCAAGTTCATCTGAGAAGTTTTTAACCAGTTCTGATTTTCTGATTAACTCATCAGTGAATTCTTTTGGATTATCTTTTATCCATTGTATAGATTTAGAATCTAATTTAGTTTGTTTCATCTTTAAACAGTTTTATATAAATAGTATCAACCTTTAGTTTTAAGTAAAAGGTTGTAATCTTTTTTTCAAACTTTTTAATTTGTTTGAATACTTAAAATATTTCACAATTAGATATAAGGAGTCCATTAGGGAATTATTCCCTTTATTGAAAACTTTACCATTTTTCAGTTGAATCTAACAAATACCCCAACAACGATTCTTCCTATATGTATTTTTACGAGTTCATACCTTTTTTCTATCCTCTCGGTACACTAATGAATGGTTTTACCTATCGGTGAGTATTGTTCATTATCGGTTCTTCCCCCTGTGTCAGGTGTAGTTCTCGGTAGATTAAGTATATCTTAAAGTAATCTACAACTCAGTAGAACAATGTGTTCTGAGTATAAGTATTACAAAGTGAAGGAAAACGTAAAAAAGGTGAAGTATTTTTATTTAGAAGGGTAAGAAAAAAGTTGAGTGTTATCTTATTTCCTCAATAATAGGTACAGAAACCTCAACGATATCCTTTCTATTAATTCTCTCTTCTCTTATCTTACCCTTCTTATAAATGGAATGAACATGGTTATTTTTAAACACATTACCACGAGGTGTTTTTAACCCCTCATCATTAAAGATTTGGGATATCTTTATATACCCTATAGGGGTAAGGATGTCTTCTTTGTACTTACAAATTCTATTGAATAAATATTGTTGATATTCAGTATAATTAGATTCCCAAAGATGTGTGGTTATAATTGATATTGAGAAACTTAACACCCATTTTACGGAGTAAGGATTACCAACACACATATCTACTCCACTGTAACTGATTTCGCTAAATTTCTAGGTTGATCTACATTTTTATCTAACATCACAGCGATGTGATATGATAATAACTGTAGTGGAATTGTAGTTAACAAAGGTGAAAGCGCCTCTTCAGTTTCAGGAATTTCAATCACATGATCAGCAATTTCTCTAACCTGTACATCTCCTTCAGTAACAATTGCTATAATTTGACCTTTTCTAGATTTTATTTCTTGAATGTTACTAACTACCTTTTCATAATGCCCTTTGTTAATTGCAATTACAACAATTGGCATGTTTTCATCGATCAAAGCAATTGGGCCATGCTTCATTTCTGCTGCAGGATAACCTTCTGCATGAATGTAAGATATTTCTTTTAACTTCAAGGCTCCCTCTAAAGCTACAGGGAAGTTATATCCTCTCCCTAAATACAGGCAATTTGAAACGTTTTTATAAACAGATGCTATATGTTTCACCTTTTCATTTGCTTGTAATAGTTTTTCTGCTTTTTCAGGAATCAACTTCATTTCCTCAAGGTAATTGTGATACATTGCATTTGACAAACTACCCTTTGCCTTTCCTAATTTTAGAGCAATTAATGATAATAGTGTAATTTGTGTTGTAAATGCTTTTGTTGATGCTACTCCTATTTCTGGTCCAGCATGAGTGTAAGCTCCTGCATGAGTTTCTCTAGAAATAGATGATCCAACTACATTACAAATTCCAAATACAAAAGCGCCTTTTTGTTTAGCAAGTTTTATTGCTGCAAGTGTATCCGCTGTTTCTCCAGATTGAGAAATAGCAATCACTACATCTTTCTCTGTAATAATTGGGTTTCTATATCTAAATTCAGAAGCATATTCAACCTCAACAGGAATACGTGCTAAATCTTCAAAAAGGTATTCAGCAACCAATCCAGCGTGCCATGAAGTTCCACAAGCCACAATAATAATTCTATCGGCATTTAAAAATTTCTCTAAATGATCATCTACTCCTGATAATTTTATAATCCCCTCGCTAGCAATCAATCTACCTCTATACGTATCTGTAATTGCATGTGGCTGTTCGTAAATTTCTTTGATCATAAAATGGTCGTAGCCACCTTTTTCAATTTGCTCAAGGTTCATTTTTAATTGTTGAATTTCAGGAGTAATTATAGAATCATCTTTAATTTTTCTAATCTCAATCTCTTTATTCGCACTAATAATTGCCATTTCTTCATCTTCTAAATAAATGGCGTTTTTTGTGTATTCTATAAAAGGAGAAGCGTCAGATGCTACAAAAAATTCTTTGTTTTCTTTACCAATTCCTATTGCGATAGGACTCCCTAAACGAGCCACTACTATTTCGTCTGGATTTGTTTTGTCAAATACAGAAATCGCATACGCACCGATTACTTCGTTTAAAGCAATCTGAACTGCTTGACCTAATTTACAATTATTGGTTTTCTTTACTTCTTCTATTAAGTTTACTAGAACTTCTGTATCTGTATCACTTTTAAAAGTGTAGTTTCTTTTAATTAGTTCTTTTTTTAGCGCATCATAATTTTCAATAATACCGTTATGAATAATCACTAAATTTCCAGAATTTGATATATGCGGATGAGAATTGATATCATTTGGAACACCATGTGTTGCCCAACGAGTATGACCAAATCCTATATTTCCTTGCTTAGATGTACCGGTACTCATCAATTCCTCTAAGTCTGATACTTTCCCTTTTGTTTTTGAAATAGAAACATCATCATTATTATAAAGTAAGATTCCAGCACTATCATAACCTCTGTACTCTAAGCGTTGTAACCCTTTAATAATAATTGGATAAGCGTCTCTATAGCCGATATAACCTGCAATTCCACACATAGCATTTGTTTTTAATTGATCTCAGTATAGCTAATCTCTAGTTTTAATCTTTTTTCTAAGTTTAATGATTGATTACCATGAATAACTACACCTTTTGGAGTCCAACTAAAGTTTGTAATTTCAGTATCCGTTCCACTTATAGGTGTGTCAGAAATATTATAGACTTTGACAGCTAATTTTGATACTTCAGTAGGGTTGTCTGATTTTAATACCTCAGAAATATAATCTGTAATGTTAATGATGTATCTATATGGTAAATTATCATCATCTCTTTCTAAATTCCCATCAAATGCTGATAAACCTTCAGTAAATATATCTGTCATTTGCACATTTTCATCGTAATTATATACTAACAATTTTTCTGGCACAATTAAAAAATCTGCAGCCGTATTTTCTTGATCTACATAAAAAGATAAACTCGCTTCGTTAATCAACCAACCGTTATTTCTCAATTCTAATATGTCATCAAAAGTAAATAAATCAATCATAGCAAAAGATCCTGATGCACCTTGAAGGTATAGCCTTTCATCACCTGATAAAGTATTCGGATTATTTAAAATTGGCTCTGCAGCAGAACCCGTATAATCCCGAACATAATTATTCGTTGTGATTCCATCAAAATTAAATGTTGCTGTTTGCTTTGTTCTCACAGGAAGATCGGTATCTACTGTGTTTCCATTTCCATTTATATCAGTCTCAGATACAAGGTCGCCTAGAGAGTCATAAATAGTTTCATCAGTTAAAACCGTATTTGTATAATATACTGTTATGTTCGTTGCTGTATTAGCTAAATTTAATGACATTATTGACGCTTTTGGATCACCTGCAACTGTTGCTTCAATATAAAGTCCGTTAAAAAACTGCACAAAAGCATCCGTAGTTTCCATTGCCGATTGATTCGGCAAAAAGTTGTCTGTAAAAAAATCGTTATTCAACGGAAGTCTAATTGCTGGAACTAATTGTGAACTCCCATTTGCATTACTAACATATGTTCTAATTGTATCCACATCTCTTAGTGTAGGTGTTGCAAAGTCAAGTAGCACTTCAGATCTTTCAATAAACATTATTGTGTCGTCAGCTTTTGGCTTAAAAAGTCCAGAATAAAGAGCCGTTGGATTATAATTATAGGTTTGATCAGTAAAATAACTAAGCTCATCAGATGGATTTAATGGGTCTAGAGTATTTAAATACGTTTGTAATTCATATACGTTCAAATTAAATTGAATCGCTTGATTTCCCCATACAGAATCTAATTCAAAAGCAGGTGCTTCATTTGCTTCAGAAGTTAGTGTTGCTTGATAAGGTATCGTTAATATAACTAAATCAATTGAAGGTTCTAAACCAAAATCAATATCAATTGTTGGTGCTAGTTGAGTTACAATAGACGCTTCTACTTGTCCAAAATCTTCATTTGCATATACTCCTAACAAATATTGCCCAAGCTTACTCCCTCTATTTTTTAGTATATTTTGATTATATACTGTTACTGTTGAGTTGTATTTTTGAGTGTCAAAAATTTCGTTTTCTACAAGGTTAACTCCAATGTTTTCGATATCTTTTTCACAAGACATTGTTCCTATTAGCATCATTAAAAACAATGCAATTTGTTTTGCTTTTTTCACAACTTTAGTTGTCATAATTGAGGGTAATTTTATTGTAAAACTTTTGTTTGATAAAAATTCATATATGCATCTTTAAAATCATCTTCTGGATAAAAATCCAATACAGGTTTGTATAATGATTTGGCATATTCCACCAAATCGGCATCAATATCTTCACTTCCTGTAATGATAGCATCTGAATTTTCTATGGCAATTTTTAGAAGGTTACTATGATTAGCTATTTTAATAGAATCAGATTTTTCAATATTATCAAAACTTAATTTATTAACTAATTCATTATTTAACGTGCCGTCGAATTCGTTACTGTATATAGATGTTACTATTTTGCTATTTGCAAATAAAGCATCATCCTTGTAATATTCCTTTAAATATATTGGTAACAATGCCGCCATCCATCCATGTACATGAATAATATCTGGCGCCCAATTTAATTTTTTCACAGTTTCAACAACACCTTTTGCGAAAAATATCATTCGCTCATCATTGTCGTCAAACAAGCTCCCTTTGTCATCCGCAAAGGTTGCTTTTCGTTTAAAATACTCTTCATTATCAATAAAATAAACCTGCATTCTTTCTTTAGGAATAGAGGCTACTTTAATTATTAATGGCATATCCATATCATTGATAATCATATTCATCCCTGATAGACGTATCACTTCATGTAATTGATGTCTTCGTTCGTTTATTAAACCAAAACGAGGCATAAATATCCTTGTTTGCCCACCATTTCCATGCACCATTCTTGCTGTTTCAAATGACATTCTAGCCATTTCTGTATCTGGCAAATACGGAACTACTTCTGAAGAAACACATAATACTCTCTTATCTTTCATCTAATCCTAAAATTAATTCAAGTGCAAAAATACGAAAATTTATACAGTTTTTAGTAGCAAAACTGTAAGTTTGCAAGCCTTTAACACTAATTAACAAAAATAAAATGGTTGTTTTTCACAATATTAAAAAACTCCAAACACATTTATCTTCAATTAATACTGAAAAAATTGTAGGTTTTGTGCCTACTATGGGTGCTTTACACGAGGGTCATTTAACATTAGTGAAAAACGCTCAAGAGAAATGTGATATAATTGTTGTTAGTATTTTCGTCAACCCTACACAGTTTGATAACCCTAAAGATTTAACAAAATATCCCCGAACTCTAGAAAACGACTTTACCTTATTAAAATCTGTTAATTGTGATGTTGTTTTTACTCCCACTCCAATGGAAATATATGGTGAAAATATTGAGAGTCAAAAATTTAATTTTGATGGATTAGAACATCAAATGGAAGGAGAGTTTCGTGAAGGCCACTTTGATGGAGTTGGTACAGTCGTAAAAAAATTGTTTGAGATTGTAAAACCTGCTTTTAGTTTCTTTGGAGAAAAAGATTTTCAACAATTACAGATTATCAAAAAACTTGTTGAAAAAAATGCTATTCCACTAAAAGTAATTGGCTGCAAAATACATAGAGAAAAAGATGGACTAGCTATGAGCTCTAGGAACACTAGACTTACAGAAGAACATAGAACTGCAGCATCATTTATTTATAAAACTTTAAAAAAAGCGAAAAAGAAATTCAAATTTAGTAGTGCAAATGAGGTTGTAAAATGGGTCGAAAAGAAGTTCAACAAGCATCCTCTTTTAGAATTAGAATATTTTACTATTGCAGATGAGAAAAACTTACTTGCAATTACAAAAAAGGAGAATACTGGAAAATATAGAGCATTTATTGCCGTTTATGCAGGGAAAATTAGACTCATTGATACTATTAAATTAAAAAATAATTAATTTCAGAACATGTTAATATCAGTAGTAAAGTCAAAAATACATAGAGTAAAAGTTACAGGAGCAGATTTGAATTATATAGGCAGTATCACAATTGATCAAGATTTGATGGATGCTGCAAACATTATAGAAGGCGAGCGTGTTCAAATTGTAAACAACAATAATGGTGAGCGTCTAGAAACCTATGCAATTCTTGGAGAAAGAGGAAAGGGTGAAATTATTTTAAATGGTGCTGCAGCAAGAAAAGTTGCTGTTGGTGACGTTTTAATATTGATTACTTACGCTATGATGAAGCTAAAAAAAGCAAAGAAATTTAAACCTTCAATTGTTTTTCCAAATGAAGAAACTAATTTGTTAAATTAAGATTTTGAATAAAAAAACTAGAAAAATACTTTTCACAATAATTCCAATTGCTTTTGGAGTTTTTTTAATTGCTTCTTTTACGTCTCAACTCTCTCCTGATGACAAAAAAGACATTATAAATTCTTTTAAAACTGCTAATTATTGGTGGATTTTATTATCTCTTCTTTGCGGAATTTTAAGTCATCTTTCTAGAGCATATCGATGGAAATTTATGATAGAACCTTTAGGTTATAAACCTAAATTTCTTAACCTTGTTATGACTGTTTTAATCTCCTATTTGGTGAATTTAGTTTTTCAAAGAGCTGGTGATGTAGCAAGAGCGACTGCAATAACTAAATATGAAAAAATTCCATTTGAAAAATCGTTAGGTACTATAATTGCTGAACGTATTGCAGACGTTATAATGTTGCTTTCTATTATTGCCATTGCTTTTTTTCTTCAAGCAGATGTCATTAAAAACACTTTAATTAAAGACGATTCAAATCCCGTAAAAACACTTTCCATTTTAGCAATATTTGGAACATTCACAATTATAGGCTTGTACTTCTTAAAAAAATCAAAAAACGCTATTGCATTAAAAATCAAAAATTTTATTAATGGTTTATTAGAAGGAGTTAAAAGTATTTTAAAAATGAAAAATAAATGGTCATTTATTTTTCACACTGTTTTTATTTGGACAATGTATATTGTAATGTTTTATACAGTCACTTTTGCACTTCCCGAAACTTCCGACCTTCCTTTTGGAGCAATTATAGTTGGTTTTGTAGTTGGCGGCATCAGTATGGCGTTGACTAATGGAGGTTTAGGTGTATATCCAATAGCAGTTGCTGGAATACTTATTTTATATGGAATTGATAAAAACCCTGCGAATGCTTTTGGCTGGATTATGTGGACTGCACAAACATTAATGGTTATTACTTTTGGTGGTTTATCCTTTTTATTCCTTCCAATGTATAACAAAGAGAAATAATTTCTTTTCTTTGTGTTATGGCTAAAACTAAAACAACTTTTTTCTGTCAAAACTGTGGTTCTCAATATGCAAAATGGTTGGGACAATGTACTTCTTGTAATGAATGGAATACCATTGTTGAGGAGATAATTCAAAAAGAAGAAAAACGTGATTGGAAACAAGGTTCTTCTGTAAAAAAAGTGTCACAAGCATTAAAAATTGCTGATATTACTTTAAATACCGAAGACCGAATTCCTACTAAAAATAATGAATTAGATCGTGTTCTTGGTGGTGGCTTAGTTAGAGGTTCTATGATATTATTAGGTGGTGAACCTGGAATTGGAAAATCAACTTTATTGTTACAAGTTGCGTTATCAATTTCTAAAAAAGTTTTATATGTTTCTGGTGAAGAGAGCCAAAGTCAAATTAAAATGCGTGCAGAAAGGCTTCAAAATAAAAATGAAGATTGTCTAATTTTAAACGAAACAAAAACTCAAAATATTTTTAAAAGTATTGAGAACAATTCGCCTGACATAGTTGTAATAGATTCGATACAAACACTTCATACCGATTCAATAGATGCCTCTCCTGGAAGTATTTCTCAAATTAGAGAAACTGCTGTAGAACTCATAAAATTTGCAAAAGAAACGGCTACTCCTGTAATTTTAATTGGGCATATTACAAAAGACGGGCATATTGCTGGTCCGAAAGTTTTAGAGCATATGGTTGATGTTGTTTTACAGTTTGAAGGAGATAGAAATCATACCTATAGAATTTTAAGGGCGCAAAAAAATCGTTTTGGTTCTACTGCAGAATTAGGGATCTATGAAATGCAAAATATTGGGTTAAGAGAAGTTGAAAATCCTTCTGAAATATTAATTTCTCAAAAAGACGAGTCATTGAGTGGAACCGCAATTTCGGCTACATTAGAAGGCGCTAGACCCTTGATGATAGAAATTCAAGCATTGGTTAGCACTGCTGTTTATGGAACTCCGCAAAGGTCTTCAACTGGATATAATATAAAAAGGCTAAATATGTTACTTGCGGTACTTGAGAAGAGAGCAGGATTTCGATTAGGAGCCAAAGATGTATTTCTAAATATTACTGGAGGCATAAAAATTGATGATCCAGCAATAGATTTGGCCGTAATTGGAGCGATACTCTCGTCTAATGAAGATGAGGCGATTCCGCAAGAATATTGTTTTGCTGCAGAAGTTGGACTTTCAGGAGAAATAAGGCCCATAAACAGAGTTGATCAACGTATTTTGGAAGCCGAAAAACTTGGTTTCACTAAAATATTTATTTCTAAATTCAATAAAATTGTCAAAAAAGACTACACTATAAAAGTTGTCTTAGTTTCAAAAATAGAAGACATTTACACACAGTTATTTGTATAAAAAAAGCCGAACAAATTGTTCGGCTTTTTTTAAAATATAAGTGCTTTTTTATTTCTTATTTACATCAAGAATATATTTCTCTAAAGCCATAGTCATTGATGGTGTTTCTGGAGTAGGAACTTTAATGTTACACTTTAAACCCGCTTCTTCAGCAGCAGCAACAGTAGAGTTTCCAAACACAGCAATTCTTGTTTCGTTTTGTTTAAATTTCGGAAAGTTTTTAAATAATGAATCTATTCCTGAAGGACTAAAGAAAACTAAGATATCATAAAAAACATTTTCCAAGTCAGATAAATCACTTACAACAGTTTTATAAAAAACTGCCTTTGTCCAATTTATTTCTAGAGCATTTAATTCTTCTGGAATTAATGGCATCAATTTATCAGAACATGGCAATAAAAATGTTTCGCTTTTATGCTTTTTAAGAAGTTTAACGAGTTCAGGAAACGTTTTCTTACCTACATAAATTTTACGTTTTCTATAAACAACATATTTTTGAAGATAAAACGCAATTGCTTCAGACTCACAAAAATACTTTAACTCATCTGGAACCGTATAGCGTAATTCATCTGCTATTCTAAAAAAATGATCTACCGCATTTCTACTAGTAAAGATAATTGCTGAATAATAGCTTAAATCTATTTTTTGAACTCTAATTTCTTTGGATGTGGCTCCTTCAACATGAATAAAAGACCTAAAGTCAATTTTTACCTTTTGCTTACTAGCTAACTCAAAGTAAGGTGAATTTTCTGATTTTGGGGTTGGTTGAGAGACCAAAATTGTTTTCACTTTCATATATTTTGTCTTTAAAGGGTTTTTTCTTAATAAGAAAATTGCTTAAAACAATTTCACTAAACTCTTGATTAAACAGCCAATTTTAATACTAATAAAATAGGCGCTATTTCAAGCGCACAAAAGTACAACATAAAATAAAACAAACGAGAAAATATTATTTTATTATTATTATTAAAAATAACTACGTATCTAATAATCAATAATATAGAAAAGAGGGCGATTGTAAAGTGAAATGCTAATAAATTATACGTTTTTATATAAAATATGAAAAAGGTAAAGGGAGTAATCAATAAGATAGAGCTGTATAAATAGCTGATTTTAGCAAATGTAAGAGATTCGTGTTCTTTATTTATTTCAAAAATGATTGCTAAAGCCTTACCAACAATATACCTAACAAGGAAAAAGGACGACACGAAAATGGAAGTTTTTAAAAGTAGTTGTAAACTATTTTGCTGTATAATTTCTGGTTTATAAAAAATACCTGTCTCTTATACACATCTGACGCTGCCGACGAATAGAGAGGTGTA
>OJBS01000331.1_pt1 | contig 12194 bp, 10 predicted proteins | sample 1590941 | NCBI WGS metagenome assembly OJBS01 (sample SAMN05416785, study PRJEB24817) | seawater metagenome | isolation source: Sea water | place: Canada:Atlantic | collected 2013-11
GATCTACACCTCTCTATTCGTCGGCAGCGTCAGATGTGTATAAGAGACAGTATATTAACTGCACATCAAAAAGAGGATGTGTTAGAAACGTTTTTAATCAATTTAACAAGAGGTACAGGCTTAGAAGGCTTAACAGGAATTCCGACTATAAACGGAAAAATTATTAGACCTCTTCTGAATGTTACACGTGAAGAAATACACAAATATGCCATCGAAAATAATATTGAATGGCGAGAAGATAAAAGTAATGCTTCTACAAAATACTTTAGAAATAAAATAAGACATCAAGTAATTCCTGTATTAAAAGAATTGAATCCAAGTTTGATGAGTACGTTTGATAAAACATTGGAGAATTTAAATAAAAGCAAACAGATTATTGATGATAAAATTGAAGATGTCAAATTTTCAATTGAGAATTTTGATGGAAAAATTCATCAATTTGATATCGAAAAAATCAAAGAACTATCAAGCCCAAAAGCCTATTTGTTTGAAATTTTAAAAAAGTACGGCTTCACAGAGTGGGAAGACTTAAGCGAATTAATAAATGCTCAAAGCGGCAAACAAGTTATAAGTAAGACGCATAGGTTAGTTAAAGACAGAACTCATTTATTACTATCAAAAATAGAAACAAATAACGCTGAGCAATATCAACTAACTGAAAATTTAACTGCCTTAGAAAATTCAGATTTACACCTAACTTTTGAAACAATAGAGGAAACTAAGCAATTATCTGAAACTGAAAAATCAGTTTATATTGATAAAAATTTGTTAAAATTTCCATTAACTGTAAGAAAATGGCAAAATGGAGACTACTTTTATCCCTTGGGAATGCAAGGCAAAAAAAAGTTAAGTAAGTTTTTTAAAGATGAGAAAATATCAATTTTGGAAAAAGAAAAAACTTGGTTACTTTGCAATGCAAATAATGAGGTTATTTGGATTGTTGGAAAACGCCTTGATAATCGATTTAAAATTACAGAAAGCACAACCAAAACCCTAAAAATAACAATTCAATAATGAAAAAATTAGTTAGTTTATTCATCTTTATTTTTCTTGTTTCTTTTGCAAAAGCTCAGATACTGGATCCAGTAAAATATTCAACATCTGTTGAGGAAATTTCAGATACTGATTTTAATTTAGTTATAAAGGCTAGTATTGAAGAAGGTTGGCATTTGTATTCTCAAAACGTACCAGAAGATGGGCCAATAGCAACTACTATATATTTAAAAGATTCAGTAAATACATATCAATTAATTGGACTTCCTATTGAAGAAAAAGGACATACTTCTTTTGACAAAACCTTTAATATGGAAATCAAGTATTTTGAAAATACGACCACATTTAAGCAACGTGTTCGACTTCTAACTAACGAGAAAATAACTATAAAAGGAGAAATTGAGTTTATGGCTTGTGATGATAGTCAATGTACTCCTCCTACATTTAAAGATATTAATTTTTCACTTCAAGGAATGGCTGGAGTCATTGCTACTGAAGCGGAAATAGAAGAACTAACACAAGAAAAAAAAAGTGAGGTAAGTGAAGTAACGCCAAAAAAGAAAGATAATTCTTCTAAAAAAGGATTATGGACTCTTTTTATACTTAGTTTCTTTGCAGGTTTCGCAGCATTACTAACACCTTGTGTGTTTCCAATGATTCCAATGACGGTAAGTTTTTTTACCAAACAAAGTAAAAATAAAGCAGTAGGAATTAGAAATGCCGTTATTTACGGACTATCAATTATCGTTTTATATGTTTTATTAGGTATTGTTGTAACCAAAATTTTTGGTCCTGCGGCTCTAAATGCACTCTCAACAAATGTCTGGTTCAATCTTATATTCTTTATTTTATTAATCGTTTTTGCAGTCTCATTTTTAGGTGCTTTTGAAATTGTTCTACCAAGTTCTTGGGGAACTAAAGTTGACAAACAAGCTGATCGTGGCGGAATGGTTGGGATATTTTTTATGGCACTAGCCTTAGCAATTGTTTCCTTTTCTTGTACAGGACCAATTGTTGGTACAGCCTTAGTTGCCGCTGCAGCACAAGGCGGAATTGCACCTATAATTAGCATGTTTGGATTTTCATTGGCAATAGCATTGCCTTTTGCACTTTTTGCTGCTTTTCCAGGATGGTTAAACTCATTGCCAAAATCTGGTGGATGGTTAAATACAGTAAAAGTTGTTTTAGGATTTCTAGAATTAGCATTAGCATTCAAATTCCTTTCAAATGCCGATTTAGTCTTAGACTTACATCTTTTAGAACGCGAAGTGTTTATTGCTATTTGGATCACCATTTTTGGGGCTTTAGCATTCTACCTTTTCGGAAAAATACAATTACCTCACGATTCGCCAATAACACATATTTCTGTTGGAAGATTAAGTTTAGGTTTAATTGTATTATCATTTACAGTGTATATGATTCCTGGACTTTGGGGAGCACCACTAAACCTAATCAGTGCATTTCCACCACCACAAGATTATAGCGAATCGCCTTATGGAGTTGGATTTTCAAAACTTGGAGGCGCTACGAGTCACGCAGAAATTCCTGAAGGTGCTCATTTAATGGCTCCTCATGATATTTTAGCATTCAATGATTACGATTTAGGATTGGCGTATGCAAAAAAAGTTGGGAAACCTGTTATGATTGACTTCACAGGAAAGGCTTGTGTAAATTGCCGTAAAATGGAACAAAATGTTTGGGTGAAAGACAAAGTGCTGAAAATCATCAAGAATGATATCGTTTTAATCTCTTTATATGTTGATGATAAAAGACCTCTCGCAGAAGATGAAATTATTGATTCTAAATTAAATCCAGGAAAAAAACTTCGCTTTATTGGTCAAAAATGGAGTGAATTAGAAACGATTAAATACGGTACAAATGCGCAACCGTATTATGTTTTGATGGATCATAATGAAGAAAATTTATTAAAACCTGTAGGATACACACCAAATGTTGAAGAATATTACAATTGGTTAAACGAAGGTATCTCTAACTTTAAATAACTCCGTTTTACTTTCATCGTTTTTATAGATTGATTTTTCTTAAAAATAACTAAATCACAAATAATTTAGTTATTTTTAGGGTACCACAATTTTTTATATAAAATGATCAAAAAAATAAAGAAAGTATTTAAAGTACTCATCCTTTTAGCGGTACTTCTTTTCGCAACAAAATATTTAATTTCTTATTTCCTTCAACCTACTTACAAAGGAACTATTGAACTTCAAAACTTAAAAACTGAAGTAACTGTAAATTACGACGACTACGGGATTCCACATATTTACGCAGAGAGTCAAGAAGATGCGCAACGTGCTTTAGGCTATACACATGCACAAGATAGGCTATGGCAAATGGAGTTACTCCGTAGAATCGCTCCAGGAAGATTAGCAGAAATTTTTGGTGAAGCAGTTTTAGAAGGCGATCTTTTATTTGCAGGACTTGGCATTGAGGAAGCATCAGAAAAAGCACTTCTATCTTTAGATACAAAAAGTGAAATGTACACCCTTGCTCAGGCTTATATTGATGGCGTGAATGAATTTATTGAAAATGGCCCTACACCTATTGAATTTTACATTTTAGGAATAGATAAGAAAAAATTTGAATTAAAAGATTCTTATAATATTATCGGTTATATGGCATTTAGTTTTGCTGCTGCCCATAAAACAGATCCTGTTTTAAGCAATCTACAAGCAAAATTAGGAGGCGATTATATGAAAGAATTAGGTGTAGATGTAAATCCTAATTCTACTTTGATAAAAAATTACAATACCGCAAATGAAAAAATAGCAATTGCTGTAGCAAATATTATAGCTAAAATGCCTGTTCCAGCATTTCTAGGAAGTAATAGTTGGATTATAGCGCCGCCAAAAACAAAAAATGGAAACGTTTTATTTGCCAATGATCCTCATATCCCTTATTCGGCAACATCAGTATGGTACGAAGCACATATAACTACACCAGACTATGAGAGTTATGGGTATTATCTTGGTGGAGTTCCATTCCCTATGCTTTCTCACAATCGTGAATACGCCTATGGAATTACAATGTTTGAAAATGATGATATTGATTTTTATCAAGAAGAAAATCATCCTACGGACGCATCAAAATACAAAACTAAAGATGGTTATAAAACGTATGAAACTAGATTAAAGGCCATTAATATTAAAGGTAAAGATCCATTAAAATTAGAAATACGATCTACAGATCATGGGCCTATTATGAATGACCTTGTCACTCAGATTGAAAGTGATAAACCATTGGCAATGTCATGGATTTACACTCAAGTTCCCAACCGTTTTTTACGTTTATCATATTTAATGTCTCACGCAAAAGATAAGGACGAATTCGAAAAAGGAGTTGCGCTGATTCATGCTCCAGGACTTAATATTATGTATGGAAATGCCGAAGGAGATATCGCTTGGTGGGCAGCAGCACAATTATACAAATTGCCGAAAAATGCACACCCAAAATTTGTCTTAGATGGCTCAAATGGTGAACATGAAATTACTGAATATTTAGATTTTAGTCAGAATCCTCAATCACATAATCCTCCGTGGAACTATGTGTATTCTGCCAACAATCAACCAGATTCTATTGCAGGAATGCTTTATCCAGGATATTACGCTCCAGGAGATAGAGGGAAAAGAATTGTAGAATTATTGGAACCTAAAAATGATTGGACAAAAGAAAATTTTATGAAAATGATTTTGGATTCCAAATCACCAATCGCTCCTGAATTGGTTAAAATTATCGTCAATAACGTTACCAACAATCTGAGTACCGACAATGAAAAAGAGGCATTGGACGAATTGAAAAAATGGGATGGAGATTTCACAAAAGCGAGTGTTGGAGCTACAGTTTTTACCAAGTTTATTTATATGTATCTCAAGAATACATTTGAAGATGAAATAGGCACAACTGTTTTTGCAAGTTTTATAAATACACATGTTATGTATCGTGAAATTTCTGAACAATTGAAAAAAGAAGAGTCACTATGGTGGGACAATATTAAAACTACAGACACCAAAGAGAATAAGTCTCAAATTTTATCCCAATCCTTTTCTGAAACGGTTGCAACTTTAGAAAACCAACTTGGAAGTGATGTCAACTCATGGACTTGGAATCGTGTGCATACCGTAACTCACAAACACCCTTTAGGGACTGTAAAAGCCTTGGACTTTATTTTTAATTTGAATGTTGGTCCTTTTGAAATAAACGGATCAAACAGAGTGGTAAATAAGCAAGGATTTAATATTAGTAATAAACCTGTAAATGATGTCAAAAGTGGTCCGTCAACGCGTAGAATAGTTGATTTTTCAGATATTGAAAATAGCATGAGTATTCTTCCTACCGGAAATTCTGGAAACCCTTTTAGCGAGTTCTATAGAGACCAAGCAGAAATGTTTGTGAATGGCGAGTTTAGAAAAATGAAGATGAACAAAGAAGAAATTGAAAAAGTGTCTACTAAATTGGTGATGAAGCCTAAAAAGTAAACTACACCTTTCAACCATTTTCGAGTATCTATATTTTCCTTATATTTATAGAAAAAAATATGCTAGTTAAAGTTTTTGGAAGCGCCGTCTTTGGCGTTGAAGCCACAACTATTACCGTTGAAGTAAATATTGATAAAGGAATTGGCTATCATCTTGTAGGTCTTCCTGATAATGCCATTAAAGAAAGTTCGTATAGAATCTCTGCTGCGCTTAACAACAATGGCTATAAACTTCCAGGTAAAAAAATTACCATTAACATGGCTCCTGCCGATTTAAGAAAAGAAGGAAGTTCTTATGATTTAACGCTTGCAATCGGTATCCTTTCTGCTTCCAACCAAATTAAAGCCAAGGATATTGACAAATACATTATTATGGGCGAACTGTCTCTTGATGGTGGTCTGCAACCCATAAAAGGTGTGTTGCCTATTGCAATTAAAGCAAGAGAAGAAGGCTTTAAAGGGTTTATACTCCCTAAACAAAATGCGAAGGAAGCCGCAATCGTAGACGATCTCGATGTATATGCTGTTGATAATATAAAAGAAGTTATTGATTTTTTTGAAAGAACCTCTACTTTAGAACCATTAGTCATAGATACTAGAAAAGAATTCTCCCAAAATCTAGACAATCCAGAATTTGATTTTGCAGATGTAAAAGGGCAAGAATCTATAAAACGTTGTATGGAAATTGCTGCTGCTGGAGGGCATAACGTTATACTAATTGGACCTCCTGGAAGTGGAAAAACAATGCTTGCGAAAAGATTGCCAACCATTTTACCTCCAATGACTTTACAGGAAGCATTGGAAACTACCAAAATCCATAGTGTTGTAGGTCGTATGAAAGAAAATAGCGGATTGATGGGACAACGTCCTTTCAGAAGTCCTCATCATACAATTTCTGATGTCGCACTTGTTGGTGGAGGTTCATATCCACAACCTGGAGAAATTTCACTGTCGCACAATGGCGTTTTATTTTTAGACGAATTACCAGAGTTTAAACGCTCTGTTCTTGAAGTAATGAGACAACCATTAGAAGATCGAGAAATCACAATTTCTAGAGCACGATTTACCGTTACCTATCCAAGTAGTTTTATGTTGGTAGCAAGTATGAATCCGTCTCCAAGTGGTTATTTTTCTGATGATGAAAAGGCTGTTTCTTCTTCTCCTGCAGAAATGCAGCGTTATTTAAGCAAAATTTCCGGTCCTCTTCTTGACCGAATAGATATTCATATTGAAGTGCAACCTGTACCCTTCGAAAAACTCACAGAAGAGCGTCGTGGCGAACCAAGTCATCTGATAAGGAAAAGAGTGACAGAAGCCAGAGAAATACAGTCAGAACGCTTTAAAGAAAACAAGAAAGTGCATTATAATGCTCAAATGAGTGTAAAGCAAATTCGAAAGTATTGTGATTTAAATGATGAATCGAAGTCTCTTTTAAAAAATGCTATGGAGCGTTTAAATCTTTCAGCAAGAGCCTATGACAGAATCTTGAAAGTAGCACGTACAATTGCAGATATAGCAAGCGAGAATGATATTTCTCCAGACCATATTGCAGAGGCTATTCAATATAGAAGTTTGGATAGAGAAGGTTGGTTGGGATAAAATAAAAAAACCCTTACAATTTCTTATAAGGGTTTTTTTAGTTCTATAATGAGATTCCTGCTTTCGCAGGAATAACATAAATTAATATCTATAATGCTCTGGCTTATAAGGACCATCAACAGTTACACCAATATAACTTGCTTGATCATCACGCAACTCTGTTAACTCAACACCAATTTTTTCTAAATGTAATTTCGCTACTTTTTCATCTAAGTGTTTAGGTAACATATACACTTCGTTTTGATAAGCATCTCTATTGTTCCATAATTCTAATTGCGCCAAAGTTTGGTTTGTAAATGAATTAGACATTACAAAACTTGGATGACCTGTTGCGCATCCTAAATTTACTAAACGCCCTTCTGCTAAAAGAATAATGTCTTTTCCAGCAATATTATATTTGTCAACTTGAGGTTTGATCGTGTCTTTTGTATGTCCGTGGTTTTTATTTAACCAAGCCATATCAATTTCGTTATCAAAATGCCCAATATTACAAACAATTACTTTGTCTTTCATTGACTCAAAATGACGCCCTTGAATAATATCTTTATTTCCTGTTGTTGTAATAATGATATCAGAATTAGCAATAACTGTTTCTAATTTCTTCACTTCAAAACCATCCATTGCAGCTTGCAATGCACAAATTGGATCAATTTCTGTAACTGTAACGATAGAACCTGCACCTTTAAAAGAAGCCGCAGTTCCTTTTCCTACATCACCATAACCACAAACAGTTACACGTTTTCCAGCCAACATAATATCTGTTGCTCTACGAATTGCATCTACTGCAGATTCTCTACATCCGTATTTATTATCAAACTTAGATTTAGTAACAGAATCATTTACATTAATTGCTGGCATTGGTAAAGTTCCTGCTTTTACTCTATCATATAAACGGTGAACTCCTGTAGTAGTTTCTTCTGAGAGTCCATTAACTCCAGCAGCTAATTCTGGATATCTATCCAAAACCATATTGGTTAAATCTCCACCATCATCTAAAATTAGGTTCAATGGTTTTTTATCTTCTCCAAAGAATAATGTCTGTTCTATACACCAGTCAAATTCTTCTTCTGTCATATCTTTCCATGCATACACTTCAGTTCCAGCAGCAGCAATTGCAGCAGCAGCTTGATCTTGTGTAGAAAAAATATTACAAGAACTCCAAGTAACTTCAGCACCAAGCGCTTGTAAAGTTTCTATTAAAACTGCTGTTTGGATTGTCATGTGTAAACAACCAGCAATTCTAGCTCCTTTTAATGGTTGCTCGTCTTTATACTCTTCTCTCAAGCTCATTAATCCAGGCATTTCAGCTTCTGCTAACTCAATTTCTTTTCTTCCCCATTCTGCAAGGTTCATGTCTTTTACCTTATATTTCACATAAGTTGATGTTTCTGTGCTCATAATTGTATATTTTTGAAGTGCAAATTTACAAAATACCTTTGAAATAATATGCCTCTTTATAAATCTATACAAACTACAAATCAAACAAAGATTTTAATCTGGAAAATTGAAGAGTCCTTTGATGAACTTTCCAAAGATATAGAATTAACGAATCGCTGTCAGATTAGAGTTGATTCAATGAAATCTGAATTGCATAAAAGAGGGTTTATGAGTATTCGCCATTTATTGGCAGAAGAAGGTTATGAAGATAAAGATTTGTTTTATGATGAATTTGGGAAACCTCATTTAACTGACGGAAAATTTATTTCGATTACACATTCTTTTAACTTCTCTGCTATTATAGTTAGCGATAATCATCCTGTAGGAATAGATATTGAAAAACAGCGTGATAAAATTGTAAGAATTGCACATAAATTTACACCCTTTGAAGAATACAAAACGTTGGCAAATCATGATGCATTAGTTCGAAAACTAACAATTGTTTGGGGTGCAAAAGAATCATTATATAAAATCTATGAACAAAAAGGATTAAGTTTCTTACAAGACATAAATGTTCAAGATTTCTCTTTTGATGACGGTCGTACAGTTGCTTCAATTCGTTTTATTGATGATAATTCTACTTACACTATTTCCTTTTTAGAATTTGAAGGCTTTACATGTGTCTATGCAATAAAATAATATGTCAAAAAATATTCTTGGACATATTAAAAAGTGTAAGCAGACAGGTCAAAAATTACTCGCCATTTTATTAGATCCTGACAAACTAATTGTTCGAAATTTACCGTTGATTATTGGAACAGCATTTGAAATGGATAACAACATTTTAGAATCAATAATATGAATGTGCTTATTGACTTTTTTTTAGAACCCTACAGAACAGCTTCAACACTTACTATTGTTTTAGAATTTGTTGCTGCATTATTTGGTGTGATTAGTGTTTTTTATGCGAAGAAAGAAAATATTTTAGTCTTTCCAACAGGTATAATTAGTACCGTAATTTATGTATACCTCTTGTCTAAATGGAGTTTATATGGCGATCTGATTATCAATATTTATTATACAGTTATGAGTGTTTATGGTTGGTATATGTGGCGTAAAATAATAGATGATAAAAAAAGCCATATTCCTATTTCAAGAACCAATAAAACTGATAGATTAAAGACGTTTGGCATCTTTTTATTTACTTCTATATTTGTGATTATTGTATATCGTTATTACAATATAATGCCAAACCATTTAAACTTTACTGAAAGTATAAATTATGCTTCTGAGAAACTTATGTCAGGAAATTTGACTAATTTTAGAGAAGGAACGCCATATTTAGACACATTTACAACAGGAATATTTTTTGCAGCAATGTGGTTAATGGCCAATAAAAAAATTGAACATTGGCTTTTTTGGATTGTAGGAAACATCGTTTCAATTCCTTTATATTTTGTTAAAGGTTACGGTTTTACTGGAATTCAATATACTCTATTTTTAATCTTAGCAATACAAGGATATATCCTATGGAAAAGGAACTTAGACAAGAAAAAGTAAATATTATAAAAATAGTTTTGTTTGGACCAGAATCTACTGGAAAGACAACGCTTTCTAATCAATTAGCTAGACACTACAACACTGTTTGGACTCCTGAATACGCACGTGAATACTTGCAAGAAAAATGGAATAACGAACGGAAAACGTGTGAAAATTCAGACTTAATTCCGATTGCAAAAGGGCAAATGAAGTTAGAAAATTCATTGGCAAAAAAAGCCGATAAAGTTCTTATTTGTGATACTGATTTGCTTGAAACTAAAGTCTATTCAGAGGAGTATTATGGTGGAAAAGTAGATGCCAAACTTGAAGAAGCTGCAACTGAAAATAATTATGACTTATACCTTTTAACCTATATAGATACACCTTGGGAAGCTGATGATTTACGTGACAAACCAGAAGAACGATTAGAAATGTTCAATGCATTTGAAAGTGCCTTAAGAAAACATAAAAGACCTTATATTTTATTAAAAGGAGATAAAGAAGCTCGATTAAAACTAGCAACCGAAGCCATTGACAAATTACTATCAGAAAGAGAAAATTTGGACAACTTTTCTGATTCTTTAACTGATTTAGACATGCACTTTATGCATCATAATTTAAATCAAGATTTGTATTAATGGATATTGAAAATATCAGTAAAGAATTAAGTTTTAAAGCAGTTAGAGCGAGTGGTGCAGGAGGACAACATGTAAACAAAGTTTCCTCTAAAATTGTTTTAACTTTTGATATTCCCTCTTCAAACTCTTTAAATGATGATGAAAAAGAAAGGCTAAAAGTTAGTTTAAAAACACGACTTACAAACGATACTATTTTAACTTTAAACTGTTCTGAAAGCAGAAGTCAGCATAAGAACAAAGAGATTATCACCAATCGATTCTTGAAGATTATTTCTGATGGATTGATTATTAAAAAATTTCGAAAAAAAACAAAACCTAGTAGAGCAGGTATTAGAAAGCGCTTGGAAAAGAAAAGTCGACATGCGCTTAAAAAAACAAGTCGTAGAAAACCAAAAATTGAGTAATTTATCTACTCCTCTTTCTATTGGTATTTCTTCGACTATTATTACTATTCCCTTGTGAATTACCGTCTTTAGGCTTAGAATTACGAGATTTATTTCTGTTATTATTTCTACTATTATTTTGCTTAGGTTTATTCTCAGATGGTTTAGCTGTAGGCTCAAAACCTTCTACAATTTCAGTTTTTATTTTGTAACCTAACAACTTTTCTATATCCCTAACATATTCTTTTTCATCAACATCAACCAATGAAATTGCTTCACCACTTGCTCCTGCTCTACCTGTACGTCCAATTCTATGTACATAATCTTCAGGTACATTTGGCAATTCAAAATTAACTACATGAGGTAATAATGGAATATCCAATCCACGAGCTGCAATATCAGTTGCAACTAACACTCTAACTTGTCCGCTTTTAAAACCTTCAAGTGCTTTTGTTCTTGCTCCCTGACTTTTATTTCCGTGAATTGCAGCAGATGAAATTCCTGCTTTTACCAATTTTTCACTTAGTTTATTTGCACGGTGTTTTGTTCTCGTAAAAATTAATACTTGTTTCCAATTACCATCAGAAATTAACTTGATCGTAAATTCAATCTTATCATCTTTATCAACTCTATATGCCTTTTGAACTACCATCTCTGCAGTTGAATTCTCTGGCTCTGCTTCTACAAGTATAGGTTGGTGTAAAATTCCTTCAGCTAATTTTTTTATTTCCTTAGAGAATGTTGCAGAAAACAATAAGTTTTGTCTTTTCTTCGGCATCATTGCAATAATTTTCTTGATATCCCTCAAGAATCCCATATCTAACATCCTATCTGCTTCATCTAAAACTAAAATATCAACTCTACCTAAAGACAATGCTCTTTGATCAATCAAATCTAATAAACGTCCAGGAGTTGCAACAACAACATCTACACCATATTTCAATGATTTTATCTGAGGTTTTGCGTTTACACCTCCAAAAATTACTGTAGATTTTATATCTAAAAACTGGCTGTAATCAACTACATTTTTATGTACTTGAGCTGCTAATTCTCTTGTTGGTGTCAATACCAAAGCACGAACAGGTCTTCTTCCTTCCTTTTTTGTTTGATGTAGTATCTGTAAAATCTGTCTCTTATACACATCTCCGAGCCCACGAGACTAGGCATGATCTC
>OJBS01000333.1_pt1 | contig 12158 bp, 8 predicted proteins | sample 1590941 | NCBI WGS metagenome assembly OJBS01 (sample SAMN05416785, study PRJEB24817) | seawater metagenome | isolation source: Sea water | place: Canada:Atlantic | collected 2013-11
CGAGATCATGCCTAGTCTCGTGGGCTCGGAGATGTGTATAAGAGACAGGGTCTATACACTAGATTTCATGCTCTTGGATTAACAATAGTAATGTTTGTTGGTTTTATATTTGCTCATAATATGAATCTTGTTGGTGGAAATTCTGGAGAAAAAGCATTTATTTACGGAATAGGTTTTCTACTATTATTCTTAAACGGAGCAGGGAAATATTCTATTGATAGAAAAACTGGAGTTAGGTCATAAACCTGATTTAAAACAATTTGTGAATCCTTTAAAATTTATTTACGTTTTAAAGGATTCTTTTTTTGTCAATATAAATAGAGTTAGTACTTTTGCTCAAACCCAAACACAATGAAAAACACCAAATACGTTTTCGTCACAGGAGGCGTAACTTCATCACTTGGAAAAGGCATTATTGCTGCCTCTTTAGCCAAATTATTACAAGAAAGAGGATACTCAGCAACGATCCAAAAACTAGATCCATATATCAATATTGATCCAGGAACATTGAATCCATATGAGCATGGAGAGTGTTTTGTAACCGATGATGGTGCAGAAACTGATTTAGATTTAGGTCATTACGAACGTTTTTTAAATATTCCAACTTCACAAGCAAACAACGTTACAACAGGAAGAATTTATCAATCTGTTATAGATAAAGAGCGTCGTGGAGAGTTTTTAGGGAAAACAGTTCAAATTATTCCTCATATTACTGATGAGATAAAAAATAGAATTCAAATTCTTGGAAAAACTGGCGAATACGATATTGTAATTACTGAAATTGGAGGAACTGTTGGTGATATTGAATCACTACCATATATAGAATCAGTAAGGCAGTTACTTTGGGAACTTGGTGCTAAAAACGCTATCTCTATACATCTTACATTAATTCCATATTTAGCAGCTGCAGGAGAATTAAAAACAAAACCTACGCAACACTCTGTTAAAATGCTGATGCAAAGTGGTGTGAGTCCAGATATTTTGGTTTGTAGAAGTGAGCATAAATTAAATGATGGTATCAAAAATAAATTGGCATTATTTTGTAATGTGCAGAAAGAAGCAATTATTGAAGCTTTAGATGCAGAAACAATTTATGACGTACCAAATTTAATGTATGAAGAGCAATTAGATAAAGTAGTGTTAAATAAATTAGACCTCCCATTTAATGAAAAACCTGCGTTAGCAGAATGGAATGCATTTTTGAAAAAGCATAAAAATCCTCAAAACGAAATAGAAATAGGTTTGATTGGGAAATATGTTGAGTTACATGATGCATATAAATCTATTACCGAATCTTTTATTCATGCAGGTGCAACCAATGAAGTGAAAGTAAATATTAGATGGATACATTCTGAAAGTTTAACTACTGATAATGTTCCTGAAAAACTAAAAGGCTTAAATGGTATTTTAGTTGCTCCTGGATTTGGAGATAGAGGAATTGAGGGTAAAATTGACGCCATTAGATATGCTCGTGAAAACAACGTTCCTTTTCTTGGAATATGTCTTGGAATGCAAATGGCTGTTATTGAATTCTCTAGAAATGTACTTGGTTTAAAAGATGCATTTTCTATAGAAATGAATGATAAAACAAAACATCCTGTTATTAATTTAATGGAAGAACAAAAGACAATAGTCAATAAAGGTGGTACAATGCGTTTAGGTTCTTGGAAATGTGAATTGTTAGAAAACTCTAAAATTTCAAGTATTTATAATCAAAAAATAATTGATGAACGCCATAGACATCGTTATGAATTTAATAATGATTATTTAGAGCAAATTGAAAATGCTGGAATGATTGCCACAGGAAAAAATCCTGATACAAATCTTGTAGAAGTTATTGAAATCCCAAATCACCCTTGGTTTATTGGTGTTCAATACCATCCAGAATATAAAAGTACTGTTTTAAATCCGCATCCTTTATTTGTGAGTTTTGTAAAAGCAGCTTTGGAACACTCTTTGACTTAATTAGTTCGACTACGCTCAACAACCTGAATCTTAAACCTACAAATTTACAGTAATGGCCATTGAGCGGAGTAGAAATGAGCAGAATAACAAATTAAATAATCAAACAAAAAACACTACTTTTGTCGGACTTTTTGTGGATATCACAAAACGAATATGACAAGATGACAATTTTAGAATATGGAACAAAAAAAATTTGACATAAATAGTTTAATAGGATTTATTTTATTGGGTGCTATTGGAATGTATTGGATTTACACCAACCAACCAACACCTGAAGAACTAGAAAAAGCAACTACTGAAAGAATTCAAGATTCTATCAACAAAGTTCAAAAAGAAGCATTTATTCCGCTCGCTGAAACACAAAAAACGATCGAAGTAGTTTCTGACTCTATCAAACTTTTAACTGCACAAAATGATTTAGGATCATTTGCTAATTCTGCTGCAATCTCTTCAGAAACAACAACTGTTATAGAGAATGAATTGCTAAAGTTGACTATCGCTAATAAGGGTGGGCAAATAAAAGAGGCGTACCTAAAAAACTACAACACATACGATTCACTTCCTGTTAGATTAATTCAAAAAGAGAATTCTCTTTTTAATATTAATTTTGGAACTACTGGAAATAGAATTTTAAATACCAAAGACCTCAACTTTGAGCCTTCATTAACACAAAATGGAGACAATCAAGTGCTGTCAATGAAATTGAAAGTAGATGGAGGTAAATATTTAGAATATAGATATGAGATCAAGCCAAATGATTATATGGTTGATTTTACTGTCCGTTCACAAGGTTTAGGTACTGTTTTCAATACTTCACATCCTGTAAGTTTAGAATGGGATTTAACTGGTTATAGAAACGAGAAAAGTATCAAGTCAGAAAACATGTATTCTTGGTATTATTACAAGAAAGATGGTGATGTTACTTACCTAAGTCAAGATGATGATGAAAATGAAAAAGAGGTGAATTGGGTTGCTTACAAACAACACTTCTTCTCTTCTATTTTAATGACAGATAAGCCTTTCAAAAGCGCTAATTTAGTTTCAGAAAACTTATATAAAAATTCTGAAACAGATTCTGTATTTACAAAAATATTTAAACTAAAAGCGCCATTAGAATTAAGTGATGGTGAGTTAGACTACGCAATGAATTGGTACTACGGACCTACAGACTATAGTACTTTAAAAGCATATGAAGGAACTAATCTTGATGAAGTTGCTGATATGGGTTGGGGGATTTTCGGATGGATCAACAAATATATATTCATTCATCTATTCAAATTTTTATCTAGCTTTACTTTAAACTTTGGTTTAATTATTATTTTAATGACAATTGCTGTTAGAATAATAATGTCTCCATTGGTTTACAAATCATATTTATCAAGTGCAAAAATGAAGGTTATTCGTCCAGAAATGGAAGTGATTAACAAGAAATTTCCTGGGAAAGAAAATGCAATGAAGCGCCAACAAGAAACAATGGCTGTACAACGAAAGGCTGGAGTAAGTATGCTTTCAGGTTGTATTCCTGCATTGCTACAAATGCCTGTTTTCTTTGCGTTATTTAGGTTCTTCCCATCCAATATAGATTTACGTCAAAAGAGTTTCCTTTGGGCAGATGATTTATCTTCTTATGATAATATTTTTAACTTAGGTTTTGAAATTCCTTTTTACGGTAGTCATGTGAGTTTATTCCCAATATTGGCATCTGTAGCTATTTTCTTTTATATGAAAATGAATCAAAGTCAGCAAGCAAACATGCAGCCTCCTGCACAAGAAGGGATGCCAGACATGCAAAAGATGATGAAGATGATGATCTACTTCTCTCCTATTATGATGTTGTTTTTCTTCAATCAATATGCGAGTAGTTTGAGTTTATATTATTTTGTATCTAACTTATTGACAATTGCAATAATGCTTGTAATCAAGAACTATGTGATTGATGAAAAGAAAATTCTTGCTCAAATTGAAGAAAATAAAAAGAAAGCTCCGAAGAAAAAGAGTAAGTTTCGTGAAAAAATGGATAGTGCAATGAAGCAAGCACAAGCTCAACAAGAAGCAAATAAAAAAGGTAAGAAATAGAAGACAATGTCTTCAAATAATTTTAGAAACCGAAACTTAATTGTTTCGGTTTTTTTATTTAATAAATATCGATTTTAAAAAGCCCAAACCATATCCTAAAAACTGAGTATACGTAGTGATAATACTTAATAAGGCAACCGTACTATTTTTGTTTTTAAATAAAGAATCTATACCTATAAGTGCAAAATATCCTAAAAACGGAAGTATAAATAACCATTTCCCAAATAAAAGCAGGATGAGTGCAATATCGAATCCTATTATAAAAAAACTAGGAAACCAATACGTAAGTTTTGCTGATGTAGGATACTTCTTATTTAATATTGGTCTTGCAGTACCAAAATTGAATGTTTGTTTAAAAAACTGACCTATTGTGCTTCTACGCTTGTGATATACAAAAGCCTGTTCTATAAATTGAGTTTCATAGTTGTTTCCCCAAAGTCTGAAGGTCAAATCAATATCTTCACCATATTGCATATCAGAAAACCCTTTTGTCTTTTCAAAAGCAATCTTCGAAAGCCCCATATTAAAACTTCTAGGTTGAAATTTTCCAACACTATTCTTGCTCCCTCGTATTCCACCAGTTGTGAATAAAGAAGTCATAGAATAGTTTATGGCTTTTTGAATAGATGTAAATGAAGAATGTGCTGCATCTGCACCGCCATAAGCATCTGTATAATTTTTAGTTAATACTGTTTCTAATTCTTCTAAATACTGTGTTGGTACTAAAACATCTGAATCTAAAATGATAAAATAGTTTCCTGTCGCATTTTGCATTCCAAAATTCCTGCTTGCACTAGCACCACTATTTTCTTTAAAGAAATATTTAATTGATAATTTATCTTGATACTTCTCAACAATCGTATCGCTTTTTTGAGTAGAGCCATCTTCAACGATAACTATCTCAAACTTTTTTTGAAATGATTGCAAGTCTAAACTATGCAATAGTTCATCTATTTCATTAGGGCGATTATAAACTGGTATTATGATTGAGAATTGTAGTTCCATTGGTAGCAAATATAACTAAAAAAGCATCCGTAAATTACGGATGCTTTTAAATAAATATATAGAATCTAAATTATTCTTTTACAATTCTGTAACTTCCTAATTGCTGTCCTACTTTTACTTTCACAACATACATTCCTGTTGGTAAGTTTGACATATCAACTTGTGTATTTAAAACTTTAGGCTGCGTTCTTAAAACTTCTTGTCCTAATAAATTATAAACACTTAATTCATCAATGTTATCTAAAGCAGTTAAATGCAATCTATCATTTACAGGATTTGGATATAAAGAGAACCCTTCTATTACAGTACCTTCTACTGAAAGAGTAGAACTTGTAACTTGAAAATTATCTACATAAAAATCATTGTCTTCATTTGAAGTATCTGAAAAAGCATAAAATGCAAACTTAACACTAACTCCATAACCGCTTAAAGCAATTTCTGCTGCTGACTGACCTGTATTACTGATTGTACTTGAAGCATCCCATCTGTAAAGTTCTTGCCATGAAGTCCCTCCATCTTGAGTTACTAATACAGCAACGTAATCATCTGCACCTAAAGCTCCAGATACTGCAGGACCTGTACTGTTGTAGTTCGTTAATGCAACCTCATAGTTTAAGTAATAGGTTCCACTAGACAAATCAAATTCATTTGAAATTAAATACTCATCTATTGAGCTTCCATAAATATTAACTCTTGCAGCTTTACCATTAGCATGTGCTGCGTCATATCCAAAGTCGGCTTGCCCCCATAAAGAGGCTGTTCCTGTCGGTGTACCGAATACTCCAACTGCTTCTGACCAACAATTTGCTGGCATTGTAGAAAAATCTTCTAATGAGTCTATAGAAACTGCAGCACAAAGGGTTGTAAAATCTACTGGACCTACCCAAGCACTGTAATCACCACCCGTACAATCGGCACGGTAATATATTTCATAATCAGTGCTTGCTGTTAAGCCTGTTGCGCTATAGGCTGCTGTAGTAGCTACTGCTGTACCAGAACCTGCTGGTGTTCCTGTACCGTCTGCTTGTACAACTATTTCCCAAGCTGTTTCAGAAGCTCCTGCAGTCCAACCTAAATCAGCAGATGTAGCAGTAATGTTTGCTGCTGTTAGTGTAGTTGGTACTTGGCATGAAGGTGTTTCTTCTACTGTAATATCATCTAAAGAAATATCACTTTGGTAACCTGAAGCATCTTCTACACCGCTAAATTTAATAATTGTTGATGATGATTTATAGGCGGTAATATCTACAATGTATTCTGTCCAAGTACTCACATTTGTTGTCGCAATTGACAATACATCTGTAGTCCATGTTGAACCATCATACACATCAATATATAAACTTGAAGGAGTACCAGTACCATTCTGAAACCAAAACTTAAGTCTTGGAGCTGTTAAAGCTGTTAAGTCTAAAGATGGTGTTTCTAAACCAGAAGGAGAAGTGGTATGAGGAGCAGAATCATCAATCCAAGCAAAGTTTCCTGAACCAGAAGTGTGATCACTAGAGGCTCCATAAGTTGCTGACGAGCCAAATAACCAATCCTCTGTATTAGTAGAAGATTGCCCCCAACAACTTGGTAAGGAAGCTGCAGCATCAAAATCTTCTGTGTAAGGAAATGATGTGACTGCACTACAAAGTGTTGTAACAGTACTTCCAGCCACCCATACACTGTAATCTGACCCTACAGTACAAGCTGCTCTATAATACACATAATACAATGTGTTTGCAGTTAAACCCGAGTAGGTATACGCTGTGTTATCTGTAGTTGCTGTACCTGTACCAGCTGTAGTTGCTGCAGGTGCACCAGAATCTGTTTTAAGAATTACTTCCCAAGCAGTTTCTCCTGTTGCACTAGCGGTCCACGTTAAGTCTGCAGATGTAGCGGTAATGTTTGTTGCTGCCATAGACGTTGGGTCTTGGCAAGAAGGTGGAGCAGCACATGTTACTGCGGCTTCCCATCCTGAATCATTAACACTACTATCAGAAGTAAATCTGAATGTTAATTTCCCTGACGAATGTGTAGAAGTAAAAGGCCCTGGTATTGAACTACCACTATAGGTTCCTAATAATGCTGCAGAAGTGTCTTCTCCATCATATACATATAAATAATCATAGCCTGATTCCGTAGCAAAAGCACTAAAGGTTACCGTTACTAAATCTCCACTAGTTGTTGGAGCAATTGTTGTTGTATAATCTTCGGAACTACTATAATTACCTAAAGCCCCTCCGGTATCTGTAAAAGATGAACCACAAGTTGGTACTACTGTTACCTCAATATTATCTAAGGCACCATCACTTGCCCAACCTCTACTATTAAGTGTAAACCAAATTTGAACACTTTTACCATCATAATCTGAAAGATCAACAGTTTGACTATACCAAGTATCACTACCTGAATTTAGAGCAGGAGCATCTGTCCATAAAGCACTACTCCATAAAGCTGCAGCCACATCATAAACATATAAAGACATTTCAGCAGGACCAGAACCATCTGTTCCCATATTGTGATAATTAAAAGAAATTTCAGCACCAGTTTTTCCGCTAAAATCATAATTACAACTAAGCTCTGCATCATCACCATTTACACTTCCAGAAGTTTCAACATAAACATAATAACTACCTGCTTGCGCAGCTGTAGGACCAGTACCAGAAGATGGAGTACCTCCTGAATGGATTTCCCATAAAAGCTCAGAAGCAGCCCAATCGCCAGCAGTTCTTGTTACCCATTTTGAATTAACATCAGATGCAGTTGTACTTATATCAGATGCGTTCTCAAATGTACTAGTATGTGGAAAAGAAGAGATTTGAGAAAATCCATAAAAACATAAGAAGCCTTTACTTTTAAAGATATCTAGTATTCATAAGGGTTTCGGGAATAATAAAAAACGGGACAATCCTAATATTAAGAATTTGTCCCGTCTAGTGACCTCGGCTGGATTCAAACCAGCAACCGTCAGAGCCGAAATCTGATGCGCTATTCAGTTGCGCCACGAGGCCAAAGTGCTTTTTATACCAATAACTCTTTTACAGCCATCGAAATTGCTTTACCGTCTGCTTTACCAGACAATTCTTTAGATGCAATACCCATAACTCTTCCCATATCTTTCATAGTAGTTGCCTCTGTTTTAGAAATGATCTCAGAAATAAATTTCTTCAAATCTTCAGTACTCATTTGCTCTGGTAAAAATTGAGCGATTATTTTAGCTTCTGCTAATTCAGGTGTCGCTAAATCTTCTCTTCCTTGTTCGCTATAAAGTGTAGCGCTATCTTTACGTTGCTTTACTAATTTTTGTAATAATTTAATTTCATCTTCTTCAGTAAAACCAGCATCTTCACCTTTAGTATTTGCCAAAAGTATTTCTGATTTGATAGCTCGTAATGATTGTAAAGCAACTTTATCTTTAGATTTCATTGCAACTTTCATTTGCTCCATTAACTTTGATTGTAAACTCATCTCTTATATTTCTTTAAGTTGCTAAGATAAAAAAAACTCGAAGTAATTTCATTGTTCATGAAAAAATTCGAGTTTTCTTAAGGTTATCGTCTTTGAGTAGTGTTTTAATCTACATTATCATGTAAAAAAGAATTGTTTGAACGTAATTGCAAATCATCATTTTCATCAACTCCTAATACAGTTTTAGACTGTACATTTTCTGAAGATAGCGTTCTATTATCTAACTCAACTCCCATCCTCTTATATGCTGGTTCTTTTTCAATTTCATCAATATTTTGATTCAACTTATTAGAAAACTTATAATTAAACTCCTTCATTTTCTCTTTTCTATCTTGAGAACGATTTCGTAGTTCTGAGATAGTTAAATGTAATGGAGACAATTCATTTTTAGATGCTGCTTTTTGAACTTTTTCAGTTGGCTCGGTTCTTAAATTAAATTCTAATTCCTCCTCTACCTTTTCTTTAACAACTGTTCTTTTTGTTGATTTATTAAATGTTTCTTCAACTTTATTATAATCTTCTAATTCAAAATAAACTTGTTCTACATCATTTTCAACTGTTGGCTTAACAACTACATGCCCAATAACTTCTATTTCATTAATATCAATCTCTTGCTCTAAATCACTTGCTTTTTTATTTTCAGAAAGTGGCATATCAAACGTAAAAATTGTTTGATTCTGATCTTCACTTGCCATTACCTCTTCAGCGTCATTGACCTCAATATCTTTTACTGCAGATGTTATTACGAATTCATCTATTTCTTCAAATAATATATCTTCATGAATTACATTGATGTTTTTTATAAACTCTGACGTAGAAATCAATTCCATTTCTTCATTTACATCTAAACCATGCACTTGCTTTTCATCTTCTTCTAAAACATGAATAATTAATGGCTCTTGTTCTTGAACTACAGAAATTACTTCGTCATTTTTAGAGAAATCATAGGTTACTTCTTGCCCTTCTTCTAATGCATGAATAATTTTCTTATCTTCAATATTAGAAATTATTCCTTGTTGATCTTTATGAAAACCTGTTGCAACTATTGTCACAGCAATTGCTTCATTCAAACTTTCGTCTTCACCAACTCCCATAATTATATTTACGTTTGTTTTTGCTTCTGACTGAATATAATCATTGATTTCACCTATTTCATCAATAGTAATTTCACTGCTTCCTGATACTATTAATAAAAGTACATTTTTAGCACCTTCAATTTTATTGTCATTCAATAAAGGAGAATCCAAAGCGCTAATTATCGCTTCTTCTGCTCTATTTTTTCCAGATGCCTTTGCAGAACCCATAATTGCGGTACCACTATTTGCAAGAACAGTTTTAGCATCTCTTAAATCTATATTTTGTGTATAATGATGTGTAATTACTTCTGCAATTCCTCTAGAAGCTGTTGCTAAAACTTCATCTGCTTTAGAAAAACCTGCTTTAAATCCAAGATTTCCATAAACTTCTCTCAATTTATTGTTGTTTATCACAACTAAAGAATCTACATGCTTGCGAAGTTCTTCAATACCTTTTTGAGCCTGCTCATTTCTTGTTTTTCCTTCAAATGAAAATGGTATTGTTACTACACCTATTGTAAGCAAATCTAATTCTCTTGCAAACCTAGCAATTACAGGTGCTGCACCAGTTCCTGTTCCGCCACCCATTCCTGCATTAATAAATACCATCTTGGTATTATTCCCTAACATTTTTTTAATTTCTTCTTCGCTTTCTAAAGCAGAGCGCTCTCCAACTTCAGGATTTGCTCCCGCACCCAAACCTTCAGTAAGTGTCAGACCTAATTGTATTTTACAAGGAACTTGGCTGTTTTGCAAAGCTTGCGCATCTGTATTACAAACCACAAAGTCTACACCTTTGATACCTTGCATAAGCATGTAATTAACAGCGTTACTTCCACCTCCACCAACACCAATCACCTTGATGACATTTGATTGATTCTTAGGCATATCAAATAAAATGTTATTAAATTTTTCCATAATTTTACTCGGGTGCTATAGTTAGTTTGATTTTATTTTTATTCTGCGTTATCCAAAAACTCTTTAAACTTGTCTGACCAACGTTCAAAAAGTGGTTTTTTAACAACTTCTTTATTACTTTCTTCTTGATTCTCTTGCTCTGACTCATCCTCTTTATCAGATTGATCTATTGGAGAATTTTGACTCATCTCATAAACCTTCTTCTTGTCTCTCAATCCTTTCATTAAGAGTCCAACTGCAGTTGCATACATAGGACTTGAAATACTTTCTTCAGTATCTCCCGCTAAATGTTCATTAGGGTACCCAATTCTTGTATCCATTCCTGTGATGTATTCAACCAACTGCTTAATATGCTTTAATTGTGCTCCTCCACCAGTAAGTACAATACCTGCAATTAATTTCTTTTTAGTTTCTTCATGACCATAGTTTCTAATCTCTACAAATGCTTGCTCAACTATTTCAACTACACGTGCGTGAATAATTTTAGATAAATTCTTTAAAGTAATTTCTTTTGGATCTCTACCTCTTAAACCAGGAATTGACACAATCTCATTTTCTTTATTTTCTCCAGGCCATGCAGAACCAAATTTTGTTTTTAACAATTCTGCTTGTTTTTCTATGATAGAGCAACCTTCTTTTATATCTTCTGTAATCACATTACCCCCAAATGGGATTACTGCTGTATGACGAATTATACCATCTTTAAAAATGGCCAAATCAGTAGTTCCTCCTCCTATATCTATCAATGCAACTCCTGCTTCTTTTTCTTCTTGGCTCAACACTGCATCTGCAGATGCTAAAGGCTCCAATGTTATTCCGCCTAGACTTAGTCCTGAACTCTTAATACATCTACCTATATTTCTAATTGATGATACCTGACCGACTACTACATGGAAATTAGCCTCCAAGCGTCCTCCATACATTCCAATTGGCTCTTTAATTTCTCCTTGACCGTCAACTTTAAATTCTTGTGGCAAAACATGAATTATCTCTTCACCTGGAAGCATCACTAATTTATGAACTTGATTTTCTAACTTTTCTAAATCAGATTCATCAATAACTTCCTGTGAATTTGGTCTTGTTATATAATCACTGTGTTGTAAACTTCTAATATGCTGACCTGCAATTCCTACAATTGCATCAGAAATTTGAACTCCCGAAACTGAAACTGCTTCATCAACAGCTTGCTGAATTGATTGTATTGTTTGTGTTATATTATTCACAACACCTCTATGAACACCTAGGCTTTTGGCTTTACCAATGCCGAGCAATTCAATTTTATCGTATTCATTTTTACGACCAATCATTGCAACAATTTTTGTTGTTCCAATATCCAATCCTACAGAAATATCATTAGGTTCCATTACGATGATTCTTTTTTTGTACATACAACTTGATTGTTGTATTTTAAATTTATTGTTTTATAATTTTCAATTGTTTTATTTGTCATGGTATGATTATAAAACGCCTTCAAATTTTTAAATTTCACTTCTAATCCTTCTATTTTTCCAAGAATAATTTGATGACCTCCAATTCTAGTCCTTAATATAAAATCATTTTCGGCAGATTTATGTATTCCTGTTAGTTGTTTTTTTAAAAACAAATCATGTTTAATAAAAAGCAATAACTTATATAAATCCTGTCTCTTATACACATCTGACGCTG
>OJBS01000334.1_pt1 | contig 12105 bp, 12 predicted proteins | sample 1590941 | NCBI WGS metagenome assembly OJBS01 (sample SAMN05416785, study PRJEB24817) | seawater metagenome | isolation source: Sea water | place: Canada:Atlantic | collected 2013-11
TACGAGATCATGCCTAGTCTCGTGGGCTCGGAGATGTGTATAAGAGACAGCTCCCAGCTTTATCAGCAGCTACATAGTTATTTGTACCTGCAAAAAGGTCTAAATACCAGACTTGTGGAATACCAGGCATAAACATCTGAATAGCCCTTGCTAACAATAACTTTTGTTCAACCTCTCCTAAAGCACTAAAAAAGGTCGCGTTAACTTGGTAATAAGATAATTTTTCACCTGAAGGATCGTACAAATTTTTTACTCTTCCACCTCGATCCATAATCGTGTTCATTATACTTTCTATCTCTTTATCTTCTAATAGACCTTTGTTGTAATTGCCATCAACTTCTTTTCCTTTTAAATCTAAAACAGGAATACCATCATGACAACCCAGCATATTTATTGTTTTGTATTCTTTGTTTATAATTTCATTTATCCAAGTTAGTAGTGCTTTGTTGTTTCCTGTTTCAAGGGTGTGAATCATTAAGCCTGGTAAGAAAAAATCATAAATTTGATAGTTTTCTTTGGCAACTTCATCATGTAGCTGTGAACCATATTCTGCGTGAATTTCTGGGAGTAAAATTAAATCGTTTTTTTTAGCAATTTGATTAATTCTTTCTAAATAATTCCAAGTACCTGGTTTATTAAAAAAGTTAGTCTGACCTATTTCTTTGTGTAAATAAGCAAATGCATCTAATCGTAAAATTTTACAACCAAAACTTTTTACTTTTGCCAGCGTTTCTTCATAAAAATCCCAAACTAATTCAGATTTTGCATTTACATCCATCTGACCTAAATACGATCTATTTTTGTAAAGTATATTTAGAGTTGCTGCTTTATATTGTTCAAGTTCATTAAAATTAAAAGTTTTTAATTCTAAATTATTTTTAATCGCAAAATTTACTTTTTCACAAATTAACAATGCATTTTTTGCACTCAATCCTTCAATTACCTTTAAATCTTCCTTTTCAATTGTATTGAATTTTATTTCTTGATAAAATGTATTCCAATATGGTTTTTCTGAACCATCAGGAAATTGGACATTTAATATTGGAAGTCCTGATTTTCGCATAAATAGTTTATCTAGAAATTCTTTGTTAGGAATTACAATATTATTATTTAAAATTCCTTTTCCTTTCCAAAATGTATTCCAATCGATAAAAAAATCTTTGTATTTTGAATTTTCTCCGTTTTCTAATAAATCTTTAAATTGTGGAGAAGCCACTGATAGGTGATTTAGAACAATATCAAATTTTAATAATATATTTAATTCGTCTAAAGCTTTTAAATCATCTTTAGATACCAAATCTTTATTTAAATTATAGTCAATTACTGAAAATCCCCTATCTAAATCACTATTAAAAAATGTAGGTAACACATAAAATAAAGAAAACACGTCTTTAAATTCTGGTAGTTGTAGCATTTTGATAGTATCACTTAACTTATTACCAATACTATCGGGATATGCATTTAGCATAACACCATTAGAAATCTTTTGGTTTATTTTTTCTGTCATAATATCTAAAAAAATAACTTATAAAAGTTTCGATAAAATATTTATATTGTCAGGGAGCCTGCCTACATTCTGTAATTTTAATGCGGCTAATTTTAGTGCAATTTGCAAACAATCTTCAATTGGTTTTTCTTTAATATAAGCATATAAGAAACCAGACCAAAAGGCGTCTCCAGCACCAGTTGTATCTATTAATTTTTTTAATTTTATTGCAGGTAATGTAATCGTTTTTTTTCCCAATTGAGAGAGTTTTACCCCATTTTCACCTAGAGTTAAACAAACTGTATCTACGCCTAAATTATGAAAGAATTCAAAAATTTCTTGATGAGTCAGTTCTTTTCTAAAAAGTCTAAACATATCATCTTCACTAATTTTTATTAGTGGGTTAAACCTGCAGTAAGTTTTAATTACTCTAATTGCTTCTTCTTGAGTATCCCATAACTTTTTAGCATAGTTTAAATCAATGCTTAATTTACACCCTAAATTGAATGCTTCTTCTGCTTTCTTTAAGATTGTAGATTGCGCTGGTTCTTTGCTTAAAGCAAAACAGGTTGTGTGAAAGATGTTCGATTCCTGCAAAACATTTTTTGATATTTGGTCTTCTGTAATAAATGAGTCTGCATTACGAAAAGGTATGAAATCTGGTGTTCCTTTTGATTTTGAAACAAAAACAACGCTTGTGGGTTTAGTATTTATCTTCTTGATGTTATCTGTTACTACATTTATACTATTTAACCTTTCAAAAACATATTCACCAAAACCATCACTACCAACCGTTCCTACCATCATAGCTTTTAATCCTAGTCTAGAACAATTCATTGCAACATTTGTTGGAGAACCTCCTATATATCTGTGGTAATCTCTTGTGTTGTTTATAAGTACATCAGATTGATGACCAATGAAATCTATTAAGACCTCACCAATACATAAAATATCTATATTTTTATTTTTCAATTCTTTTCTTGTTAATTAATTGATTTATTTTTTTTGATAAAAAGTGTGAAAATTGCACTTAATACTAACAAAACTCCTGCAAAGGTGATTGCGTTTCTTGGATCGTTGTTTAAAAAGTTTTTTAAAATGTACCCAAAAGATACAGTTTGGATAATCATAGGAATTACAATCATCATATTAATTATACCCATATAGACACCATATCTTTCTTTTGGTATCTCAGAAACTACCATTAAATAGGGTATACCCATCATACTTGCCCAACCAATACCAAAACCAGTAATTGCAAAAAATAGTAAGTTTTTATTTTCGATATGTGGAAAAGCTAAAAAACCAATAGCCGCAACTAGTAAACAAAATGCGTGCACTTTTTTAGGGCTATACTTTTTTGCAAAACCTACTAGCGTAAATGCAACCAAAAAGGTTACTACATTATACCAACCATTTACTAAACCTGTCCAACTTACGGCTTCATAGTATGCTTCTTTATTTTCTGGAGTTGCATTCCAAACAGAAAGCGCTACACTTTTAGAAGAGTTTTGCCAGTAACAAAACAATGCATACCATTGAAATAAATATACCAATGCCAATTGCCACATTACTTTTGGCATATCTTTTATAGCAGAAAAAATTTCGATTAAAGGCTCTAAAACACTTCTTTTCTCTTTTAGTTTTTCTAATTCTTCTGCTGATGGTGGAATTTCTTTTATTTTATAATTACTCCATAATACTGTTCCTATTGAACAAACTGCACCTAAAAAGAAAGAGGCATATACCCATGTAGGTAAAGAGCCTGTTGTTCCAATAAAAATTAAAGGAAATATAAATAAAGATAAATTAGCTAATACTTGACCTAAACCAGTAAAAAAACTTTGCATTTGAAAACCTAAAGGTTGCTGTTCTTTATCTAATTGATCTGCAATTAAAGCTCTGTATGGTTCCATAGTGGTATTGTTACCAACGTCTAAAATCCAAAGTAATCCTGCAGCCATCCAAAGAGAGCTACTGTATGGAAAAATTAATAGGGTTAAACTACATAAAATTGCGCCTATTAGAAAATAAGGTTTACGTCTTCCAAATTTTGGGCTCCAAGTTTTATCACTTAATGCACCAATAATAGGTTGTACTAGCAATCCTGTTACTGGACCAGCAAGATGTAAAATAGGAATTTGATCCGGACTCGCTCCTAAAAAATCATAAATTGGAGTAACTGCACTTTGTTGCAAACCAAAACTATATTGAATGCCAAAAAAACCAACATTCATATTTAGTATTTGCCAAAAGCCTAAAGAAGGTTTTTTAATATTCATCTTTTTTGATTTTTTCATCTAGGAATTTCAGAAACTCTCTAAAGTTGCCTTTGTTTAAAAAAATATCACCTTTATTATCTATTACTGGTAAGTTTAAAGTATTTATAGAAATATTAGCTTTTTGAAGTTTTACCAACATTTCTCTTTCTTTCTTTTTATTTACATCAATATCGTAATATATGAATTTAATATTTTTTTGTTTAAGAAAAGCTTTTGTATCTATACAGCTATGACAACTATCACTTCCGTAAACAATCATTTTTTCTTTTTTTGATTCTTTAGTTTGATGAAACTCTTTTTGTGCATTGATCTGAATTGAGATAAAAAAAAGAACAGTGGTAATAAAATATTTCATTTTAAAATTAATTTATATAGTGATAATTTTAGTTTTGTAGAATTAAATAATAGCGAATTCTTCGGGTAAATAAAATAGGACCTATGAGTTTTTCATTGGCCCTATTTCTAATTCTAATTCAAATTAAAAACTAAGAAACGTATTTAAAAACGATACTGTAATGTCATTGTTGTAGAGCGACCAGTAATTGTTCTTGCTGCAGCTAAACCTCCAGTGATATTTCCATTTCCTTCTACTTCAGTAACACCTATTGTATCGAATAAGTTGTTTGCATTTACACTTAAAGATAAACCTTTAGTTAAGCTAACTCTTGCTACTGCATTTACATAAGCATAACCTGGCATTACAAGATCATTATCGTCTTGTGCAAAAGATTCAGATGTACCTAATATTGTGATCCCTAAAAGGTGTTGCTTGCTAGCTCCAAAAGAATACGTTGGTGCTATATTATATACAAAATCAGCTTGTCTTCTTGGTTTGTTTCCTTTGTTTGCTCCTCCATCAATTTCTGCTTTAGTGTAGGTAACCGAACCATTTACACCAAAATCTCCAAATTTGAGTGCCGACTCTACTTCTAGACCTAGCGCTTTGAAAGGATTTCCTACAGTTCTGTTTAATTCGTTACTAATTCCTTCATCTGTATTACTTACAAAGCTTGTAACATTTAAAACTCCATTATCCAATCTCTTTTTTAAACCAACTTCAAATTGAGAAATTTCATCAAACTGTACATCTCCCATACCATCCGAACCATAATTGTTTCTATCTGCAGCTCTACCAGAAGCCCCTTTGCTATATCTTCCGAAGACAGCAGCTCCATCATTAATTTTGTAGTTTAATCCCGCAGAGTACGAAACAAAATTATAATCGTCGCTTATCGCTTGTCCGGGGTTACCAGCTATAGTTGGTATCGTTGATTCAAAAGGACTAATTACACCATCGCTGTTATAATCAAAACCAAGTAAATTCCCATTTGCATCTAAATTACTTAATTGTCCAGAGTTTATGGTTCCATTTACATTTACGTTTTCAAAACGAACACTACCATCAAAATTTAATTTTTCAGAAATTTCTGCATCTATACCTACATAAGGAGAATTTACATTATGAACAGTATTGTATTTTCTTTGACAACAGTTACCCCAAACTGGCTGCCCAAACGAGTAAGCACCTCCTTGAGAGAATCCATCAAAAATTCCTAATCTAGCCGAGCCATCTCCTGCTACTTCTGAAATTGCAGAACTCCATTGCCATCCTATTTTTGTATTTTGTGTTGCAGAGAACATCCCTACCGTAACGCCGATTTTATCATTAATAGCTTTTGAGACTTTTACATCGCTAAAAAAGTTACTTAAATCCTCAATCGTTACATCAAAATATCGAATATCCTGTGCCAATCCATTTGCAGGATTAAAAGGTGTGCCATCTTGAAAAATTAAATCACCGGTTGCTCCAGAAGCACCTCTTACTAAAGCCTCTATTTCTGCGACTGTTCCAACATTTGCAGTAAATGGAGCATTCCATTGACCAGAATTGTTAGAATATCTTGCTTTACCATTTACTTTCCAATTGTCACCAAGATCAAAAGAAAATTCTGCACCTATTGAAGAACTTACAGGATTATTACCATTTCTCATATCATTTTGAGTAGGATTTCCGTTGTAAACACTGTAGGTGTTTTGAATATTTACAGAGTGTGGTGTATCAGTAGTAATATCAAAACCAGGTAGGTTTCCAAAAGAAGGATTAGAATTTGTACCTGTTAAACTTACTGGCATTGGCATATACATAACAGATTTATCATTTAAAAATTTGAAATATGTACGTACATATCCGTTTTTAAATTCTTTAGTTAAGTTTGCTTTGATTTGACCACCTTTATTACCTTGATAACCAATTTTTCTTGGTCCTTCACCAACACGCATAAAACCACCAACGTGATAATACAACCCTTCTCCTATTGGAGTTCCATATTCAAAATCTAATCTACTAGTTTGAAAATCTAAACCATAAGTTGCACCTATTGTACCACCCTCTGTTTTTCCTGTTTTACTAATCATATTAATGATACCTGCAGGACCATTAGATGTTTGCGTAGAAGCAGAACCACCTCTAATAGCTTCAACTCTTCCAATATTAGAGTCTATACGTAAAAAATTATCTGCATTACCAAAAGAAGTATCTCCAAATAACATAATAGGAAGTCCATCTTCTTGTAATTGTAAATATCTAGAACCACCAGAAGAAACTGGTACACCACGAACGTTAAAATTTGCATTACCCTCACCACCAGAAGATTCTGCACGAATACCTGGGATACTTCTAAAAAGTTCTCCTGCAGATCTTGGTGATGCCTGTTCTATTTGTTTAATACCAATAGTAGATACAGAAACACTAGACTCTAATTTAGATTTAGGATTTACAACACCTGTAACTATAATTTCATCTAACGATTGCGCATTTTCTTTAATAATAATGTTTAATTTTAGATTACCATTAACAGTAATTTCTTTGGTAAAATTATCATAACCAATATAAGATGCTATTATTGTATAGGCACCATTGGTTACATTTGAAATTACATAATTCCCATCAAAATCTGTAGTGGTTCCTGTTGTAGTTCCTTTTAAAAGGATGTTTACACCAGGTATTAAGTTGCCACTATTATCTTTAATAGTACCAGAAATTGTTGACTGAGCAACAAATGTCATTGATGATAACATTAGTGTCATCAAAAGTAATTTTTTAAAATTTAATTTTTTTTTCATTTTAGTGTGTTTAAGTGTGTTTTTAATAAATAATTGATATTTTATTTATCAATATTATGATTATTGTAGTTTTAATTATTAAATAAATAAATCGAAAACGTTTTCGATTTACCAAAAACGTTTTCGATAAAGATAATTCACTATATTTATAAGATAATAAAGTACATATTTAACTTTAAAATTAAACAATTTTATTTTGGTAACATTAAAACAAATTGCAGAACAATTAGGCATTTCTATAACCACAGTTTCAAAAGCATTAAAAGATTATCCAGATGTTAGTAAGAAAACAAGAAAGTTGGTTAGGGAAACAGCATTGATGTTAAATTATAAGCCAAACTCTTTTGCTGTGAATTTAAGAACACGAGAATCGAAAACTATTGGTTTGATTATTCCAGAGATAGTGCATCATTTTTTTTCGAGTATTATTAAGGGAATAATTTCACAGGCAGAAAAGAAAGGGTATTTAGTGATAACACTTCAATCTAACGAATCTTATGAGTTAGAAAAAAAACAGATCGATTTATTATTAAGTAAACGGGTAGATGGGATTTTAATATCGTTAGCTAATGGCACTGGAGATTATAAACATTTAACAGAAATAATAGAAAATGATACTCCATTGGTTATGTTTGATAAAATTGCTAAAATTATTAGATGTTCTAAAGTAATTATTGATGACCGAAAAGCTGCATACAAGGCAACTGAACATTTGATAAAAATAGGATGCAAAAAGATTGCTCATTTTAGAGGTCCTTTATTGCCACAAAACTCTATTGATCGTTTTTTAGGATATAAACAGGCATTAATAGATTATGGTTTACCGGATGACCCAACTTTAGTATATGTCAATGATTGTGGTGATTTGAGTTTTGAAGAAGGTAAAGAAAGTATAAATCAATTACTTAAAGATCATAATGATGTCGATGGGATTTTTATAAATACTGATTTAGTTGCAATTGGTGCAATGACTGAGATTATTAAAAATGGAATTAAAGTGCCTGAAGACATAAGTATTGTTGGTTTTAGTAATTGGTTTATGTCATCAGTAATGTCACCGTCTTTAACTACAATTAATCAACCCGGTTTTGAAATGGGAAAAAAAGCATTTAAACTACTTTATAAAGAAATAAGAGATAAAAAGAAAAATAAAGCAATTATCTATAAAGATGTTATTCTAGATGCAGATTTGATAATAAGAAACTCAACTAGAAAATTTTTGATTTAAAACTTAACTATTTCTAAACTACAAAAATAGATCTCGAGTCTGTGTTAGATTTTTGTGCTACAAAATTCTATGAATTACCATCAAATGCAGGCTCTGTGTTTGAACTAAAAACATCTTCCTTTTTTTAAATAATATTCAAATAAACCTTGCAAAACTTAAAAACTATCGTATATTTGCACTCGAAATCGCGGGATAGAGCAGTAGGTAGCTCGTCGGGCTCATAACCCGAAGGTCACAGGTTCGAGTCCTGTTCCCGCTACTAAGCGAGACTCAAGTACTTTTTGTATTTGAGTCTCTTTTGTTTTATGACTGTAATAATCTTTAAATGAGTTAGTTAAGTCGAAAATCACATTCATCTTACTGGTTCGACATTCTTTGTTTTTTAGTGAAAACATAAAACCCTCGGGAAACACTATGTTTTGAAATACTCGTTTATCATTGTAGTTTAAAGATTCGTAGAATTTACCGGGGTTTTCAGCGATTTTTAAAAACTTTTTCAAGAATTTTTGATGGTTCGACTTTTTTGAGGGCAAGTTTAGAAGTTGTTTCGATTTCTCATCAATTTGCGTTTTTAATTTTGGGGCATGTTTATCAAAAATCTCTTGTGATATTTTACCAATAGCAAAACGATATTCCATGTCATCGTAGGTTTGTTGTAAATCATTAACTTCAGTTTTTAATATCCGTTTTTTTTCACTTGTCGCTGACATTTCAGTATCAATAATTTTTTCTAATTGTTTTGAAAAGAGCTTATGAAATGATTTTGAAAATTGAAGAGAATCTACGGATTTCCTAAATTGTTGGTTGAGTCCGTCATTAATCGATTTAGGTCTTGTATTGGCATTAGCAGTCTTATTACATTTACCGCACTTATAATAGTAGATTCTTTTTGCTTTATTCAAATAAGAAGTCATTGTATTGTCACATTCGGCACAAATAAGAAATTTAGGAACTAAAGGCGTACTAGTTTTACCATTAATTTTTGGGATACCAATTTGGTTAGAATTGGACAATCTTGATTGTAGTAATTTAAATTCTTTTCTAGAAATGATTGGTTCCCAATGCCCCTTTATTTCAACCCCTGGAACTAAACTATTTGTAAAGTATCCTGTGTAAAACACCATTTTCCACATAGCATTTAGACTTTGCTTTGGAACTTTTAAGCCTTCTAATAATAACCAATCTAGGATTTCCTTGTCTGAATAATTATTGTAAAGTTTGAGTTTAAATGCTTTTTTTAATAAAAGCCCATCAGTATTAAGTTTAATTTTTTGGTGAGCCTGAACTTTAGTAGGGTCTTTTACTCTAGGTCCAAAATGATCATAGCCCCTTGGTGCTCGTCCTAAAAATGTTCCTTTTTCAATAGCATCTTTCATTCCAGGAATAATCACATCTTGCCTACTAAAATTTTCTTTTTGAGCATGAAGTAGCTGTAAAGAGAATTCATTTTCATTTCGTTCTGTAAAGGTATTGTGACCCGTACTTACAGAATAAAGTAGAACATTATATTTCCTTCTCAAACTTACAAACAATTCTATATGTTCTGAACCCGCTCTCCCAAACCTACTTGGTGACCATATTAAAATCATTTTAGGACGCTTAGTAGCAGTTGTGTTTTTAATAGCATCAATAAGTTCATTTAACGTTTTTTGTGTGTTTATGCGCTTCGAACTTTCGTATTCAGCATCAAATTCTTTAGAAATGATTAATTGATTTTCATTTGCGAAAGATTTAATCCTTTTTACTTGAGATCCAATACTACCATTACTAATAAATTGCTCTTTAGAAGAAACTCTTGTATATGACCATACCGCAGAAGTTTTAAAATCTAAAATACTGTACTCTTTTCTTTTCATTTTTTACTCATTTAATGTTATTGTAAATCAGACTGGTAAATTGGTAAAGATTAAATGCAAATTCGTCATATTTATCTTTTTGAAGTGCTTTAATTGCGTCAGTAAAGCATTCTTTGATTTCTGTTTCAGTTAATAATTGTCGTTCTTGAAGTTCCTGTTTTGACTTTCGGCCCATAACGATATAGGATTATATCGGGCTGTATGTTCAGGGACCGCATTGATTCTACAAAATATGTCATGGTTATCTAATTAGGGTTAATTTATAATTGTCTTGGGATCTGATGTCAATTAAAAGTTTAGAGCCCTTAGCTATTTTATTCTCAAGAATATATCTTGCTAGAGCTTCACGGCTTTTATGTTGTTCAGTAAGTGTAATAGGTCTTATATGTTCACCTTCAAAAGCAATTTCAATTACTTTAGGTCTTTTAAAGACCACAATGTCTCTAATTTGCTTTTCTATATGAGTAAGATAAGTTAATTCCTTTTTCTCATTACCAAAGTCAACAGCTAGTACTTTAGAAATAATAGGTGCCATAGGCAGGCAAATCATAGGGTGTTTTAGGTATACACTAGCTAAGTCTAAGATTAGTTCATTACCACCAATCGCAAAATTATAATCATTGGTTTTAGGGACATATAACATAGAGTGGGGAAGGGCTTCTCTATTAAAAGCAGATTTCAGCATGTCTGTAAAAGGATTAATGATAGTTCTTAAATGATGCTCCATTAAGCGTTCATCAGTTAAATAACTTTTTATTTGGTTGATGTTTTCGTTAGATATTTGATGTATGTTATTTTTAATGTGAGACTTAAAAACGCTATCAGCATATTTGTTTTCTCTTGGTTTCTGCCAAACAGACTCAGCAAGTTCTGCTAACTGCTCAATAGAAGCTCCAAATGAGAGTAACTCTTTAATAATACAGACCCAAACCGCCTGTGATAAATTTAAACGTATCCATTTCGTTTTATTTTCTGTTTTGATGTTTAGAGTATTCCTTTTTTTGTTTTCGGTCGCTTTAGGTTGCTGCTTTTGAACAAATGGCACTACCGCCTTATCTATCCAATAATTAATTTGTCGCGATGTTACATCGAGTTGTGCTGGGCTTATATCACTTTCATTGTAAATATTGTTCCCTAGTGCTATGATTTCTAGTTCTTTCATAAGTGTAAATTATTGCACGAAGATATGATAAAAATATAAAATAAAAAATAAAGTATTATATTTGTTGTCATTATGCCACATAAGTACATAATTTAAAAAAAAGATATCAGAAAACAATAATTAAACAAAACAGAAAGCAATGGAATTAGAAAACAGAGAAACAAGTAATGTGTTAGGTAATACAGAGAATTCACCACCTCCAAGACCAATTCCTCCCGTAGTTTGCAAATGTGGTTGTGGTCATACATTTCAGCCGAGAAGAAAAGACCAGGTATACTTAAATAAGCAGCACGCTGATTTTGACTATAATCACAGTACGAGAATGTTCAAGAATTGGAGGCGCAAAAAGGTAGAAAAGATATTAAGACATAATGATAACATTTTGAAAAAATATTTTAAAGCTTATAGACAAGGAGATTTTGCTACTTGTTTTTTGAAAGACTTAAAAGAAGATGGTTTTGATTCATGTTCATTTGTGGGTGTAGATGAGCCAGGCGGACAGACGCATCACTATTTATATAATTACTACTTTCATATTTCGGTTAAACATAATGAAACAATAATCAAAATATTTAAAATATGAATTCACCAAAACCCATAGAAGAGCTACCAAGCTTCATAAAAGAAAATTATAACATAGCTACGCCTGTTAACAATCCATGGCTTAAATATATAATTGCAGGAGGCGTAATTGTGTTAGCAATAGCTATCTCTGTTACGTTAGTTAGTAATAGTCAGCGAAATATTAACCTTATAAAAAAAGAAGAACATGGAGACTAAAGAAAAGGAAACTTTGGAATTACCAATCGCTAATATTGTCTACACAACTATAGGTGCTTTAATAATTGTAGCTGGTATTACAGCTGTATTACGATTGAGTAAGACCATGATTAGCGATATGAAAGCGATGGGGTTATAGCTGTCTCTTATACACATCTCCGAGCCCACGAGACTAGGCATGATCTCGT
>OJBS01000335.1_pt1 | contig 12076 bp, 10 predicted proteins | sample 1590941 | NCBI WGS metagenome assembly OJBS01 (sample SAMN05416785, study PRJEB24817) | seawater metagenome | isolation source: Sea water | place: Canada:Atlantic | collected 2013-11
GTACATCAGCTGGTCGGCAAAAATGACGGTTGCCTTGAGGCCAACATCGCGATAGCAGCGGTTGATAATGCGGGAGATCGCCTTTTTGGTCATCGGCTGATTAACCAGATCGAAACTCAGACCTTCCGGAACGATACCCCAGAGCAGCGCACGACCGACTGTCGTGTCAGCAATGAAGGTACGCGCCAGGCGCTCACCTTCTTCACTGAAGGTAACTTCGTGGATACGCACTTTTACCTTTGCCTGCAAGTGCGCGTGCTTGCCGTAATAGACGCGCGAAACTTCCTGAAGGGTGCCAAACACCCGACCTTCGCCCTGCGCATTGACCCGCTCACGAGTCATATAATAGAGACCCAGCACGACATCCTGGGACGGCACAATAATCGGCTCACCGCTAGCGGGAGACAGGATATTGTTGGTGGACATCATCAGCGCCCTGGATTCCAGCTGTGCTTCCAGAGTCAGGGGAACATGGACCGCCATCTGGTCGCCGTCAAAATCGGCGTTGTAGGCCGCACAGACCAGCGGGTGCAACTGAATGGCTTTACCCTCAATCAGTACCGGCTCAAACGCCTGAATACCGAGACGGTGAAGCGTGGGTGCCCGGTTGAGCAATACGGGGTGTTCGCGGATCACATCATCAAGGATATCCCAAACTACCGATTCTTCCCGCTCGACCATTTTCTTGGCCGCTTTAATGGTGGTTGCCAGACCACGCAACTCCAGCTTCGAGAAGATAAAGGGCTTGAACAGCTCCAGCGCCATACGCTTTGGCAGGCCGCATTGATGCAGACGCAGGGTTGGACCAACAACAATCACCGAACGCCCGGAATAATCCACGCGCTTGCCCAGCAGGTTCTGACGGAAACGACCCTGCTTACCCTTGATCATATCCGCCAGCGATTTCAACGGACGCTTGTTTGAACCGGTGATGGCCCGACCGCGACGACCGTTATCCAGCAGGGCGTCGACAGCCTCCTGCAGCATGCGTTTTTCATTGCGCACGATGATATCAGGAGCATTCAGCTCCAGCAGGCGCTTCAAACGGTTGTTGCGGTTAATAACCCGGCGATACAGATCATTCAGGTCTGAAGTGGCAAAACGACCACCATCTAATGGTACTAAAGGACGTAATTCTGGTGGAATCACCGGAACTGCCTTTATGATCATCCATTCAGGTTTGTTTTCTCTATTTTTACTTGAATCACGGAAAGCTTCAACAACATTTAAACGTTTTAAAGCCTCTGTTTTTCTTTGTTTAGAAGTTTCTGTATTTGCTTTGTGTCTTAATTCATATGACAATGCATCTAAATCAATACGTGCTAATAAATCAATTAGACATTCAGCACCCATTTTAGCAATAAACTTTTCTGGATCAGTATCGTCTAAATATTGATTTTCTAATGGGAACGATTCTTGAATATCTAAATATTCTTCTTCTGTTAAGAAGTCCATTTTTTGCAATGGCTCTCCTTCAGCATTCTTTGCTCCAGCAGGTTGAATTACTACGTATCTCTCGTAGTAAATGATCATATCTAATTTTTTTGAAGGTAAACCTAAAAGGTACCCCATTTTATTAGGAAGTGATCTGAAATACCAAATATGTGCTACAGGTACAACAAGGTTAATATGTCCTACTCTATCTCTACGTACTTTCTTTTCAGTAACTTCAACACCACATCTATCACATACGATTCCTCTATATCTAATTCTTTTGTACTTACCACAAGCACATTCAAAATCTTTTATAGGGCCAAAAATACGCTCACAAAAAAGACCATCTCTTTCTGGCTTGTGAGTTCGGTAATTAATTGTTTCTGGTTTTAAAACCTCTCCTCTAGAATCATTTAAGATTTTTTCTGGTGAAGCTAAACCAATTGATATTTTGTTAAATTTTTTTACAGTGTACTTATCGTTTCTTTTTGCCATGGTAATGGTTCAAATTTTAATGTAAAAATTATATTATTTGCAAGGAGTTTTCACTCCTTGCAAATAGTGTTGTTACTCTTCTAATCTAACATCTAATGCTAAACCTTTCAGTTCATGCATTAATACGTTAAATGACTCAGGTAATCCTGGTTCTGGCATTGGCTCTCCCTTAACGATAGCTTCGTAAGTTTTTGCTCTACCAAGAACATCATCCGATTTAACAGTTAAGATTTCTCTTAAGATACTTGATGCTCCATAAGCCTCAAGTGCCCAAACTTCCATCTCTCCAAAACGTTGACCACCAAATTGTGCTTTACCACCAAGTGGTTGTTGCGTAATTAATGAGTATGGTCCAATAGAACGTGCATGCATCTTATCATCAATCATATGACCTAACTTAATCATATAAATTATACCAACTGTTGCTGGTTGATCAAAACGCTCTCCAGTTCCACCATCATATAAGTAGGTATGTCCAAATCTTGGAATTCCAGCTTCGTCAGTATAACTATTAATCTGATCTAAAGTTGCACCATCAAAAATAGGAGTCGCATATTTACGATCTAATTTTTGACCTGCCCAACCTAATACTGTTTCATAAATCTGTCCAATATTCATACGCGATGGTACACCTAATGGATTCAATACGATATCTACAGGAGTTCCATCTTCTAAGAATGGCATATCTTCAGCTCTTACAATACGTGCAACAATACCTTTGTTACCATGACGTCCTGCCATTTTATCACCTACTTTTAACTTACGTTTTTTAGCGATATAAATTTTAGCAAGTTTTACAATTCCTGCAGGTAATTCATCACCAACAGAGATTGTGAATTTCTCACGACGTAATGCTCCTTGTAAGTCATTTAATTTAATCTTGTAGTTGTGAATTAATTCAGAAACAAGTTTATTTAAATCCTTATCAGTTGTCCAAGAACCTTTAGTTAAATGGGCGTAATCGTCAACAGAGTTTAACATTTTAAGAGTAAATTTCTTACCTTTTGGTAATACTTCTTCTCCTAAATCATTTTTAACTCCTTGAGATGTTTTTCCATTTACAAGTACAAATAGTTTTTCAACTAATTGTTCTTTAAGTTCATTAAACTTCACTTTAAAATCAATTTCTAAACGTGCGATATCTTCTTTATCTTTTACGCGTTTAGATTTATCTTTAACAGCTCTCATAAATAATTTCTTATCTATTACAACACCGTGTAATGATGGTGAAGCTTTTAATGATGCATCTTTCACATCACCTGCTTTATCACCAAAGATAGCTCTTAACAGTTTTTCTTCAGGTGTTGGGTCAGATTCACCTTTTGGAGTAATCTTACCAATTAAGATATCACCAGGATTCACTTCAGCACCAATACGAATCATACCATTTTCATCCAAATCTTTAGTTGCTTCTTCCGAAACATTTGGAATATCATTGGTTAATTCTTCTGCACCTAATTTAGTATCTCTAACATCTAAAGAATATTCATCAATATGAATTGAAGTAAATATATCTTCTTTAACTACTTTTTCAGAAATCACAATCGCATCCTCAAAGTTATACCCTTTCCAAGGCATAAAGGCTACTTTTAGATTTCTACCAAGTGCTAATTCTCCTTTTTGAGTAGCATAACCTTCACATAATACTTGACCTAATTCAACTTTATCACCTTTTTTAACAATTGGCTTCAAGTTAATAGAAGTACCTTGATTGGTTTTTCTAAATTTAATAAGTTTATACGTTTTTTCGTCAACTTCAAAACTTACCATTCTTTCTTCATCAGATCTATCATACTTAATAGTAATGATATTTGAATCTACATACTCAACAACTCCAGCACCTTCAGCATTTATTAGAATTCTAGAATCTTTTGCAACTCTTCTTTCTAATCCTGTACCAACAATTGGAGATTCTGGACGTAATAATGGAACTGCTTGACGCATCATGTTTGATCCCATCAATGCACGATTCGCATCATCATGTTCTAAGAAAGGAATTAAAGAGGCTGATATTGAAGCAATTTGATTTGGAGCAACGTCCATAAAATCAACTTCTTTATTATCAACTACTGGATAATCTGCTTCAACTCGAGTAATAACTCTATCGTTTACAAATTTACCATTCTCATCGATAGGTAAATTTGACTGAGCAAATTTCATTCCTTCTTCTTCTTCGGCACTTAAATAAATAGGTTCATCTATTTTATTTACAACACCATCTACAACTTTTCTATATGCTGTTTCAATAAACCCTAAGTTATTCACTTTTGCAAATACTGCTAAAGATGAAATCAGACCAATATTTGGTCCCTCAGGAGTTTCAATAGGACATAAACGACCATAATGTGTATAGTGAACATCACGAACCTCAAATCCTGCTCTTTCTCTAGATAAACCTCCAGGTCCTAGTGCAGATAAACGACGTTTGTGAGTAATCTCTGCTAATGGATTCGTTTGATCCATAAATTGAGATAATTGATTCGTTCCAAAGAATGAATTAATTACAGACGATAACGTCTTGGCATTAATCAAATCTATTGGTGTAAACACCTCATTATCACGAACATTCATACGTTCACGAATGGTACGAGCCATACGAGAAAGTCCAACACCAAATTGAGAAGCTAATTGCTCACCAACTGTACGTACACGACGGTTAGAAAGGTGATCAATATCATCTACTTCGGCTTTTGAATTTACTAAATCAATTAAATTTTTGATTATAGTAATAATATCTTCTTTAGTTAAAACTTTAACGTCCATATCAACGTCTAATTGTAACTTTTTATTCATTCTAAAACGACCAACTTCACCTAAGTTATAACGCTGCTCTGAGAAAAATAATTTATCTATAATTCCTTTTGCAGTTTCATAATCTGGCGGCTCAGCGTTACGTAATTGTCTATAAATATGTTCAACAGCTTCTTTTTCAGAATTTGTTGGATCTTTTTGTAATGTGTTATGGATGATTGCGTAATCAGCCATTTGATTATCTTCTTTATGAAGTAAAATAGTTTTAGAACCAGAATCGATGATTTCATCAATATGGTCTTTTTCTAATACAGTATCACGATCAAAAACAATTTCGTTTCTTTCTATAGAAACTACCTCTCCAGTATCTTCATCAACGAAATCTTCAAACCATGTTTTTAAAACACGGGCTGCAAGTTTTCTTCCTAAAATTCTTTTTAAACCGCTTTTTGAAACTTTCACTTCTTCTGCAAGATCAAATATCTCAAGGATATCTTTATCTCTTTCAAATCCGATAGCACGGAAAAGTGTAGTTACAGGTAATTTTTTCTTTCTATCAATATAAGCATACATTACTTGATTGATATCAGTTGCAAATTCTATCCAAGATCCTTTAAAAGGAATTACTCTAGCAGAGTATAATTTGGTTCCGTTTGCATGGAATGATTGTCCGAAGAATACACCTGGAGAACGGTGAAGTTGCGATACAACAACACGCTCAGCACCATTTATAACAAAAGTACCACTATCTGTCATATAAGGAATAGTTCCTAAATATACATCTTGTACGATTGTTTCAAAATCTTCATGTTCAGGGTCGGTACAGTACAATTTAAGACGTGCTTTTAAAGGCACACTATGTGTTAACCCTCTTTCAATACATTCTCTGATTGAATATCTTGGTGGATCTACAAAATAATCTAAAAACTCTAAAACAAATTGGTTTCTAGTATCTGTAATTGGGAAAATATCGGTGAAAGTTCTGTATAAACCTTCTGTGCTTCTTTCGTCAGCTTTAGTTTGTAATTGAAAAAAATCTTGAAAAGATTTTATTTGAATATCCAGAAAATCTGGATAATCAGTAGTCAATTGCGCTGATGCGAAATTTATTCTTTCGGTATTGTTTTTCGTTGCCAATGGTAACATTTTTTAATTAAACGTCAGTTAAAAATATAAAAACGAATATATACGCAAAATGGTTTAGGCCAATTTGGAAACCCAAAGACCTAAACCCTATTGTGTGTAATTTGGTAAAAACTTACTTAAGTTCTACCTCAGCTCCAGCTTCTTCTAAAGATTTTTTAAGACCTTCAGCCTCATCTTTAGAGATACCTTCTTTGATTGGTGCTGGTGCACTATCAACAATTCCCTTAGCTTCTTTTAACCCTAAACCAGTTAATTCTTTAACTAATTTTACAACTGCTAGTTTAGAACCACCTGCTGCTTTTAAGATTACGTCGAATTCAGTTTTTTCCTCTGCTGCATCTGCTCCACCTGCTGCTGGACCTGCTGCTGCTACTGCAGCTGCTGCTGGTTCAATTCCGTATTCGTCTTTTAAAATAGCTGCTAATTCATTAACCTCTTTTACTGTTAAGTTAACTAATTGTTCTGCGAAATCTTTTAATTCTGCCATTTTCTTTTGTTTTAATTTTTAATATTTAGTGTTTATTTAGTGCTTATTCTTTTTCTGATAAAGTTTTAACAATTCCAGATAATATACTACCTCCAGATTTTAATGCTGAAATAACATTCTTAGCTGGTGATTGTAATAATCCGATAATCTCTCCAATAACTTCTTCTTTAGATTTGATGTTTACAAGAGCATCTAATTGGTCATCTCCAACATAGATAGCTTCTTCAACATATGCTCCTTTTAAAATAGGTCTATCAGAATTCTTACGGAATTCTTTAATTACTCTTGCTGGTGCATTACTTACATCAGAAATCATTAAAGAAGTATTTCCTTTTAATGTTTCTGGTAATTCACCAAAATCTTTATCAGATTTTTCCATTGCTTTTGAAAGCAATGTGTTTTTAACAACTTCTAATTTTACGTTTGCTTTAAAACAAGCTCTACGTAAGTTAGATGTAGTTAATGCATCCAATCCTGAAATGTCTGCCAAATAAATGATTCCACCTTCAGTCAATTGAGTTGTTAAATCGTCTATTACTTGTGATTTTTCTTCTCTAGTCATACTATCTAATTTACGAAAGTGATTTAGCATCAATCGCTACAGAAGGACTCATAGTACTAGACATAAAAATGCTTTTAATATAATTTCCTTTTGCCGCAGTTGGCTTCAATTTAATAATTGTTTGTAATAATTCGTTTGCGTTTTCTGCAATCTTGTCAGCGTCAAATGATGCTTTAGCAATTGCAGCATGTATAATTCCAGTTTTATCAACTTTAAAGTCAATTTTACCAGCCTTTACATCTTTTACTGCTTTTGCAACATCCATTGTTACTGTACCTGTCTTTGGGTTAGGCATTAATCCTCTTGGTCCTAAAACACGTCCTAAAGGTCCTAATTTACCCATTACACTTGGCATAGTAATAATTACATCAACATCTGTCCATCCTCCTTTAATCTTTTGAAGATATTCATCTAATCCAACGTAATCTGCTCCTGCTGCTTCTGCTTCTGCTGCTTTATCTGGAGTTACTAATGCTAATACTTTAACATCTTTACCTGTACCATGTGGAAGTGTAACTACACCCCTAACCATTTGATTAGCTTTACGTGGATCTACTCCTAAACGGATTGCTAAATCTACAGAAGCATCAAACTTAACATTAGTAATTTCTTTTACTAACGTAGATGCATCTATTAAATTAAGAGATTGAGTTTTATCAACTTTTGCTACAGTCTCTTTTTGATTTTTAGTTAATTTTGCCATTTCTTAAAAATTTTTAAAGATTAAACTGGAGCGTTTCCTTTTACTTTTATTCCCATTGAACGTGCTGTACCTGCCATCATTTTCATTGCAGATTCAATAGTAAAAGCATTTAAGTCTACCATTTTATCTTCAGCAATAACTTTTAATTGATCCCAAGTAACAGTCGCAACTTTAACTCTATTAGGCTCTCCTGAACCTTTTTTGATTTTTGCTGCTTCTAATATTTGTACTGCTGCTGGTGGAGTTTTTACTACAAAATCAAAAGATTTATCTTTATAGACAGTAATTGCTACTGGTAAGACTTTCCCTTGTTTATCTTGAGTTCTAGCATTAAATTGCTTACAGAACTCCATAATATTTACTCCGGCAGCACCTAAAGCTGGTCCAACTGGTGGTGAAGGGTTTGCTGCACCTCCACGCACTTGTAATTTTACAACCTTGCTTATTTCTTTTGCCATTTTATTTACTTTAAGTTTCGATATTACAACCTGTTGGAAGCCTTTTGTAATATCATTATTTATTTAATGTAACAATTCTTAAATCTTATCTACTTGCATGTAACTCAATTCTAATGGTGTTTTTCTACCAAAGATTTTTACCATTACTTCAAGTTTTCTCTTTTCTTCGTTTATTTTTTCAATAGTACCATCAAATCCGTTGAATGGACCATCTACAACTTTCACAGTTTCGCCAATTATAAAAGGAATCGCTACATTTTCATTCTGCACAGCCAACTCATCGACTTTTCCTAACATTCTATTTACTTCAGCTTTTCTTAGTGGAACAGGATCTCCTCCTTTAACTTCTCCTAAAAATCCAATTACACCTGGAACAGACTTAATAATATGAGGAATTTCTCCACTCAAATTTGCTTGAACCATAATATATCCTGAAAAGTAAACTCTTTCTTTATGGACTTTTTTTCCATCACGAACTTGAATTACTTTTTCAGTAGGAACTAATACTTGTTCTATATAATCTGACAATCCTAAACGTGCAATCTCGTTTTCAATATAGTTTTTAACTTTATTTTCTTGACCACCTATTGCTCTAACAACATACCATTTCTTTACAGAATCTGTCATAATTAATTTAGTTTATTAAAATAGCTCGTAATATTTAACAAGAACTCCTTTAAATACTTCATCAACAATAAATACTGCTAATGCAAAAATAATTGTAAATATTGCTACAACCACTGTTGATTTTTGGGCTTCTGTCCAAGAAATCCATGTCATTTTTGTATTCAACTCAACAAAAGAGTCTTTTATATATTGTATAACTTTCATATCCTTATTACTATTTTGCACGGGCGGAGAGGCTCGAACTCCCGACACCTGGTTTTGGAGACCAGTGCTCTACCAACTGAGCTACACCCGTATAACAAAGTGCTTCCTTTAAAAAAGGGAGCACTTTGTGATAATTTATTGGGTGTGGTTTAATTAAAGAATTTCTGTAACCTGACCAGCACCAACTGTTCTACCACCTTCACGAATTGCAAAACGTAAACCTACATTCATTGCAATTGGCTGATGTAATTCAACAGTAATTGTTAAGTTATCACCTGGCATTACCATTTCAACTCCAGCAGGTAAATTAATTGTACCTGTTACATCCGTTGTACGTACGTAAAACTGTGGACGATAGTTGTTATGGAATGGTGTATGACGTCCACCTTCTTCTTTTTTAAGAACATATACTTCCGCTTTAAACTTAGCGTGTGGAGTTACTGAACCTGGCTTACAGATTACCATACCTCTTTTAATATCTTCTTTTGCAATACCTCTTAATAAGATACCTACGTTATCTCCAGCTTCTCCTCTATCTAATATCTTACGGAACATCTCAACTCCAGTAACAGTAGAAGTTAATTTTTCAGCACCCATACCGATAATATCAACAGAATCACCTGTATTAGCAACACCAGTTTCGATACGACCTGTAGCAACAGTTCCACGACCAGTAATTGTAAATACATCTTCAATTGGCATTAAGAAATCTTTATCAACTTCACGTTTTGGTAATTCAATCCAAGTATCAACAGCATCCATTAATTCCATAATAGAATCAGACCATTTTTCCTCACCATTCAATCCACCTAAAGCAGAACCAGCAATTACAGGAGTATTATCTCCATCATATTCGTAGAAGTCTAATAATTCTCTAACTTCCATTTCTACTAATTCAAGTAATTCCTCATCATCAACCATATCCACTTTATTCATGAATACAACCATTCTAGGAATACCTACCTGACGACCTAATAAGATATGCTCACGAGTTTGTGGCATTGGTCCATCTGTAGCAGCAACAACTAAAATTGCACCATCCATTTGAGCAGCACCAGTTACCATGTTCTTTACGTAATCGGCGTGACCCGGACAGTCAACGTGAGCGTAATGACGATTTGCTGTAGAATACTCTACGTGTGAAGTATTAATTGTAATACCTCTCTCCTTCTCTTCAGGAGCGTTATCAATTGATGCAAAATCTCTAAGTTCTGAAAGCCCTTTAGAAGCTAATACAGTAGTAATTGCAGCTGTTAATGTAGTTTTACCGTGATCAACGTGTCCAATAGTACCTATATTAAGGTGTGCTTTTGAACGATCAAAATGTTCTTTTGCCATGATTATTAATTTTAATTCTTAGTTATGTATATATAAATATTAGTGTTCACTTTTTTTATTTGAGCCAATGACGAGAATTGAACCCGTGACCTCTTCCTTACCAAGGAAACGCTCTACCACTGAGCCACACCGGCTTAAAAAATTGAGCGAAAGACCGGGTTCGAACCGGCGACATTCAGCTTGGAAGGCTGACGCTCTACCAACTGAGCTACTTTCGCATTAGCGATTGCAAATATACAATGACTTTAAGACTCTACAAGTATTTTCTATCAAAAAAACTAATAAAATATATCATCATCTCTTAATATTTTCAAAAAATGAAAACCATAAATATTATACCCTTCATTATAATAAAATTTATGACTTTTAGGATTGCTTACATATGCATTTAACTCACTGGCCTCACAACCTTTATCTTTTGTATGTTGATAAATCCATTCAAAAAAAAGTTTACCTAATCCTTTTGAGCGATAATTAGAATCAATTACAACATGATCTAATTCCATGCTTTTACCAATATAATGTCTAGTCATATACCAAATTCCACAAATTCCAATGATCTTTTGGTTATCATACATTCCAATACATTCGTAATTTTGATTGGACATTTCTATCAACCTTTGTTCAAGAATATTTGTTGGTGTCTTATCATTTGTCAGTCTTAGTAAAGGAATAATAGTGAAAATTTCACTTTTTGGAATTATTTTAAATTTGATAGAATCCATATTTATAGTATATTTCGTAAATATAAAAATTATGGTTCAAGTTAAACAAATATCACATGAAGAAACTTATGAAATCCGCAAAGATGTCTTAAGGAGAAATATTACCTTAACTGAAAAAAATATAGAAGATTTATTAATCACTACATTCCATTTTGGAGGGTTTGTTGATGGAAAACTTATTGGGATAGCAACTTTTATTCAAAACGATAATACCCTTTTTGATGGCTTTCAATACAGGTTAAGAGGCATGGCAACCTTGGACGCATATCAAGGTAAGGGAATAGGTGGAAGTGTTTTAAAAGAGGCAATTAAATTTTTGAAAGAAAAAAATGTTGAAGTTTTGTGGTGTAATGCAAGAACGAGTGCCCTAAATTTTTATCAAAAGTTAGGTTTTAAAGCAGTAGGCACAGAATTTGATGTGTATCTTATAGGTCCACATTATGTAATGTATATAGATATTTAGGAGGTTTAAATAAACCAATAGTTACTTCTCCTTAGAAAAACAATTTATTGTGAATCAATATTGGGCAATTGATAGTAACCATATAGACGTAAATAACAAAACATATTTTTAATCCTATTAGGTTTGACAAAGAGTCAGGATAGTATAAATTAAAAAAAATACTTGGAAACCAATACTTTACAGATTGTTTTATTGATACATATATAGAAGAAAGCGTACTAGATAAACATGTAGAATTAAAACAAAAAAAACTCTTGAATACATCAAGAGTTTTTAAGTAGCGTGATGCAGAATTGAACTGCAGACCTCCGGGTTATGAATCCGACGCTCTAACCAACTGAGCTACCACGCCATAAGCGGGTGCAAATATAAAATAAATATATAGTGTAACAACTATAACCGTTTAAATTTTTATTGGTTTTGTAATTTTTTTTACAACAAATAATTATTTATATTGTGCTTTCAATAGATTGTTTATGAGTGATAAAATTAAGTTTGAAATTGAGTTTCCAATACACGCATCTCCAAAGATGCTTTACCAATATTTTGGAACACCTTCTGGTTTATCAGAATGGTTTGCAGACAATGTAAACTCTAGAGGAGAACTATTCACATTTATTTGGGATGGGGCTGAAGCTGTCTCTTATACACATCTCCGAGCCCACGAGACTAGGCATGATCTC
>OJBS01000340.1_pt1 | contig 11966 bp, 7 predicted proteins | sample 1590941 | NCBI WGS metagenome assembly OJBS01 (sample SAMN05416785, study PRJEB24817) | seawater metagenome | isolation source: Sea water | place: Canada:Atlantic | collected 2013-11
ATCTACACCTCTCTATTCGTCGGCAGCGTCAGATGTGTATAAGAGACAGGTATGAGGTGGTCTTGGTGTCTGGTGGCGGCACGGTTCGTGTTGTCGATGGCGCCGGAACGCTACTGGCGGGTTTTCCTGTCTACACGCCTGAAATTGCTGGGTCCGCTGGCCTTCACGAAGGGGTGGTCGGCACCCCAGCCGTCGGCGATATTGACGGCGACGGCTCTGTAGAGGTCATCGTCTCCACCCTGGGTGGTTCGGTGATGGCCTGGCATTCGGACGGCAGTGAGGTCGCTGGATTCCCTGTTCGCATGGTCGGTCGCACCCCAGAGGAGTTCGTTGCGGGAGCTGCCTATGACAACAGCATTGCTGGCGCTCCAACCCTCGGAGATGTTGATGGCGACGGTGTTCTGGAGATTATCCAGTCCGCGAACGACCAGCGCTTGTACGTGTGGAATGGGGACGGCACCCTGTTCGATGGCTACCCCATTGAGCTGTGCAAAGACTACTGCGGCTTTCGTGCCATCGCATCGGTCTCGGTCGGCGATATTGACGGCGACGGTGACCTGGATGTGGCCGTGCCCACCAATGAAATCCCCAACGGGGGTGCCGGCACACTGTGGCTAATTGACCTTCAGACAGCCACCCCATTGGACGGCTGGCCGCGCGCTCGACCGGGTCTGCTGAACACCACCATTCTTCCGGTGTTTGGAGAAGGACACCCATCGCCAGTCGGCCTTGTGGACCTGGACGATGACGGTGACCTAGAGCTCATCACCAGCGCCATGTTGGGCGCCCCGGAAGTGCTCAACCACGATGGCTCTGTGTTCCACGCGCTTCCCGGCGCAGCCGACCGCTTTGGCGACGACAGCAACCTGCGCGACAGTGCGCTCAACACCTTCGCTGGACATCCTGGCATTGGCGACATGAATGGCGACGGCGTGCGCGACATCATCCTCGGCGGCGGAACTCCCAGCTTTCTCATCTCTCTTGCGGCCACCCGTGAGGTTGAGTTCGACCACGCTGTAGGCGGATGGAGTGGGGCAGACGGCGCCTTCCTTCCCGGCTGGCCACGACAGAATGACGACGTCGCCTTCTTGCATGCGCCAGGCATCGCAGACATTGACGGTGACGGTCTTGTCGAGGCGCTCTACGGCTCCTCTGGCTTCTTCATGAACGCCTGGAACGCCGATGGAGACGTCCCAGCAGGCTGGCCGAAGAACGTGGGTGGCTGGATTATCGGCTCACCCGCCATTGGCGACATCACCGGAGACGGCGCTCTCGAGGTGCTCGTCACTGTACGCAACGGCTACGTCTTCGCCTTCTCGACAACCGGCTCTGCCGACCAAGATGTGCAGTGGCCTATGAACCACCATGACGCCTTCAACAGCGGCAACGCCCATGTGCCGCTGCTCCAGCAAGCTGGCATTCCGCCTACAATAGACGACGAAGAAACGGGCTGCAGCTGTCAGAGCGGCCCGTCATCCGCTCTAGGCGGCTTCGCGTTCTTGGCCTTGGTCTTGATTCGCCGGCGACGACTGAAGTCGTAGGCGGCGAAGCAAGTCCTCACCCGAAGCGCTACGCTTCGATGGGGAACATGTCCATGCCGCCAACGAAGTCGTACTTGCCAAGCGCCACGCCATTGTGGCGGAGAATCGCGTAGGCATGGCCAATGTGGAAGTAGAAGTTCGGCAGGGCGAAGCTGTTGAGGTATTCGCCGCCTTTACAGCCCATTCCCTTGGCGAAGGGCAGGCCGATGACGCGGTCTCCGGCGCCCTCGAATGCGCTCTCGTCAACGCTCTCAATGTACGCGATGGTGGCGGCGATTCGCGCGTGCAGCTCGTCCATGGTGGTCTCGGTGTCCGCGTGGCTCGGTGCCTCTCCGCCGGTCAAGCGGCTGACGGCGAACTTGGCCGTGTCACAGCACGCCTGAACCTGTCGGGTCAGTGCGAACTGGTCTGGAGCGAGGCGGCAGGCCAGAAAGTTGTTCGGGTCGAAGCCGACGGTCTCTGCGTGTGCAGCTGACTTGGTAAGCCAAGAATCGAGCTGACGTAGGATCTTGGCGTATTGGGGCACAGTAGCGTTGTAGATGGACATGCGGGGGTCTCCTAGGTGTGACCCCGGCGGTGTATCGCCCTGTCTGTCGGATGAGTTGAGTACTTGCCAGCCTGACTCGCTAGTGAGTACGCCGACGTCGCCGAAGCAACAGGGTGAACGGCAAGAATACCAAGCCGTTCTGCGGACCTGGAACGCCGTCACCATCGTCACTTCCGCATCCGTTTCGGAGGATGGGCTCACGGCAATCTCCGATGTCTTCAACGGCGAGGCAGGTCTCTTCCCACTCGGTGAATGTGCCGTCTATGCGGAAGCTCCGAATCGAGAGGCAGACAGAGTCCAAGCCGAGCGCAGCGTCGATGCCGCGGTTGAACTGGCCGAGGCCCTCTGTCGACGTGATGGGCTGAATCCCTGGGTCTACGTCGAGGTCGTACTGGCCCACCCAGCCCTCTTGTTCACTCGCAATCTGTGCGACGACCGCGAACAGGGCCTCACCGCGCCCGGTACATTCTGCGGACGCCTCACTGCTCAAGATGCGCACATCAGCAGCCGCATCACTGGGGCCCTCGCCGGTTGTGAAGCGGAGTTCACTCGACTCACTGTCTTCGTCGAACACCTGTACCCGGTACCGAGTGAAGGGGAGCAACGGCTCATCCGGGTACACCACAACGGTCGTCTCTTCCTCTTCGGCCCAAAAGGTCGCATTCGAATCGGTTGAGACGAGGGTGGGCTGGGTCGCACCGTCATCGACCGTGAGGGTGTACTGGGCCCTCTCGCTGTTGCAATTGCCTTGGAGTATGAACCGAATCGCTGCGTTGGTAGGGACTTGTTGACCGTCTTGCGAAGGGAAGTTCGACTCGATCTGCGGCCAGCAACCCAGTTCCATCGGAAAGGCTGGGGGCTGTTGAGCCAGAGCGAGGGCAGAAAGAGCGAGGATGAGCATAGTTACTTCCGTTGGCGACGTAGACCGAGCAAGCCCAAGAGGGGTAGAAACGCGAGCAGTGCAGGAGCTTGGCCCTGTTGTGAACATCCACATCCGTCGCCCTGCGAGTTGCTGCAGTCTCCGAGGTCTGGTGTGGTTGCACAGACCTCTTGCCACTCTCCGAGTGTTCCGTCGTCTTCAATGCGCACGATGGATGCGCAGACTTCGGTGGCGCCAACGCGTGCAGTGCTTGTGAGGGTGGCGTTGGCGCGGCCGTCTAGCGCCAGGATGGGTTGCCAAGTTGAGGACGATGACTCCGACAGACGGACAAAGCCCGCCACGCCGACGGCGTCCGTTCCCATCTCAAGCGAGAGTGAGTAGGTCGCTCGACGCTCACCCCGACAGCGGCCGCTGGCCTCTGCACGCAGCACCTGTAGATCACTCCGCTGTGTGCTGAGCTCCGAGCCGGTGGTGAACCACAGCTCGGAGGGAACACCAAACTCAGTGGTGATGGTCATGACGAAGGTTGTCAGGGCGGGTAGGTCGACCGTTGGGTCCACAATGACCGATGTGCCCGTGTCATGCTCACGCACGGATAATTCGGTATCGAAGGGGTTTCCATCGGCGTCTGCGAGCTCGACCTGCACTCCATCAACGCAGCGGTCGAGCAGATAAAATCGTGGAGCGATGTTGAGGGGAACGTCGGTCTCGCTCTGCTCAGGAAAGGCCCATCTGGCCGGACCCCAACACCCTTCGAGAGCGGGCTCTGCAACGTCTTTTTCTGGGACCTGTGCGGATGCGCTGGACAGGAAGCCAGTGAATATGAGTGCCAGCATGAGACGCTCCGTGCTTCAGTCCTGACGACGACGCAGACCCAACAAGCCTAACAGCGGTAGGAACAGCAAGGCTTCCACAGGCACGGCTTCGCCGCCACGCTGTGTGCCGCCAGCACATCCCAGGAATGAGCGGCGTACACGGCAGTCTCCGAGGTCCGGCGTGTCTGCGCAGACCTCTTCCCACTCACCGATCGAACCGTCATCTTCGATGCGGGCGATGGATGCACAGGCTTGGTCGTCACCGAATTGGGCGTTGGTGGTGACCCAGACATTGGCGCGGCCGTTCTGAACGAGAACCGGGACCCAGCTGAATGACGAGGTTGGCGACGAGCTGACGTAGCCAGAGAGCCCGTCCTCATCGGAGCCAATCTGGATGGAGAGGCTGTAGGTGGCTTGCTCTCGGTCTTCACACCAGCCATCCGCCATGACGTCTAGAATCTCGAGGTCCGCCCGTGGCGTGCTCACGGCTTCGCCAGTCGTGAAGCGCAGCTCGCTCGGGGTTCCGAACTCGGTGGTGATGGTCATGGTGTACTCAGTCGACGGGGTCAGGTCAGCGGTCGGGTCCACAATGACCGTTGTGCTCCAACCTTGCTCTTGGGTGTCCAGTACGGTTGCTACGGCGGCACCGTCGGCGTCTACCAAGGCCACCTCAACGGCGTTCGCACATTGGCCATCTAGGTAGAACCGTGGCGAGATGTCCAGCGGAACGTCCACGGCATCTTGGGCCGGAAACGGCGATGCTGCCGTGCCCCAACAGCCTTCTGGCTCGGGTGCTGCAACGTCTGCTTCTTCGTCTTGCGCGGATGCGGTGGACAGAACGGTCATGAGTACGAGGGCCAGCATTGGAAGCTCCGGGGTTGCTGGGGCTAAAGCAAGAATGGTGCCAACCTCGATAACGCCGATGGTTGGCGGATCTGTGTTTGTCAGACCGCGCAGTTCACGCCATTCATGTCGTTGACTTCCGGCGGCGTCCCAGACCGAACAGGCCCAGAAGCGGCAGGAACACAACGGCAGACAGGGGAGTCGGGTCGTCGGCCATGTCGTTCCCACCGCACCCGAACACGGTCCGGCGACGGGGCTCCGGTTCAGGTTGGTTGCACTCGTCCCAGTCCGGCGCACACGACCCAATGTTCGGTGCGTCGGTGCAGACCTCTTGCCACTCGCCGAGCGTGCCATCCGTCGCGAACGTCGCTACCGACACGCACAGTTCCGTCTGGCCGAAGGCTACGGTCTGGACAAGGGTCACCGATGCCATGCCTTGGTCGACCAGTACCGGCATCCACGTGGCCTGCGTGTCGTCTGTGGGTCGAACGTATCCGGCGAGGCCGTCGGACTCTGACGCGATGTCCAGGGCCAAGTAGTTCAAGACACGGCCTGCGGGACAGGCGCACTCTGCATCGAGTGTTGCGTCAACAACGGTGAGCTCGCTGCTCTGAATGGTTGGCTGCTCGCCGGTGGTGAACACCAAGTCCATGTCCACATCGAACTCGGTTGAGATGGTCAGGATGTAGGTCGTCATTGGCGTTAGGTCGGCGGCTGGGTCGACAACGAACGTGGTGCCATCCGACAGTTCTTGCGCGTCGAGAGCCACCGCAACGTCCATGCCAGACGGGTCGATGAGCGTCACTTGGACGGCGTCTGCGCACTGACCGCCCACGAAGAAACGCGGCGAGGCGTCTAGGGGAACGTCGGTGCTGAAGGGGTCTGGGTAGGCGAAGCTGGCGCTACCCCAGCAGCCGTCTTCCTCGGGTGCGGCAACGTCGGTGAACTCGTCTTGCGCAGATGCAGGGGACACAAGGGTCATGAGTAGTAGTGCCAGCATTGGAGCTCCGGGGGTTGCCGGCCACGAAGCAAGAACGGTGCCAACCCTGAAGATGCCGGTCGTTAGCGGATCGCCGTAGAACGGCCGACCCAGGTCGTGCCATTCATGTCGCGCACGATGTTGTCGCATGGGTACGCAGAAAGCGGTACTATTGGCGCTCTGTTCTGATCTGGAGGCTGTGTGTCTACTCTGTCACGCGCCATTGTTCTGTTGTTTGCATCTACGTCCACGGCCGCTGCCTGCGACATCGTCCAGCCGGTTGGCTGCGATACCTCTTGGGCCGCGACTATCGCTGGCAACGACCAGCTGACCTACGACTGCGACCCCTACCTGTGGGACGGAGACGACCTTGCAGTGAGCTTTGCGGCGGACTCTGACCAGCTCATTCGCATTGATATTCGGCCCGGCATCTGGTCGAACGAGCCAGACGTGTTTGTCACTGAGAACGGATGCAACGGCACGTGCCTGGCTCAGAGTGACGACCCGACACTCGACAACACCACCGTCTTTCAGACCTCGCCTGGCGGCGACTACCTGTTCCATTTTGACGACTACACGGACTTCACCGGCCTCTTTGGTACCGGCTACGACCTTGAGTTCGACATCTGGTGCTCCGATGGCACGTGTGATCCGGTTCTCGACGTACAAGCAGACCTTAGCTGCAGCTCTTCGCAGTCTGGCGCGACCCCACTGAGCGTGGGCAACGAGCTGAAGTACTACGACTGTCCCGACAGCGAAGTCACCGGCTTTGACCCCCTTTGGCAGACCGGTCCAGAGGCCGTCTACACATTCAGCCCACAGGCGTCCGGAGACGTCACCTTCCAGCTGTCTGGCATGAGCAACGACCAGGACCTCTACGTTCTCGCGGACTCGTGTGACCCGAGCTCCTGCATTGCGGCCAGCACAAACGAGAGCACCCTCAACGACAGCATCACGTTCAGCGCTGAGTCAGGTCGAACCTACTTCATCGTTGTTGAAGGCTACGATGGACCGGGCACCTACGACCTCGACTTTGACATCGGCTTTGGTGGCTGCCCGGAAGACTGTGCCAACGGACTCGATGACGACTCGGACACCCTGGTGGACTGCGACGACTCTGACTGTTGGGGCGAGCCCGAGTGTGGCTGTGACAACGACGGCGACGGCTTTGACAGCCCGAACTGCGGCGGCAACGACTGTGATGATGGCGACAGCTCGGTGTACCCAGGCGCTCCAGAGGTCTGCAATGATGTAGACGACGACTGTGACGGTACCGCAGACAACGGCCTTGTTCAGCGCACCTACTACTACGACAATGACGGCGACAACTACGGTGGAAACACCACAGTCATCGACTGTGCCGCACCCTCTCGCTACGTGCAACAGGGTGGCGACTGCGCAGACGGCAACCCCGCCATCAACCCGGGCCGACCTGAGCTGTGCAACGGAATTGATGACGACTGTATCGGCGGCATCGACAACGGCATCACTGTTCCAACCTGGTATTTGGATGCCGACTCCGACTCGTGGGGCGGGGCCACCAGCGTTCAGACCTGCCTACAGCCTGCAAACCATGTGGGCCGTGGTGGCGACTGCGCAGACAGCAACAATGCGGTGTTCCCCGGACGCAGCGAAGTGTGCAATGGCATTGATGACAATTGCTCGGGTGTAGCGGACGAAGGCCTCGCGACCTTCCCGTTCTACGTGGACAATGACTCCGACCAGTACGGAACCGGCTCGGCGGTCATGGCCTGTCGTGCCCCAGCGAACCACGTCTCAGCGAATGGTGACTGCGCCGACAACGACCGCAGCCGCAATCCGGGTGCGCAAGAGGTCTGCGATGACATCGATCAAGACTGTGATGGCGTGGCGGACAACGGCCTTCCCACCCAGACCTTCTACTTGGACGGAGACGGCGATACCTACGGTGGTTCCACAACCGTCGTCGATTGCGCTGCCCCCGCAAACTACGTGGGTCGCGGCCAAGACTGCGTAGACACCAATCCGGCCATCAACCCTGCAGCCACCGACGGCTGCGACGGAATCGACAACGACTGCGATGGCGAACAAGACGAAGACGGCGACCAAGCGGTTTGGTACGTGGACGTCGACATGGACGGCTTTGGTGGCTCTACCTCCATCCAGCAGTGTGCGGCGCCTACCGGCTACGTAGGCCAGAGCGGTGACTGCGTGGACAGCTCGGCTGCCATCAATCCCGCAGCGACCGAAGTGTGCAACGGCATTGACGACAACTGCGACCTTCTCGTAGACGACGCCGACCCGAACGTAGATGCGACAAGCGGTACCACTTGGCACGTTGACGCAGACGGCGACGGATACGGCGGAAGCGTTGCCGTACTTCGCTGTGAGCAGCCTACTGACGCTGTCTCCAACACAGACGACTGCGACGACCGCGCCGCTGACCGCTACCCCACCAACACCGAAGTGTGTGATGGCCGCGACAACGACTGTGACGGCATTCCAGATGAAGACACCGTGTGTTCTGACGACGATGGCGATGGTGCTACCGAGAACGGTGGCGACTGCGACGACAGCCTGGCCAGCACCGGACCCGCAGCGCGCGAAGTGTGCGACGGCGTGGACCAAGACTGCGACGGCATCATCGACGAGACCACCGGCTGCTTCGATGACGATGACGACGGCTACACCGAAGAAGAAGGCGACTGCAACGACGCGGACCCGACCGTCTCTCCCTCAGCCCCCGAGCTTGAAGGCGACGGTATCGACAACGACTGTGACGGCAGCGTAGACGGTGGCTCGTTCGACCCTGACGGTGACGGCTACTCCGAGGCTGGCGGCGACTGCGTTGAAGGCGACCCCCAGGCACATCCCGGTGCCCCAGAACAAGCCAACGGCCAAGATGACGACTGTGACGGCATCATTGACGAAGAGACCGACAGCTACGACGACGACGGTGACGGCCTGTCCGAGCTGGAAGGCGACTGCAACGACGCCGACGTCGATGTCGCACCGGGCAATCCTGAGCTCGCCAACGGCGTTGATGACGACTGCGACGGCATTGTTGACAACGGCCTAGACAACGTAGATGACGACGGTGACGGCCTGTCGGAGGTCGAAGGCGACTGCGACGACGCGGACGAAGACATCTACCCAGGCGCCTCCGAGACCGAGAACGGCGTGGATGACGACTGTGATGGCCAAGTGGATGAGGACTTCATCGACATGGACCGTGACGGGCTGTCTGCGGCAGACGGTGACTGCGACGATACCAACGGCTGGGTTCGACCCGGCCGCGTCGACTTGTGCGATTCCCTGGACAACAACTGCGACGGCGTCGTCGACGAAGGCTGCGATGACGGTGTGGCTCAGCCCGCTGCTCGCTGTGGTTGTTCCGCGTCCAGTACCGGCTGGCTTGGCCTGTGGCCGCTTGCAGGGCTCGCATTGATGTTCCGCCGGCGTCGGGCCGCAGCGCTCGGTGCCGCGGCGCTTGTGGGCTGTGGTGGAGACAGTGGTGTGTCGCAGATCGACGGTCGCGTCAGCATCCTGCCCATCGTCAGCGATGCCGGCATCGTTGCGACCGATGACGTCGCCAGCGTGATGCTCGAGGTCATTCACCTGAGCGGTCCACCTGTTGAGGTTCGTGCGGTGGACGTCTTCAACATTGATGGCGAGATGTTCAGCCTGTTCGGTGAACTTCCAACGGTTGCAAACCGAGAGACCGGGTTCATCGAGCTGGTCTATGCACCGGATGAGGCGGGCTACCATCGTGCTGCCATCACGGTTGTCACCGGTCTCGGAGGCGAGGCCGAGGTCAGCGTGCGCGGGCGGGCAGTGGACCCCGCCGGTGGGCTGTACCCGGGACTTGTCGAGTTTGGCCGTTTGGATGCGGGGGACACCGAGCTTCGTGACCTGCGCGTTGTCAACGACAGCGAGCTGGCATGGCAGCTGCGAAGCATCGATGCCGGCGTGCCGTTCTCGGTCCTTGGAAACTTCCCCCTCGAGGTTCCCGCTGGCGAGACAATCACACTGACAGTAGCCTTTGAACCGACCGATGACGCGCCTGCCATTCAGCGCGTGGCCATCGACAGCAACGTCTCCAGCTTGCCGCTGCTGACCCTTCGCGGAAACGCCTGCCAAGACGGTGCCCCTGCGGCCTATGACCTGGACAATGACGGCATCACGAGCTGTGCGGGTGACTGTGATGATGATGCGGCGGACGTGCACCCAGGTGCCACCGAGCACTTTGACGAGCGCGACCAAGACTGCGACGGAATCATTGACGAAGGCACCGTTGGCTACGACGACGACAACGATGGCGCGAGCGAGAACGACGGCGACTGCAATGACAGCACCGCTGCTGTCGGTCCCTTTGCGAATGAAATCTTCGGCAACGGCCTCGATGACGACTGCGACGGCGTCATTGACCAGGGAACCACCGACGGAGATGCGGACGGTGTGAGCCCCGGTGGCGGCGACTGCGACGACTCCCGAGCCGATGTGCGGCCCGGCGCTCGTGAGCTAGCAGACGGCGTAGACAACGACTGCGACGGGGTCATCGATGAAGGCACTTCGGTCTATGATGATGACGGCGACGGCTACTGTGAGAGCACTTTTTCGCCTTGTGTGGGCGGTGCGATTGGCGGCGACTGCGACGACAGCAACGCGCTCATCTCTCCTGCGGGAGGCGAGCCACTGGACGGTCGGGACAACAACTGCGACGGTGTCATTGATGAAGGGACCCGCGCCTACGACGACGACGGCGACAGCTTCACCGAGAACGGCGGCGACTGCGATGACACGCGCCCGGACGTGAACCCAGCGACCGGTGAGGTTCGTGGCAACGGCCGGGATGATGACTGCAATCCAGCGACTGCGGACTGAACGACTGGCCCTCTCCTAGAGGCGTCCGCCGCCCTTTTTGCTGCGTCCACTGGCGGCTGCAGGAGCGGCTTCAGCGTTGATCATGGAGTCGTGGATGGTCATGACCGATTGCACATCCTCTGCGTGTTTCTTTTCAGCCAGGGACTTTGGCTTTTCGGGCTCGGCGATTCCGGCTGCAGCTCGCACTGCCGCCGCCATTTTCCTGGCCGCTACTCGCTTTTCTGCTTCGGCTTGCTCGATTTTCTGTCCTCGTACGATGTAGTCCACCATACCGTCTGCCACGTCGGTCTTCAGGGCGTCGATATCAGGATGGGTGCCCATGGGAATGGGGAGCAACAGCGCGTGTAGCCGTGCGCAGAGGTCACCATACAAAGACAAGGCCGTTGCCTCGTCGATCAGCCCCGCTTGGTGGTCGAACTGTATGACAGTCCACTCGATGTGAAGTGCGGGAAGCTGAAGGCGGATGTTGGACGCGAAGAACTGCAGGGCCTCGCCGGGCGGGAGCGCTGCATACGACTCAAGTGCTGACGTTGCCTGCACGATGTCATCCGGGCAGATGTCTATGGGCTTTGCAGCGCCGTCGACCGGCGGCGTTGTCAGCGGGTCCTGAAGCGGGTCCTTCGGCGTGGCGACTGTCTTTGGGGCGCCAGCGGCCGATTTGAGCTTGGTAGTGACCATGTGTTCCTCTGCAGATGCCATGGTCTAACGGACCGCAGATGCTGGGCGGTAAGACGTTAGATCTAGGTATGTGGCATTGACTCAGTCCGTGTCAGCCTTCGGCTTCTTCGCCCGTCCCAGCCGCACTCGACCTTCCTGCGGGCCACCGCCAAACAAGTCGTCCATGCCGCCGCTAGAGGGTGGCTTGACCGGAGTCTTGGCCGGGGGCTTTGGCTTAGGCGTAGACGGTGCTGTCGGCGGCGCCGGCGCCGGTGGGTTCGTTAACGGTGGCCGCGCGGGAGGAGGGGTGGGCGGTGGCTTCGGCTTGCCCGGTGAGTTTCGTGGCGCTGGCGGCTGTTTGCTAGCGGTGGTCGGACTCGACACTGGAGCGGCACTGCGGTTGAGCGGTACGCTGCCGCCAGGGGGAGGCCCGCCAATGACAGGACGGCGTCGCTTGGGCGCTTCCGGGTCTTTCTTTGGGGCGCGCATGCGCTTTCCACCGCTCGCTCCGCCCATCAGCGAGGCAAAGGGGTCACCAGCGGGCTTTCCAGGAGGGCCCGGCGCGGCCGTCTTCTCCGGCGGCGTTGGACGGCCCGGAGAGTTCAGTGGCTCTGGTGCTTTCTTGCCCGCAACGGTCGGACTCGACACTGGAGCGGCCTGGCGATTGAGCGGCACACTGCCACCGGGCGGGGGGCCACCAATGACAGGGCGTCTTCGCTTGGGGGCTTCGGCCTGGTCCCCGTCTGGTTTTGCGCGGCCCTTTAGCCGCGTGCGTCCTTGTGAGCTGCCCATGAGCTGTCTCTTATACACATCTGACGCTGCCGACGAATAGAGAGGTGTA
>OJBS01000342.1_pt1 | contig 11865 bp, 10 predicted proteins | sample 1590941 | NCBI WGS metagenome assembly OJBS01 (sample SAMN05416785, study PRJEB24817) | seawater metagenome | isolation source: Sea water | place: Canada:Atlantic | collected 2013-11
GATCATGCCTAGTCTCGTGGGCTCGGAGATGTGTATAAGAGACAGCTCCATTCTTCCTTCTGCAGGCTTCACGTCAGCGATCGCAGAAATGGCGTTTGTTAATGGAACTCCTGAGGCCAAGCCAACACCAAGGGCTGAAAGCACTGACAGGGCAAGATGTTTTCCGTGAAAGGCTGTTTCTACCTTATAGATGTCTCCATCATATTGAAGCTCAAGAGTCAGTGGCTCTGGCCATACGGATCTCACCGAAAGGAGCCTCAAAGTCGCACCTTCCGCTTTTCCTACCCAGATAACTTTCCGGTTACAGCTATCACCTATGGCCTTAACGAGCGGATCGTCGATGTTCAGTACCGCAACTCCGTCGGCGGGTAAAGCCGAAACCAGTTTACCTTTTTCCTGTGCGATGGCCTCCAGGCTCTTGAACGCCTTGAAATGATCTCGTGCCACAAGTGTGAGGACGGCAATGTTAGGGGTGAACAAACGAAGCGGCCTGTCCAGATCCCCCGGGTTGCCGCCTGACACTTCAAGAACGCAGTATTTATGGCGAGGGCTTACTCTGAGTAAAATCTTGGCAATGCCGTCAGGGTAATTCTGGGATCGCGGGGTGCTGTAACACTCACCAACTGAGCCGAGAATGCTTGCGGAGAGGTCCTTGACGGTGGTTTTTCCGGCACTTCCGGTGATGCCTACGAAAAATACCGGTTTGAGTATTTTGCTGTGGGCGAGCGCTAGCCAGTACCGGAGCAGATGCGCTGCGTAGCGAGCGCATCTGTATAGATAGTTCCGCGTGTTCTTTTGGATACGACCAATCATCTCGTTTTACTCCGTTGATAAGACGGCGAGTGTAGGTTACCCATCGTTAACACAGTCAGGCGTGAAGTAAGGCTTCGAAAGCCGACGGTCAAGTTCCGATTCTAGATTAAGGTTGACCTTTAGCCCAGAGTCAGTTTCCGTATCGGACATTACGAAGCATAAACCAACGCTCGAGCCACACCAAAGGGGCTCTAATGCGGCACATCGTCGAAGATGTCACTTCTATGTTGATTTCGGTAAGCTCGCAGACAAAAATGATCATTGGGACTTTTATGTCGAGATCTGGGCGATTTGGGTCGGCTGGTATTGGTGCCAGTTGACCTCAGCCCAAGGTATTCGGACTGTAGTGTGTTAAATTTTGTAGGTTGTTTGTCGCTTTGGGAACTTCGATACATTATTCGTGAGCTGGACTGTTACTATTTCAGCAGGCGGCAAAATTTGGAGAATTTCATGAGTATTTGTAAATCAAAAAAGCGCAACGTGGCCATACTTTTCCTTGGTGGCCTTTTGGGCTGTGCTTTTCAGGTTCAAGCGGACCCTGTGGTGTCAACGGTGATTTTGCAGGAGGGAGGGCAAGGATCGGCAGAGCGGATCTCGGTATTCGGGAATGGCTTTGGTAATAAGGCACAAGCCGCTCCCATACTCGTGGACCACGTCGACGTCGCCTATGAAAACGGAGTAAGAAATAGCATATATTCTGACGTAGATGGTTTGGAGGCTGTGGTCAGATCCTCTGACTCCAACGTAAGCCTCTGGGAAAAATCCAGCTTTAACGTTCGTGTGGATAGCACTCGCGCCAAGCGGCATAGCGCATCTAAATCACAGTATTCTTTCGAAGGTGAGAACAACTTTCTGGGCTGGCCTAATGCATACGGTGGGAGTGATACTCCGGTGGACAACCGACAGCTTTACGTTTCCTGGTGGTACAAACCAAAGGTTGATCCGGCCTCCTACTGGGCTTTTACGACTGAAACTCTTAACGGTAATTTTAAAGAGTCTGAGGTCTTGCTCGTAGAAGGCGGCTATGAGGGCGTTTATCTTGGTATTGATAGTGATGGGTTGATCAATGCTTCGTTCCCGGGAGTGTCGAAAAAGAATCTGGGAGGCTCTCGAATTGAAGGAAAGGAATCTGGAGCAACAGTGATTTTTCCTATGGAGTTTCGGGGTGGTAGTGGCACAGGTTTTCAGACACCAGGCTCCCAGAAATTTTTAAGGGTATGGGAGGATCCCAATGGCAAAGAGGGTATTCGTTTTTCTTGGACTCAGATGCATCAAACCGGCATGGGTGTTGTTAATTGGGATGCCAAATCACTCAATGCAGGAAAATGGAATCACCTAGAAGTAGAGCTTGATACGACCAAAGGTAGAGTTGATTTTGCTATTAACGGGGAGTTCTTTGGTGGTTATAACTTTGAACCTGCCAAGGATGCTTCAGGACGATATAGTCCCACGATTGCGGCGTTAGGGCTAAATGGAAAAGTTGGCAAACTGCAAGTGGGAGAAATCGATGATATATACTTCGATAACTCGCTCCAACGAGTAATCATTGGTGATTCGCCAGACTTTGATACGCTTACGCAGTACGAAGTTCAAAGGCCGATTTCCTGGAACGATGGAGCGATTGAGGTGTCACTGTTCCTTGGGCAATTTGAGGACAGGAATACATTGGGCGGCCTTTACTTGTATGTATTTGATAAAGAAGGAAATGTTAATAAAAGGGGGTATGAAATTTGCGAGGATTGCAAAGCTCCTCCAGCATCAACATCTCTCACGGTGAAGTAACAATGCGCAACATCCCGTGCGGTTTTTAAAGGAGTATGGCTGAAGATGGTATTAATTTGATGCAGGCGCGCCCGCTGGTGTCCGTAGTAATCCCCGTATACAACAGAAACCCATATATCAGGGAAGCGGTTGGTTCGGTATTAAAGCAGGATCATGAGCCTCTGGAGATAGTTGTTGTCGACGACGGCTCAACCGATGGGAGCTACGAACAACTGGAGTCCCTGTCGAAAGAGGGCTCTATTCGTCTGTTTACGCATACCCGACGAGAAAATCGCGGGCAGTCAGCTTCTTTGAATTTAGCAATTCGTGAAACCAGAGGCGAATTTATTGCTGTGCTAGACAGTGATGATCTTTTTGCTGAAGGGAAAATTTCATTTCAATTGGAGTTTTTACTTAAAAACCCCGATGTTGGTATGGTTTATGGTCAGGGGCACGCAGTGGATGCTGGAGGTAAATTTCTCTTCAAGGTCCCGGCTGATGACCATGAGGAGTCGGGTGATCCTAATCGGTTGTTGTTGGATTGCTATATGGCTTTACCGGGCGGTGCACTGATTCGTAAATCTATTCTGGATCAGGTTGGTTACTTTGAAGAATTGTTTCGTGCCGGGCAGGATCACGACATGGCCCTTCGGATAATGGAGGCAACAAAAGTTGCCTACCTGCCAATGCTTGCCTTCTATTACCGGAAACATGGCGACTCCATTAGTGCCAAGGGGCTCGAGCGACGCTGGAAAACCGGCATGGAAATCCTCCGCAGGGCAGCTAAACGGTACCCCTACAAAAAAAGCACACTGAGGAAGCGAAAGGCAGTACTACATTTCCGGTTGGGGCAGACCTATTGGCGGGAGTCAGGTAAACTAAAATCTCTCCGTCATATGCTCCTGGCAGGAGTTATGGACCCTATACGGGCTTTTGGCGTTATTCTTGGTCGCGAAAAGGCCTGATATTACCACTGGAAACGCAAATTTCATGCAGGCACAGGGACGCAGCGCGGGCATGGAGCCAATCCTCTTTGTAATTGACCATTTCCGGAACCCCAATGCGGGAACCGAAGGCCAGCTCTTCCAGCTTGTGAAAGGGCTCGATAGAACCCGTTTTACCCCTTATCTGCTGGTCTTTAGTGACTCCGACTATCTCCGCGAGCAGGGCTTTCCTTGTGAATATGAGGTGTTGGGCCACAGCCGCTTATCATCCCCCTCCATGTGGCTTGCGCTCTGGAAATTTGCGTCTCGTTTCCGGTCGAGAGGGGGGCGGCTGGCCCATATCTTCTTTAATGACCCATCGTTGATCTGCCCGCCTATGTTTCGCTGCCAAGGCATTAAAACCATTATTTCCCGTCGAGATATGGGCTACTGGTATACGCCGACGTGGCAAGCCGCCTTAATCGTTACCGGCCGATTTGTGTCTGCGGTTATCACGAATAGCCGAGCAGTCAAGACGGTTACAGCACAGAAAGAGCTGTTGTCTCCCAGCCGCATTTACGTCGTTTACAATGGTTACGAAAGGGGGCCAGAATTTAGAATAGTGCCATCTGATCTGGCCCTTTTAAGGCGACAATGTCCGAGCGCAGTATTCGTTGGTTTGGTTGCCAATATCCGACCTATCAAGCGTATTCAGGATGCAATTGAAGCGTTGGGTGGTGGGGAGCACAGTTGCTCTGATAGTGTCCACCTAGTGGTTATCGGCGATGGAGACTCCAGCGAACTGGAAAATCTCGCAACCAAGCTTGGCGTAAACAAGCGTGTTCACTTTTTAGGGCGGCGATCTGATGTCAAATCCTGTCTGGAGGCGCTTGATGTGGCTTTGTTGTGTTCTGAATCCGAAGGGTTTTCGAACTCTATTGTTGAGTATATGCAGGCGGGGCTGCCAGTAGTTTGCAGTAATGTGGGCGGTAATCCGGAAGCTGTCAAACATGGCGAAACGGGTTACCTTTACCCCTGTGGAGATGTTTCAGCTCTGGCGAATTTCCTGACAAAACTGTCAGAGAGTGATGAGTTGCGTCGTTCGATAGGTGATCAAGCAGGTAAAGTGGCAAGGGAACGATTCGGGATGCAACAGATGGTTAGTGAACATCAGCATATTTACCAACGGGTTATCGGGGCAGAGGGCTAGGTTGCATGTCACTAGTATCTAAAACTGTACGTAAACTCGCGCCACTTGGCGGCTATGCACTTGCAAGGCAGTTGTGCCGCAAGCAGCCCCGTATCCTAATGTATCACCGTTTTCCAAGTACCTCCGCAAATGGGCGTGGGGGTTCTGAGTTTTTTGAAAGACAAGTCAAGTATATTCGTGAACATTATCAGCCATATACATTGGCTGGGCTTATCCAGTACGCCGACCAACACGGAAAAATGCCTGAACATGCGGTGGTGATTACGGTCGACGATGGTTACCGAGACTTTTACGACGTCGCTTTTCCAATACTTCGTAGGCACGGCGTGCCTGCAACGCTATACGCAACTACCGGGTTTGTCGATGGACGCTTATGGTTGTGGCCGGACAAAGTGACCTGGTTGTTGGAAAAGGCTTGCAAGGTAACTGTTGATGCGAAAATTGGACCAGTTGTGTTCCAGGCAATGCAACCATGCGAGAACTTGTATAATAGCTACTGGTGCCCTTTGATCGCATACGGTCTGTCTATTCCTGACGACCAGAAACAGGTGTTCATTTCGGATCTTGCCGACGTATTTGGTCTGGAGTTACCGGAATCAACTCCTGAAGAGTTCACTCCAATTAGTTGGGATCAGTTGCGAGAGGTTGAAGCGGCAGGCATAGAAGTGGGAGGACACACGGTAACGCATCCTACGCTGGGTCAGGTGACCGAGGCCCAGGCTCGGGATGAAATATACGGATGTCGAAACGAATTGATTCATCACTTGGGAGACAAGCCGAGAACTTTTTGTTACCCCAATGGTCAACCCTCGGATTTTCAGGATTTTTTGTTACCAATGGTGGAACAGGCAGGCTACTTGGGAGCGGTGACCGCGTTTCCGGACAGCAGAGGTATAGAGAAGCGTTATGCTATGAGGCGGCATGCTTGCGGAGACAACGAGTATCAATTTTTGAAGGCGGTATCCGGTGTGGAATATCTCGGGCACCGGGTCCGGGGTGAAGCGCAAAATGTTTAGTGTCTTGGTCGGTAAGCCTGTTCTTTTTCCGGCGGTGAGATAGCTATGTCCCAATCAATGCTCCAGCGCAAAGAAGGCGAAGCCACATCGTTTAAGAGGATCGTTGATGAGAAAACTGTAAATAGCGCCTGTTTTGTAGTTTATCTGTACTTTGTACTGGATTTTTTTCTGCGGTTTTCATCCAGGATTCCGGGTTATGGAATGTTGCGCCCTACACTTATGGGGGCTGCCATCATTTCCATATTGCTATTCGTACAACGGGAAAAATTTAAAGGGCGATTTGATGACCCGATTTTCAAATCAATCCTGATACTGCTCGGGTATATCGTTCTCAGTTTGCCGCTGGTTGAATGGCCCGGAAGCGTTATAAAAAGTAATCTTGACCCATTTATCAAGGCATTACTCTTTCTCTTCTTTACCGCCCTTATTATAGATACAGATAGAAGGCTGAAGTGGTTTCTTGGCGTGTTTGTTTTTTGCCAAGTATTTCGGATTATCGAACCACTCTACCTGAACATTACAGATGGCTATTGGGGAAGCTCAACACATCTGGGTGGAGGGGATTTTGCAGATCGCTTAGCGGGTGCACCTGCGGACGTTATTAACCCTAATGAGTTGGGTTTCGTAATCGTCACGGCGATTCCATTTTTACATTATTTGCTCTGGCCCCTTGCTTGGAAAAGCAAAGCCCTTTATTTGATGCTTATGCCCGCGTTGCTATACGCCTTGTTATTGACGATGTCTCGAGGTGCGTTTCTGGCGCTGCTTGTGGTTGCATTCTTTGTCTTCAAGGAATCTCGACACAAGATGTTCTTGCTGGTTGTGGGAATATTAGTGCTTATAATGGCGTTTAGTATCATGACGCCTGTTCAGAAAGATCGATATCTTTCTCTTGTCGATCAAGAAAATACTGCTGGGGGCGCTTCTGTCGAAGGGCGTCTGAGTGGCTTGGTTGGTGAGTTCAAGTTGGGGCTGACGAGGCCCGTAGTAGGTCACGGTTTAGGGACGACCTCAGAAGCGAAATGGCACAAGTGGGGGACAACCAAAGCGAGCCATAATCTTTATGGTGAGCTGCTAATTGAGCTCGGGATCATCGGTTTAGTATTATTTATTCGTTTTTTATTCTTTATTTATCAAAGGTTCAAGCGAAACCGAATACTTTTTCAAGAGTTAGGGTTGGGGCATAACAGTTTTTACTCAAGGCTCAATAAAGCGCTGGTAGCGGTATTCTGGATGTATGCCGTCTACAGTATTAATTATTGGGGACTTTCTCAATATTATTGGTATTTGTTTGGTGGCCTGGCAATAGCATTTGGCCGGTTGTTAACTATTGAATATTCAAAGCATTCCCAGCTTGAAAAGTCAGGAGAGTCTCAGTTGCCTCAGCAGGTGGCGAAATCGAAATACCCGTTGGCTGAGAAAATTCGTCGTTAAACAGGCTTCGATTGTGGCCGCACTCGATTAAACGGGTATTTGTATACGGTGCTGAATTCCATGCAGGGTCTGGCGGTGACCGGCGCCCTGTAAGAATAACCACTAATCAGGGAGTGGATGTAAGTGATTCGTACCCGTCGCCTTTTAGAAAGCTATCTTGCGTTTCTTGCCAAGATGGTGATTTTCAGGTTTCGCCCCCGAACTGTTGCCGTTACTGGTTCTGTCGGAAAAACCACCACGACAACTTTCATCTACGGCCTACTGAAGGGCCTTTCAGAAAAACAGCTAATCGGTGAGTTCCGAAGCAATTCAACAAACAATATGAACGGTACGGTAGGAGTTTTCCTGACTATACTTGGATCAAACCGTTATGTAGGGCCGGATTTTGCTGGATTGCGAGAGGTGGCGAGGCTTACGATGACCACAATTTGTAAAGTGTTGAAGCCTGGTACAACCTACCCTGAAATACTTCTTCTTGAGTGCGGAATCTCTGGTAAAGGAGAGATGCGACGAATGGTCCGAGACGTTCGGCCCAACATCGTTGTCGTGACGACGGTTGGTCATACTCATTTGGAATGGGGGACGTTTACGCTTGCTGATATCGCCAGAGAGAAATCCGAGTTGGTGCGCGCGTGCAAGCACGACGGCATGGCATTGTTGGGTGCTGAAAATGAGTGGACAAGGAACATGGCCCTGTTGTCCCGGTCGCCCTCAAAGCTGGTGGAGGGCAAAGGTGTAACCTTCGGCGTAAATGTTGCGAAACTGGTAGCTGATTGGCTGGGAGTGCCAAACACGGAGACTGAATTATTGCTGGATCGGCCGGCCACAGCTCCCCACCACCGGCTCGAAAGAATCGAGGGGATGGATTTCTAGTGATAGACGATACCTACAATGCGAACCCTCTTTCCATGAAGCTGGCACTGGGCACCCTGCAATCGGAGCAATGTACTGGCCGAAAGGTAGCCGTTTTGAGGCAAATGAAGGAGCTCGGGCCAGAGTCCCAGGAACTCCACAAAGAAATCGCTGATTACGCGGGGTCGAAGGCGAATATTGTGCTTGGAGTTGGTGATGAGTTTGGCCGGCTTTATGAGCCTGACCATTTCTACAAAGATTCTGCAGAATGTGCTCGCAATATCGGAAACTGGGTAGGGAAAGGAGACTGTGTGTTGGTGAAGGGATCTCACAGTGTGGGAATGTTGCGTGTCGTTGAGGCTTTGACTGAAGGCGGTGAACGTAATGGTGGGTCTTAAACTGTTCTTGTACCGTGCCAGGAACCGTCTTTTCTCCAGGCGCGACTGGGTTGTGCTTTATCGACCACTCGAACCCGATACCGAAACAGGCCTCCCGGACGGAATTGAGGTGCGGGAGGCAAGCGCAAGTGATATTGAAGGTATCGCAGAGGCGTTGCCAGATGAACTGGCGGGAAGGCTTTCCCGTGAGAAGCGGATTGTTACGGTAAGCGAACGCTTCAGGGCTGGGGTTCCCTGTATCCTTGCAATAGAGAGTAACTCGGGCCAAATAGTAGGGGGCTGTTGGTGTCGTAAAGTTACGCGGGGGAGCATTCTCTGGCCGCTATTGCCCAACCGGGGTGTTGTATTTGAAATTTCTACTCTGTTTGTTGATCCTGATTACCGGGGTAAGCGCCTTGGGTCTGTTCTCGTTGAATATGCCTGTAGCAAGATGGAGGGTAGCGGTTTTAACGGATGTGTGTCATTGGTTTGGTATACAAGGCCCGCGTCGGTAAGGGCTCATTTGAAGGTAGGTTTCAAGCCGGTTGGCGAGAAAGTAACCCTGTCTTTGCTTGGAATACGTCGAGCACGTGTTCATCCGGTGTTTCGCCAGGAACGCCTCCCCTCAATCAGTAAGGTATCATCATGATGGTGCCCGTGTTGATGTACCACCATATATCCCCGCTCGCAGGCCCACACACGGTCACTCCAGAATTGTTCCGCAATCATCTGCAAACACTGAGTGATAAGGGAATCCGTACATTGTCACTTGACGAGTTTGCAGAGTGGAGGCGGGGTGAGCGTGCTATTCAGCAGCCTGCCGTGCTTCTGACATTTGATGATGCGTGGCTCGACAATTGGGTATATGCACTTCCTGCATTGAAAGAGTTCAGCGCCCAAGGTGTTTTCTTTGTTGTTACGTCTTGGCCAGGGAATGGTGCGGCCAGGGTCGGTCTCGAAATTGATCCGGATTGGCACCCCTTCTCCCACAGCGAATCCATGAAGCTGGCTGGCACCGATTCAGGAGACAGTGTCTCGATGCGATGGTCTGAGTTGTTGGCCGCCAGAGATACTGGTTTGGTAAGCCTTGCCAGCCATTCTCATGGACATGGAAGCTGGTGGAAGCGTGGGGGTGGGGTGAAAGACCTGCTGGACTCTTTCGAGACGGACCTGAGGAAGACCAAGGACATCCTCGAAACCCAATTAGGAGTTTGTCCTCCACATTTGTGCTGGCCGAAAGGGCATTTTTGCAATTCCATGATGAAGCTCGCTAAAGACAACGGATTTGTTCACCAGTACTCAACTCTGAGGGGGAGTAACCAGAAGAAAGCCACCACACAGATACGTAGGATAAACGTTGAGAATCGTCCCGGGGATTGGTTGTGGCGACGCCTGGCGGTCTATGGAAAACAATTCACCGCGTCAGCTCTGGGTATCATGCATCAAAATCTGCACTACAAACGGATGAAAAACCGTTACCCGGATTTGCCTAGCAAAGAATTTTCTGGCCCCAGGCTTCGATTAATCTAGCCGGAAATGATTCTAAGGTGCGGCAATCTTTGGCTACTCCCGCGCTTGATGCAGCCCAGAATATTCTCCGTTCCATCAGGTAGTACTTCATCCAGTGTTGCTATCGGGCTGCGTCATAAACTACCTGATCAAATCGACACATTTCTGCCACTTTCTCCCGCAACTCCGGAGTCACAATGTCAGAAATTTTTCTGTCGCTAGTAGTGCGTTTGTTTTGCACGCCAAAAGACACCCGGACATCGAGCTCCCGCCGTACATCGGATTCAAAGCGCCCCATGTCGTCGGTAAAACCGATCACGGAAAAATGCTTGAGGTTTTCTTTGGCCTTTTCCATCAGCGTGTTGGGGTCATCGAGAGTTAGCTCTGTGTCACCACAGAAATATTCACAGAATTTCAGAGCGTTTCGCTGGCCCATGGGTGAGTCCAGATAGGCTTCGAAGTCCTGATCGATTCTCGACTGGTGCTCTCGTTGGAAGTTATAGAAGTATTCGGATATGTATCGCTCTACCGGATCTCGAAGAACGGTAATCAGTTTGTAGCCCTGGAATTGGTCGTAAGCCTTATTATTGAACGGAACGTGTCCACCGATAAAGTAGAGGTCTTTCCACATAAGGTAGTGGAGCAGTTCCACTCGGAAGGTGCGTATGCGGTTGAAGTCCTCCAGGCGTGAAAAATCAAGTGGGCCATGTTGACGCTCCATCACGGCTGCCGTTCCCGGGGCTGCAATGGACTCCTCCGACAAGAAATATCGTAAGCGCAGGGCCCGGGAAACCGATGTACCAGCACACTTAGGCACATGGTGAAATACAACCCGTTTCCCCATAATCGCCTGTTTGAATTGGTTTCGGTTATTGTAAAGGCTTTGAATCCAGCTCATGTCGTCGTCCCTGGTTCAGTTGAAAATGGTGGTGTTACTCGGCCCTGTTTCCGCTGGGAATTCTCCCATAAAAGCGCTTGAACTCCTATTCGTCGGGATGCGTCGCGACAATTTCAATTTGATAATCTACGGTGTATGACATTCCCGCTCTCTTGCCTCATAATGCGCTGTCTGTTGGGAGTTCTGCCCGCGTAGCGGGTTTGTGAGTCTTGGCATACGTTGTCGCTTAATCCAGGATGGAATCAGCAATGCGCATTCTCATGTCTGCTCTTCAGCCCGGTGGGGGCATTCGCACATTCTTTCGCTATATATATAGCCAGCCTTGTTTCAGTGACTGTCGCTTCACGCTTGTTGCGCCAGGCAGGGGGCTTGCAGACTTTCTTGCCGAATTCGTTCCTGACAACCGTATAACCGTCGTTCCAGCTCGTCAGGGTAATGTGGCGTTTACCAGACAACTGCGTGAGCTTATTGCGGGTGATGATTTTCAGCTTTTGCATTCCCACGGGTTTTCCGCCGGCCTGTTAACGGAGCTCGCCCGAACCGGGTACAGTATCCCTCACCTGATGACTGCCCATGATGTCTTCTTGCCTGCCCAGTTCTCGGGCTGGAAGGGACGAGTGAAGCATCTGGGTATGTCCCTTCTGTTTCGTCGTATGACAAAGATTCACACAGTGACTGAAGATGCCAGCCGTAACTTGCTTGAGTTTTTTCCGGCTATAGAACGGAACCGGGTACATGGCATTCTTCATGGGGTAGATACAGAGTATTTTCGTGATGGGAACCCAAGGGCGTTAAAGGCAGAACTCGGCCTTGAACAGCAAACTCCATTGCTGGGTTTTTTTGGCCGGTTTATGGGGCAGAAGGGCTTTCGTTTGCTGGTAGACGCACTTGAAGAGATACACCGAGCTCGTAGTGTCGCCCCGTTGCCTCATGTTGCTACGTTCGGTTGGGGTGGGTTTATCCGGGAAGATTATGAGTACCTGACGAACAAAGGGTTAGCCGACTATTTTCACCAGTGCGAACCTGTCTCTTATACACATCTCCGAGCCCACGAGACTAGGCATGATCTCGT
>OJBS01000350.1_pt1 | contig 11705 bp, 17 predicted proteins | sample 1590941 | NCBI WGS metagenome assembly OJBS01 (sample SAMN05416785, study PRJEB24817) | seawater metagenome | isolation source: Sea water | place: Canada:Atlantic | collected 2013-11
TATTATTCGTATATTAGTACTATAATTAAAAAACATATACATGTTATACACTTATTGTAAGGAGTCTTTATCTTTTAGAAAGGTAACTCCAACTCGAAAATTAGGTATTGTCGCTCTAGTAATCTTTGCAGGCATTTACTTATCAATGACCTCTATGGTCACAAATGCTAAACAACAAGCATACAAAGAAGCATTTAATTTACCAGCAGAAACAGAATTAGTAATTTTAGATACCACTGAAGATCAATTCACACAGGGGCAATTAGTAGAGGAACTTAAACGTCTTAATGTCAGGTACCCTTATATTGTGTTAGCACAATCTATTTTAGAAACAGGCTACTGGGAAAGTAGAATCTACCAAGAAAATAATAATCTATTCGGTATGAAGCAGGCTAGAGCCAGAGCAACTACTGCAAAGGGCACTCAACTAGGCCATGCATACTATGATAATTGGAAAGAGTCCGTAACTGATTATGCACTTTATCAAGCTGCATATTTAAACAAACTAAGAACAGAAAGTAAATATCTTAAATACTTAGATAAGAATTATGCTGAGGCAAAAAACTATGATGATGCGTTACTCACTATCATCGAACGAGAAAATCTAAAAGAGTTATTTTTAGACTGATATATAGTATAAGAGTATAATAAAAACATTAAATTATGAAACTAAAATCATTAGAACAATTTGAATCGAAAGATCCATGTGAATGTGGTGGAAACTGCGGATGTGGAAATACCACTACCAAAATAAACGAAGCTAAGAAGTATAAATTTAAAGAACTTGCTAAGGCATGGGAAGTTGTATACGGTGAAGAGATGGAAGATGAGTATCAGGGTTTCTATCAAGAAGTTACTGGAAAATATAAGGACAAAGTTACTAAAGATGATATCGCTACTATATGGACAGCAGTTTATGGAGAAGATATCGCTGCTGAATATGATGGTTTCTATAATGACTTGAAAGAAAATATTGCATTATCAGAAAAATTAGATACTTTAAATGAGTGGGGTTCTTCTGATCAAGCTACTTTTAATAAATCAATGCACAAAGAAATGGGCAATCCTAAAAAGATGCCATCTCCATTTGATGATAAATTAAGAAGTGTTGCTGCAGATAATGTTGACCATTATTGGGATGATTGGGATGAATATGATACAGACAGAGAAGGTTTAATTGATAATGCTGTAAGACATTACTTAAGAGCATTTTTTAAGAAAGATTTTGAAATGTTGACTAGGATGTTTGCATCAAACGATATTGCTGAAGGTTTATTAGAAGGTACTATGGGTGAAATTCACGCATTGGCAAACAGCGCTAAAGATTTAGGAGAGTTTGTTAAGAAATTCTTTAAAGAATACGGTGAAAAAGTTAAGAAGACTGCAGATAGCATTACATGGGTAGAATCTTTATATGATGATATGGTCAAGGAAGCAAACGCTGACGGAACTATTTCAGATGACGAAGATGATGATGTTGAAAACATGCTTGCAGATGTAGAATATATGGTTGATGAATTAATCAGCTATATTAAGGTAGAGACTAAAAAGATCGGAGGTAGTTTTAGATCTCCTGGAATGGAAGCACAATGCCTTAAACTTATTAAAGAAACATTTAAGAAACATAAAGTAAGACTATAATGATGCATATAGATAACTTCCAAGATTTTATTAAAGCACATGCAGATGCTGCTGGTATGACTCGTGAAGAGTTCATGGCAGTTTTAATGTCTGAAAATACAACTATTCAAGAAGGTTTATCTAAATCAGCTATTAAAAAGCAGATTAAGGTAATAGACAAACAAATTGAAGATGAAGAAGGCGGAGATGGTGAACCTTTAACTAGTGAAACACTACAAGATTTAGAAAGAGAAAGAGAAAGACTTCTTGCTTTAATAGAATCAGTAGTTACTGAAGCTAAGAATACTATTGGTCTTGCATTTAAAGAAGAACAAGATTATCTTGATTTTAAAGAGTTTGTTGCAGAACAACCTAGAGGAGCTATTAGAAAGAATATTGGTTTTGATAGTAAAACTAAATCATGGAATGTTGAAATGGACGTTAAAGTTCTAGACAGTATTTATGGTGAAGGAACTCCTAGTGATAAAAAGTCTGGATGGTACGGAGGATTACCTGATGATTTTGAATCAGTAATAATCGAATCAGTAGTTACTGAAGAAGTTGTATATAATAGTAGTAATACAAAACCAGAGGCTGCTAAAAAAGCAACAAAGGAATTTGGAAAACTATTACCTAAAGCAAATAAAGGAGTTGAACCTTATGTATTTGCAGTAGTTAAAACCAAAGCTAGAAATTATAGATTAGCTATTAAGTCAGGATCTTATGTTGCACATGAGTTTATGACAGGTCTTAGAAAGGATGGTATATTAACAGCAGATATAGTAAAGAAAGCAGTTGCTAATGTTATCAAATTAAATCCAGGTGAATTCAATGAATCAGTAATTAACGAAGCAAGCCAGGAAGCATATATACTACATAGATTAGCAGACAATCCTGGTGAAGCTGTTGCAGGTGAATTTTTATCAAAGCATAATGTTGATTTGGGATTATTAACAAAAGCAATTCAACAGAAAACTATTAACAAATACGAATTAAGAGATATTGTTAATGGAACTGCACATAAATTTAAAATAAAGAATTTTATGAAGGACTTCGTTACTGAAGGAACATATAATTCAAAGGATCATATAGGAGATACTTCTGATGGGCAAGGTTCTAATGCTGAGATTTACAAAAAAGGAAAAGGATATTATGTAGTTGTTAGCGGAGAAGTTGATTATGATTTTACTGCAAAAAATGACAAGGAGTTATTACAAAAGTTAAAAGATAATGAATTTGATAATACTGACATACTAGAATCAATGACTCTTGGATTTTCATCTCAGGATTTTAGAAGAAACTCTTTAAATGAAGCAGAAAAAGCTAAAGGTGATAGAAGCGCTATCGATGATGACGCAATAGAAACTGGATTAAAAAAGAAAGCTACTGAAAGTGGAGTACCTATTTCATTATTAAGATTAGTAATGAGAAGAGGCATGGAGGCTTGGAATTCAAGCCATAGACCAGGAACTACAAAACAACAATGGGGATATGCAAGACTAAATGCATTTCTAGAAAAAGGAAAAGGAACTTGGCAAGGTGCAGATGCTGATATTGCTAAAGAAGTTAGAGATAGTAATAAAGATAGTAAACTACCAATTAAGAATCCATCTCAATATACTAAAAAAGAAAGAGAATCATAATGGATTTCAACGATTTTTTAAACGAGAAGAATTTTCAAGTAGTTACTAGTGGGCATGCCATTAAATATAGACTGTCATACCAATACGGTAAGGGTGGTTTTTTAGCTATTGCCAGTTCTAGTAAAGAGAATGATAAAGAAATAGAAATAGATGATGTGTTTGAAATAGGTAAAGCTATTGAAGATAGTATCAATGATGAACTTAAAAAACGTAAACAATTATTTACAGTAGAAGAAGATCATGGTTACCAAGGAGCAGGCTATGCTTTTTATCTTGTAATGGATGACGTAATAAAATTATTAAATAAATAAGATATGAAAACAAATATACATGAATCTTTCGAAGATTTTATTAATGAGCAAGTTTCATTTGATAAAAAAGGAATTAAAGCTAAACTAGAAGATAAGGTTAGAATTGCTAAGATCGCTGTTGAAAAATGGGGAGGTAATTATGAAAAAGTATTAGCAAAAGCTGAAGCAGCTCTTAAGTCTGGTAAATTACCTAGCTATAAGGATGATTTAGCGGTACAAGGTGATGACAAACAAGACAATTACGATATATTTCAAGGAAGAAATGCTGTTCAATTAGCAGAGAAGATTTCTAAAGTTATTAAAAAGTATAAGAAGTATGAAGTTGAGCAATCTTCAACTGGTGCAGCTGCTGGCTGGTCAGGAACGGCGAGAGCTACTGTCGGTGGTGCAATTGAAGGAAGATCAAACTTTAATCCGGGTGGTAAAAGAGATTTCTTAATTGCAGTTACATGCGGTGGAGGAATTGATAGATCTGTTAAAGATAAAATGTTCCAAGAAATATATGAACTTATGTTTGTATTGGATCAATATAATTCAAGCGACGGTGGAGTAATGTTTGATTATAGTAGTGGTACAAATTATGACACAATCGGATTAACTAATACTGCTTACTCAATGAGTAACTCTAGACAGTTAATAGATATAATGAATAAATAACAGATATTATGAGCCAAGTACAAGATAAAGAAACTAATGAAGTAATCTTCGATGATGAAGCTTCATATTCATTAAGACAATTTATTAAGATCGCAAAGAAGTCACCTGAAGGCAAGAAGCAATATACAGGTAGCTATAATTTCGGTAAAGGAATTAAGTTAGCAGAAGTCTTAAGAAAAGAATTACCACAATATAAATTTCAATGTAGGGTTTATAGAACAGCATGGAACTATGGCGGTAACCTAATTGTAAGTATTGAACTAAGAGGTAAAGACTATAATAGTAAAGTATTTAGTTTTAACTCAGCTGATTCAACAAGACAGCCTAGCTATTCTTTCTCAGAATTATTTAATGGAACTATTAAACCATCAGACGGTTCAGTAGAGAAAGACTGGGGTATGGGAACTATTCATGGTTCATACCAATCTATCTCTCAATACGATAAATTCATGACAGATATTGTTGGAGTATTTAAAGATTACAAAAGAGTAAACGGCGTAGAATTTGATATGAAGGTTGCTCTGGCCGAGTTTAAAAAGAATGCAAAGATACGTGCAGATTGGAAGAAGCTAGAAGACAAGATCTTTAAACAATACACAGTGGCTAAAGAGAATGCAAGAAAGGTACATAGATATATTGAGTTAAGACAACCTAGATTAAATGTAGCTGATAAGAAAGTATACTATAAGACTGATGAACCAAGAGAGTTAAGACATCCGGATGAATATGGAGAGTATGCAGATAAGATGTTAAATTCTAAAGAATATGCAAAATACGAAAATGCTCAAGCTAAGATTTCAGATATAATTGAAAAGTTTTGTGCGAAACACGGATTTGAATTCGTTTGGGCTGCAAGCTGGTCTTCATAAATAATAAATAATAAATAAGATGGCAAAGACAAAGATATTTTGGATAGCAAAGAAAGTTGATGACACTATGCAAATGTGGGGTTACAATAACAAAAGAAAAGCAGAAGAAAAAGGACTAGAGCTTTATGGCGTAGGTATTACAGATTTCTCATTTAAGTTAGATGGTGAAGAGTTTGAAGATGAAGACGGAGATACGGCTTTTATTTACTCTGGTCAGATTGATTCATTTGGTCACTTTTTACTATATAGAGCAGATGGCATGCCAGGTGCAATAGGCCTAGAACAGGAAAGAGCTGCAACCGAATATGTAGAGGCTGAATTACCGAATAGTGCAGGTGCATGTTTCTCAGCTAAACTAAAAGGAGGTTCATGTGATGTTTATATGTCCAGTGCTGTTGAAGCTAATGGTGCAATGTGGACATTTGAAGACGGTGAAGTAAATGAGCAGAAAGAAACAAAAACAACTATGAGACACATACACTTATTCGAACAATTTATTAACGAAAAAGTTAATATCAAAAAAGAAATTAAGAAAATAGCAGACTACTATGATGACACAGAAACATCTGGTACAGAAATATACGTAAAAGATTATGTAGAAGATGAAAACGTAAGTTCACATGGTTATATGTTCTGGTGGAATGCAGAAGATCAAGAATGCGGTATTGAATATCAAAAAACAGCAGCTGGTGATGAATCAGATGATCCATGTAAGACAGCAGATGATTTCATAACATACGTTAATAGTAGAACATAAAAAACAAACAATTCTAATATTACAAAAAACAAATTAAAAGCTGCCTCTGAGCAGCTTTTTTTGTGAGCCAATGTTAACAGAAAATTAGATTTTTAGAAAAATGGAAAAACTAGAAAACTTAATAAAAAAAGATGATATATAATATGAGAGTATAATACCTCATCAAATATATGTTTTTCAAATGGCTACAGAACTCAAACCAGGGGATATTCCAACTTCTGATATTGAATCTAATAGCAAATCAATTGAAAACTTATCAGCCACGCCAGAGGCAAACGATCTAGATGAATTTTTTGACGATTCAAAACACCTAGATCCTGCAGGTAACGTTGTAGATGAGAGCGCAATTTGGGTTTATTTCGGAGTCGGAGGTCCTGCTTAAAAGCAATGTTAAGAGCACTAAATAGCAATATTTGGTGCTCTTTTCTTTTAAACAAAATGAGAGAGATAAATATAACTGTATAACATATAACAATTAAAACAATTATGACAACATTTTACATTATTCTAGGACTACTTATCGTTGCTGCAGCGGTTTATTTCTATGCTATTAAGACTGGCAAAATCGAAGACGCAGATGGTGATTATATAGCTGACGAAGCTGAAGACATTGCTAAAGAGATTAAACGTAGAGCTAAGAACGTAAAAGCTGAATTAGCTGACGTGAAGAAAGCAGCTAAGCAATTAGCTGATCAAGCCGAAGATGTAGTGGAAGCTGCAAAAGGTAAAAAGAGTACACGCAGAAAGACTGCACCTAAGAAAGCAACTAAAGTTACTAAAGTTACTAAAGGTTCTGGATCAGGATCAGGTTCTGGAAAAGGAAAAGGAAAAGCAAAGGTTGCTAGAAAAGTAACTAAAAAGAAATAAAACTATAAAACAATGGCTTATATTAATTTTACTAAGAACAACTTAAATCCATACTCTAAAGACACTCTTAATGAAGGGCAATTTTCATGGATGACTCAAGATACTGAACAACAAATAGGATCTGAAAGACAGAATACTATTGATGTATATATGTATGACAATGAAGGCAACCAATATTACGAAAAGAAGTATGATGGTTATGGTGAATTCGGCGGTATGGATTACTATGCGCTATTAGCTAAGATGAATGGTTATTCAGACGAAGATCTTTCTAAAAAAGGTATGGAGATGAGAGACCTAGGTATTGATCTAGCTTTCAAAAAATTAAAGACTAAAGCAAAGGGTGGTAAGGTTTTATTCCCTGCTCTAGTTACTGATGGCAAGTATAACTGGAAAAGACATGATTTTACAGTTGAAGCTGAATCAGATGAGTATCAATCATGGTATCAAGAACCTGATTATGATGATGACGAGTATGACGAATCAGTAGTTACTGAAAAGTTTAACTTTAGTAAAAAAGAAGTAGAAGCTGCTGCTAACTTAATAGCATCTGCAATTTCTCAAGCTGATAAAGTTAAAGCAAAAGTACATGACTTAGAATATGATAAAGGTCGTGGAGCTGGTTTTGAAATCTCAATTGACGGTGAAAAATATGATGGCGGAAGCTATGTAGTAAGAGATAACGGAGATGTTGTTAACGCTGCAATCGGTAACTCACATCCAAATGCAGTCTATAATACAATAGGTAATAAAGATATTGCTGATGTTTTTATCAATATGGAAAAGTACGAATCATTAATTGATGAATCAGTAGATGCTAAAGATATTGTTAAAACAATAAAAGCGGTTTCAAAAATGCATGACACTAAGTTCATGAATCCGTTTCTAATGCATGAAGAACCAACACACATGCATAAGGAATTAGGAGCAGTAAAAATACATCCTGGTGTTCCAGCTTATGACTGGCGTAGAAAAGGTGTAATTGCAGTTTCTACTTCACTTAAAGGTTCAAAGGATTGGCAGTTTACTGGAGTAGACTTAAAAGATTTAAGTGAGTTGCCAAAAAACTTCAAATTACCTAAGCAGTGGTTATCTGAATCGGTTACTGAATTAACTTGGGATTCTCTTAAAGAATCATTAGGTCTTACTGAAGCTAAATTTAACAAGAAGTCTTTAATGAAGGCTATGAAAGCTGATGATGGTATGGTTCAACTAGGTAATGGTAAAGAATATGTTATTTATGCTTATGATAATGGTAATGATGATAATGATGATATGTGGGGAGATAAAACTATTTTTGGTTTAGATCAAGATGGTGAAGAGCATGAAATTGAGTATTCTGACATTGTAAGTTACAATGAATCTACAGTTAATGAAGGTAGATCTATTAATAAGATTTCTAAAGAGCTTGAAAAAACAGTTCTTGATATGAAGAAAACCGTTGATGAATGGAAACTAGCTGAAGGGGATAGAAAATCAGAATTATTAGAAAAACTAAGAGAGCTTAATAAGAACAAAGTTGAGCTATCAAAAGAATTAGATTCAGCTGTCGCTGGAAAAGATCATGATCTACAATTAGCGATAACAGAAGCTGAAGAATTAGCTTATTTAGAATTAGACGTAATTAATATCTTAAACGATTAATGAGAAACAGAAAAATTACTAGTTTCGAAAACTTTAAAAGAATGGATGAGGGAACTCAATCAGATCTTAAGAAATATATAAAGAACCACAAGGATGAATTAGAAAGTCTAGCCGACGAAGATTTATGGGATTCTATTTACACACATTTATACACTGAGTTTGATGTAGAGCCTGATAGTAAAAAAGCGAAGGAATTAAAGCAGACATTCGATTTCATCTTCTAAAAAAGAAGATAGTCAATAATGGCAAAAGAATTAAATGAAGATAGCGGAGTAAAGATTAGTGTAAAAACATTAATTGCCATCGCTGTCGCAATTACAACAGTGGTTAGTTTTTGGTTTGCATTTCAAGCTCAACTCGACGATATGCGAGATGATATAGAGGCAGCAAAAACTCTACCAGCTCCAAACATTTCTAGAACAGAATACGAACTTAAAGATGAGTTAGTACGTTCTACGATATTGAATACCCAAGAAGATGTTAGTGAGATAAAAAAAGATCTGAAGGAGATTGAAAAACATCTTCGAGGTAAATAATATGAAAAAACTACTCTACTTATTAATCGCATTAGTATCATTTAATACTGCAGATGCACAAATCACAAAAGAGGTTAAGAAATTCTTTAAATACTCTACTATTTATGGAGTTGTTGGAGAATCTCAGCCTTACACAAATCCTAACAAAACTTATTTTGTAGATCAAGGCGGATCAGTAACAGATATTACTCCGGCGCAACAAACTAATTATTCATACGGGTTTGGTATCAGAAAGGTCGCAAGATTTGATTATGAGAATAAACCAGCTCAATTCTACAATGGAACTGAAATGCAAGTTGGATTAAACTCTAATATTGGTGCTGTAAATGGATGGGAATACAAATTCCAATGGGAAAAAGCAAGAATCTTTGGTGTTGAGTTTAAAAGAGAGGATATGTTTTTAAGATACTTAGGTAAGAACTATATTGTTAAGTTAGAAAGCTACAATAATGGACTTGCTGATTTAGAATACAAGAGTGTAGATGTTAGATGGAGAAAGGCAATAGGTAAAAAACTTAATATTTCTGTTGGTGCTGCATTTAGAACACATAGGCCATACGGAGTTCTTCCAATTAGAGATTACTTAGTGGATAATCCATGGTGGCAGTTAGCATACGATAATGGTTACAGTGATAATTTTTACGGTATCGATTATGATAACGATGGAGAAACAGATAACTTTGATTACTTTTGGAATAACGAAGCCGGTGAAAGAATCGCAGATACAGATTTAGATTTTAGAACTAATGTATACGGTGAAATAGTAAATGACTTCAATAGAAGTGAACTTGCAAAGATTAGTGATTTAGGGACTATCTCACCAGTTATAGGATTAGATTTCTATCACTACAAAAAAGATAATTGGGTACATGCTTGGGCTTCTGTGATGCCATTCCATGTTCATGTAATGGGCGAAGAACAATATTCATTTGGACCATTTGCAACACAAGGCCAAGGTACACAATGGACAGATATTTCATTAGGTGCTGTTACTGGTTGGAAAATAACTAAACGTTTTGGTATATTCGCAGAAATGAATTACGTAAGATATTGGGACAGAGAAGTTCTTGCTGCTAAAGCAGGATTAAATTATCAATTTAGATAAACATGAAAAATTTCACAACATTCTTAACTGTATTAGCCTTTTGGTTTACTACCATGGCAGGTATGACTATTTCAAACCCAGATGAGGCTGAAGCTAGAGAGCCTAGGTATTTAACTGAAGCGAACTTTGATGAAGCAATCAATACTGGTGTTGTTATTGTAGAATTTGTCGCATCATTCGCAGAACCATTTGAAGACTGGGAACAAGTAGAAAAAGAAGGACCATATTACAGAGTAGATATAGAGAAATATCCTAGTCTTAAAAAGAAATACAAGATAAGAGTAATACCTACGATTCTAGTATTTAATAATGGTTTTAAAGAATTATCGTATCGTGCAAACATTATGTTAGAATTAGATGTTACTGCATCTGAGATACACCAAGACATAGAAGATATATTTAACGATAAATTCTAATATGTGGGAAAGAATAGCAAAATACTTTAGTTCTATTAAGAATACATTGTTGTATTTTGACTTTCAACCTTTATTATTTTTTTGGATTTCAAGTGATATTTTAAACAACTTAGTCTTATGGACTGAGTTATCATACTGGGAGGCCGCTGGTCAACCGAACACATATTGGTTATATTTCATGTACCTTATATGTAGCACATTAATGCTGGTCTTCATAAACAATATCACGTGGTTATCAAGATTCGTAACAGTTTATTTAATACTCTATTTGTTTTCTACGATTAGATATTTAGTAAACGTATTTGGTGGTGATAGTGAAACATTTACCATCACAGATTTTAAAAACATATTGATTACTTGTTGGTATGCTTTCATGTGGGCTTGGATTCTATTTAAGTTAAAGAAAGAAATACTACATAAATCCTTAAGATAATGACTGAAAACGTAACTACAATTATTATTACTACAGTGTCTGTACTATTTGGTGCAGGTGGTTGGAAGTTCTATGAGTTTCTTATTCGTAATAAACGAGAGAAGCAAAAAGAGAATAAGTCTGAACAGAATATCTATAGGGATGATCTTATGGCTAGAGTCGAAAGATTAGAGAAAGACAAGAACGAACAGACTGAAGAATTAATGAAAGTTAAAGTGGAAGCAGCTGGCCTAAAAATGAAAGTTGAATTCTTAGAAAGAGAACTAGATAGAATTAAATCAAGATAACTATGAAGTATATAAAATCAATATATGAATCTGCGAGCAAGGCCGACTACAATACTAAAATTAGAGAGATTAAGGCTAAGATTAAAGATACTCATGCTAAAATGGATGAGATCATTGATAAAGTTAGAGATGAAAAAGATCCTCTTAAAAACGAATTACTAAATCTAGGTTTACAAAAAGAAGATCTTAAAATGGAGATGCTTCGCGTAGACCTTAAGATTAATAAAATTAAACGAGAACAGGTTTAATGTTAGTCAATAAAGATAATATTTATTTAATTAAATCAAGATAACTATGAAAAAGTTTTTTAAAATATTGCTTATATCATTTCTAGTAGGATTTACCGGATCCGTTATATACAATGTATATTATCAGAAAACTTCACTGACACATATTGAAAAAATCATCTTGCAAAACAACACTGTTAAAGAATCAGTCGAAAATTCTAAATATCCTACCATTAACAAGCCTGCAAGTAGTCAAACAACCATTATGTATGGTGACAGTATAAGAGCTGTCTCTTATACACATCTGACGCTGCCGACGAATAGAGAGGTGTA
>OJBS01000351.1_pt1 | contig 11704 bp, 13 predicted proteins | sample 1590941 | NCBI WGS metagenome assembly OJBS01 (sample SAMN05416785, study PRJEB24817) | seawater metagenome | isolation source: Sea water | place: Canada:Atlantic | collected 2013-11
ACGAGATCATGCCTAGTCTCGTGGGCTCGGAGATGTGTATAAGAGACAGATCATACAGAAACTGAAGAAGAGATCAGCATTGAAGGAATACAAGAAACACAAAAATTTTGGAATCAATTAAAAACATTATGTGGGAAATCATTTGAAGGTCAATTGATTTTGCCAGAAAACGACAAAGATTTTGGTGGCAAACACCTAGTTATGCATGTTCGATCTTGTGAAGAAAATCGTATTAGAATTCCTTTTTTTGTGGGAGATGATAAATCGAGAACTTGGGTTTTAACCTATAGCGATAGTAGAATTCAATTAAAACACGATCATAGACATAAGGATGGTCGTTCGGACGAAATTACTATGTATGGTGGAACAACGACAAATTCCGGTCAAGCTACTATTCAAGTTTTTCCAGCAGATCAAGAGACTAAGAAAATGATTTCTGCTGCTGCTTCCAATGTATGGTGGATTACTTTAGACGATAAGGAGTATACTTATAATTTAAGACGGTTAGGAACAGATCGCGTTTTTAGAGTTGTTTTTGATCTAACCAAAGAAATTGAAACACCTGACGAACCTTGGGGCTGAAAAGACTAACTTAACTTTTCATCAATCTCAACCCTAATTTAAGCAACTTATAATCTCCTCTTTTGTAATGGTTGTAACTCGATCGATTTCTTATAATTTCAATTTCATAAAGTAAAAATAGTGATTTTTTTACATAAAAAAAACGTCCAATTTCTTGGACGCTTTTTATTTATTAATTGTTTTTATTACCAAATTCTAACTCTATCTTCTGGTGCTAAATACATATTATCTCCTTCTTTAATGTCAAACGCTGTATAAAAAGCATCTACATTTTGTAAAGGCATTACTGCTCTATACATTCCTGGAGAATGTGTGTTTGTTTTAATTAAGTTTTTCAATGCATCATCTCTCATCTTAGTTCTCCAAATTGTTCCCCAAGACATGAAGAAACGTTGCTCTGGCGTAAACCCGTCAATTGCTTCAGTGTTACCACTTTCTTTTAAGGCTATTTGAAGCCCATCATAAGCAGCGCTAACTCCACCTAAATCTCCAATATTTTCTCCTAAAGTATACTTACCGTTTAACTTAACTTCTGGTAATGCTTCAACAGCACTATATTGATCTTCAAGTTGTTTTCCTAAAGTCGTAAATTTCGCTAAATCATCTTCTGTCCACCAATTGTTTAAGTTTCCATCTCCATCATAACGAGATCCAGAATCATCAAAACAATGTGAAATTTCATGACCAATTACAGCACCTATTCCACCATAGTTTACAGCATCGTCTGCTTGGTAGTTATAAAAAGGTGGTTGTAAAATTGCAGCTGGAAATACAATTTCATTATAAGGAGGCATAAAGTAAGCGTTTACAACTTGAGGCGCCATCATCCATTCACTCTTATCAACTTCTTTTCCAAATTTTGCCCAACCTTCTTTAAAACTCCATTTCTTTAAGTTCAATGTATTGTCAAAATAAGAACCACCATCTTTTACACTTGTAGATGCTAATGCTGAATAATCTTTCCATACATCAGGATATGCAATTTTTACATTCATTTTTCGCAATTTTTCAATCGCTTTCTCCTTTGTTTCAGGAGCCATCCAATCAATATTGTTAATTCTATTTTCAAAAGCTAGCATTACATTTTTAATCATTTTATCTGCTTTTGCTTTTGCTTCTGGCGGAAATTTAGCATCTACATATAGTTTACCTAATGCTTCACCAATGTTTCCGTTTAAAGTACCTAAAGCTCTTTCTTCACGATTTCTCATTGCTTTTGCTCCTGTCAAATCTCTTCCGTAGAATTCCCAGTTTGCTTTCTCAATATCTGTTGATAAATAACCTGCATTTACATCAATCACAGACCAACGTAAATAGTTTTTCCAATCATCAATATTGTTCTCTTTTAAAAGAGTTTCTAAAGCTGTAAAATATCCAGGATCTGTAACAATTACGGTGTCTAAACTTTTTGCTCCAATACCATCAAAGTACGCTCTCCAGTCTATTGACGGAGTCATCTTATTTAAGTCTGCCATAGATTTTGGATTGAAACGCTTACGAGCATCTCTTCTATCTTCTTTGGTCATTCTTGGTGCAGCCATACGAGTTTCAAAAGCTAGAACTTTATCTGCATTTGCTTTCGCTTCTTCTTCTGTATCTCCTATAACCTGTAACATACGAGAAATATGTACGCGATATTTTTCTCTTTTTTCTTTCGTATCTTCATCTGTATCTACGTAATAATCTCTAGATAATCCAAGTGTTCCTCCACCTAAATATCCTGCATTAATATTACTATTTTTTGGATGAGAACCAACTCCTGCACCAAAGAAACCGATACCTCCATAAGGCTCCATTTCAATTAATAGTTTTTGTAAATCGTCAATATTTTTTACAGCATCTACTTTTGCTAAATAAGGCATTAAAGGATCAATTCCTTGCTTATCTCTAGTTACAGTATCCATGATTGACTCAAAAAGATTTACTGCTTTTTGTTGATCTGTCATCGTCTTCACATTTGCAGCGTCTTTTAAAGTAGATTCTCCATTTGCTATAGCTTCTTTTAAAATTGCCAACGCATCTGCATCAGTTGTTTTACGTAACTCGTTAAAACTCCCCCAACTTGTTCTGTCAGATGGAATTTCATTATTCTCTAACCAACCTCCGTTGACATACTTAAAGAAATCTTCTCCTGGTTCTACAGTAGTATCCATTTTTGTTAAATCGATTCCTGGAACTTTTGGCGTTTCCACCTCTTTTTTACAAGAGTTTAAGGTTACAGCAACTGCGATTGTTAGCAATCCTGCTTTGATATAATTTGTTTTCATTTGATTAATAGATTTGGTTTATATTTTTTGGTTTGCTAATTTAGTTTAATTCTCTGCTAATTAAAAGACTCCCTCTTTTATTAACATTTATTTACGATTTTTTCTTTAAACCCTCTTTTTGTAATAATGGAATTCCAGGTCTACTCCTTTTTTGAGGTATTTTTTTAATTGATTTTTTGATTGTCTTCACTTTTTTAGAAGTATCTATTTCTAAAAATTCTGTTTTTTCTGAAGTTATTTTTAGCTCCTTTTCATATTGCTCTATCTTATAAATAATATTTACCTTTTCATTAATAGCAGAAAATGCATCTAAAATACTCGCAACCTCATTCATTACGTCATCATCAGAAATATTATTGATTGTTGACATGTCATCCAATCTTAAAGCGTGATTGTAGAGCACATTAAATCTAATTTTAATGTCTGGTCTATCTAGTTTTTCAATCTTTATAGAGTCAGAAGCATTTTTAACTAAGTCTGCCAATTCTCTTGCATTTTGCAACGCTTGACTTTTAGTAACACTATAATATCCGTTTATTTTAGATTGCACCATTTGATAGGTCAACCAAACATTAGTCTCTTGTTTTGCTTTTAGAGATAGCGTTATGCCTATACTACTTATTTTTGCATCTTCTTGTACTGCCTCTACAGTATCTTTAACCTTATCAATACCTTTACTCTCTGGCTTGCAAGAAGTCAGAAAAACAGCTATTAATAATATATACAGGACATGTCTATTCATTGTGTTTTTTGAAGATTGTAAAAATAGCAATTATTCTACTCTTTCTAAAAGTTTTAACAATTGATTGTCTATTTTTGTGTGATTCACTTAAATCTATTTTCCTATGCTTGTTGATTTTTCGAAACTCCCTGATACTTCAAAAATTTGGATTTATCAATCTAGCAGAAAATTTTATCCTGAGGAAATAAAAGAAATAACAGAGCAAACGGAAGACTTTTTGAGTTCTTGGAAAGATCAGGATAATCCAATAATTGCATCGTATAAAATCATCTACGATCGGTTTCTGATTTTTGCAGTAGACCAAACTTTAGAAACTCTTTCTGTAGCAGCAATTGATGATTCTGTTGGTTTTATTTTTTCTTTACAGCACACTTATAAAGTAGAACTTTTAGACAAACTCAATGTTTCTTTTAAACAAGGTGAATTTGTGCAATATAAAGACTTGAAAGAATTTCAAAAACTAGTTAAAAAGAAGGCGGTTTCAGAGAAAACCATTGTTTTTAATAACTTGATAAACACTAAAGAAGAACTGGAAAATAATTGGGAAATTCCACTTACGGAAAGTTGGCACAATCGCTTTTTATAATTCAGCTAGTTTCATAACTTAAAATTTAAGGCAAGAAACCAACAATCGCAACTAGACCAATCCTTCAATAAACTCATCAATACTTAAGGCATCATCAACCGAAAAGTCTCCAATTTTTGTTCTTCGCAATTCGCTTAAATGTCCGCCAGAATTCAATGCTTTTCCAAAATCATAGGCCAAAGAACGAATATAAGTTCCTTTGCTACACACAACTCTAAAGTCTATATTTGGCAAGTCAATATTGGTAATTTCAAATTTAAAAATTGTAATTTTTCTAGTATTTATTTCAGTTGTCTCGCCTGCCCTAGCCAATTCATATAATCTCTTTCCGTCTTTTTTAATTGCTGAAAAAATAGGAGGTTTTTGGTCGATTTCGCCTAAAAATTGTGTGGTCGTTTTATGGATTAATTCTGTTGAAATGTGACCTGTTGGAAATGTTTCATTAATCTCAGTTTCTAAATCATAGCTTGGTGTAGTTCCGCCAACTGTTATAGTGCCTGTATATTCTTTTTCTTGTGCTTGGTATGTTTCAATTTTCTTGGTAAACTTTCCTGTGCACACTATCAACAAACCTGTTGCTAAAGGGTCTAATGTTCCTGCATGACCAACTTTTATTTTTTTTATGTCAAAACGTTGCCGTATTTGCCATCGCAACTTATTTACCACTTGAAATGAGGTCCAAGTTAAAGGTTTATCAATCAATAAAACTTGTCCGTTTTTGTAATCTTCTACAGTCATTCTAATTCATTAAAGCATATGTAATCGCAATCGAACCAACTAAAGCACAATAGATAGCGAAATATGAAAGTTTACTTCTTTTAACCAATGATATCATCCAAGTACATGCAAATAAACCTGAAATAAAGGCTGCTATAAAACCAACAGCAAATACTCCTATTTGCGAACTTTCAAAACTGATTCCGCCATAAAGAATATCTTTAGCAACTTTTCCAAAAATTAATGGTACAACCATTAAAAAAGAAAATTTTGCAGCTTTAGTTCTGTCAATTCCTAATAATACTGCTGTAGATATCGTTGCACCAGATCTTGAAATTCCTGGCAACATAGCAATTGCTTGTGAAACTCCAATAATTAAGGCACTACCAAATTTTACGTTGTTATCTGTATTTTTGGCTTTATCGGCAAATAAAAGTAAGAGTGCAGTAATTAATAGCATAAAGCCAACAAGTAGTATTTGACCTCCAAAAAAAGATTCTAATTTCTCTTCAAAAAAGAAACCAATCATTGTTGCAGGAATCATAGATGCTAAAATTTTGAAAGAAAACTGCGTTTCTTCATTCCATTTAAATTGGAATAATCCTTTGAATATTTCAAAAATTTCTTTTCTAAAAATCGCCATCGTACTTAATGCTGTAGCAAAGTGTAGAATAACGGTGAATGCTAAACTTTCTTCAGCTAAAGAATTATCCCCCAAAATGACTTTCACCAACTCTAAATGTCCGCTTGAAGAAACTGGTAAGAACTCTGTTAGACCTTGAATTAGGCCTAAAATAATTGCTTCTAAATAATTCATTACTTCTTAGATTTTGCAAGAATTGCATAAATCTGAACTCCTAAACCTAAAATTACTAATGTTGGGGCTAAACGAATTCTTCTAAAATTATATATCTCTTCATTAAACACATTTGGATCATCACTTCCGCCACCAGCCATCAATATAAACCCTAGGGCGATTATTGCAAGTCCAACGATCATAATCATATAATTTTTTTTCTCAAAAAGAAATTTTTCGTTACCCTTTTTATCTTTCATAATTTTTTCTTATCTAACCTTTAATTACGTAATCAATAATATAAATCCTCTGTCCTTAAATTTAAAAAGCGCTTAGTAGCAAAAAATGTGCTTAGCAAAGTAATTAAAACACCTATAATTAAAATAGCCCCAAACAAGATCGCTACTAAAATTTTATCATCAAAAATTGCCATTTCAGGAAGATTTTTGTGAATATAATACATCACTCCAAACACTCCTAATACAGCAACAATAGCGCCTAGAACACCTAACTGAACTCCTTTCCAAATAAATGGTTTTCTAATAAATCCTTTTGTAGCACCTACCATTTGCATGGTTTTAATTGTAAACCTTTTTGAGTATACCGATAAACGAATAGCGCTATTAATTAATACGATTGCTATTAACATAAACAAGCCGCTAAAAACTAAGACCCATAAACTAATCCGCTGAATATTTTTAGTCAATAAATCTATTAAAGGTTTGTCATAAGAAACTTCAAAAACAGTTTTATTTTTAGAGATCGCTTTGTCTATTTCTGACATTTTTTCTGGTGTTACAAAATCAGATTTTACAAACACCGTTATTGCATTTTTTAATGGGTTTTTTCCTAAATATTCAATAAAATCTTCTCCAATATCTTTACTATATTCTTTGGCAGCATTCTCTTTTGAAGTAAAAACTACTGACTTCGTATATTCCTTTTTTTCTAAATCAGATTGAAATTTTTGGATGTCTTTATTTTTGGCACTGTCATTTAAAAAAACTGTAACCGCTACTTGCTCTTTAAAATGATCAGAGATTGTTTTTGTTTTTAACATCAACAAGCCCAATAGACCAAGTAAAAATAAAACTAATGCGATACTAACAATTACAGAAAAATAGGACGATCTTAAACGTCGCTTTTGATATTTTTCAAATGATTTTGACATAGAATAGTTATAAATTTAGTGCAAGATACAAATTATCATCAACGGTAATAAGTGTTATTTTGTTATTCTATTTCTTGGCACAATTCTATTAAAACTCCATTTGTAGATTTTGGATGTAAAAACGCGACCAATTTATTGTCAGCACCTTTTTTAGGAGTTTCATTTAAAACAATAAAACCTTCAGATTTTAATCTTTTTATTTCGGCTTTTATATCGCTCACGGCAAAAGCAATATGATGAATACCTTCCCCTTTTTTTTCTATAAATTTTGCAATAGGACTTTCTGGATTTATTGCTTCCAATAATTCAATTTTATTTGGGCCAACCTCAAAAAAAGATGTTTTCACTCCTTCACTTTCTACTGCCTCAGTTTTATAATGTGGTTTCCCATAGAGCTTGGAAAACAGCTCATTTGAAGCTTCAATATCTTTTACTGCAATTCCTATGTGTTCAATTTTTTTCATGATGTAAATATAAAACATCTATAATAATAAAACCTCCCATAAATAATTTGATGAGATGTTTATCTTTGGAATAGTAATTTCTCCTTGATATCTTAAAGTAATACTTAAATTAATCAGTTACAAAATTGATTTTCAATATATTAAATGACTTGTAGGTTTTTAACAAAAAAGAATATATTATTAATATGTATATTAGCAATATAACTTATCTAATAAAAAAATCATGAAACCCTTCAGTATTTTTGAATCTTTATCCCAATAAATAAACTTATTTTTGCACCATGGAAACAAACAGACAGAAAAAGATTGCAGGCGTTTTGCAAAAAGACTTAGTTGATGTATTACAAAAGGCTGCTCGTGATGGAATGAAAGGTGTTTTAATTTCGGTAACGAAAGTTCGTGTTACAAGTGATTTATCGGAAGCTAAAGTGTTTTTAAGTGTTTTCCCATCAGAAAAAAGAGAAGAATTACTGAAAGGTATTATATCAAATACGGCAATCATTCGTCATGAAATGGCTCGAAGAACAAAAAATCAATTGCGCAGAATGCCACATTTATTATTCTTTGGTGATGATTCTTTAGATTATATTGAAGGAATAGATGCTGCACTAAAAGGAGATGTGGACAATCCGCTTACCAACCCTGAAATTTTAGACAAACGCCAAAAAAGATAATCTTGAACTTTCCACTGTACATTGCAAAACGTTATTTGTTTTCAAAAAGCAGTAACAACACTATTAATATCATTACAATGATTGCGGCGATTGGTGTTATTGTAGGTACAATGGCTTTATTTATTGTTCTCTCAGGTTTTTCTGGCCTTAAAACATTTAGCCTTACCTTTTTAAAAGCTTCTGATCCCGATTTCAAAATAACTGCTATCAAAGGTAAATCTTTTGATTTTACCGATATCTTACACTCAAAAATTGAACATACTGAAGGTATTGCTCACTACACTAAAGTTATTGAGGAAAGAGCTTTTTTTGAATTTAAAAACAAAACACACTTAGCCTATATAAAAGGCGTTGAAGAAAATTTTATCAAAGTAAATCGAATTGATTCTGCAATTGTTGATGGAAATTGGATTGATTTTAAGTTAGACAACAATGCTGTAATTGGAAATGGTATTTCAAACAAACTTTCACTCGGAATTAACAATTACATAGAGCCTCTTAAAATTTATGTGCCCAAACCTGGAAGTGGATATGTAGAAAGTGTCAAAAAAGATGTGAGTGCCATTTATGCGCAACCTGTTGGAATATTTTTTCTAAGCGAAGAAATTGATAAAAAATTTGCATTTATACCTATTGAATTAGCACAAAAATTATTGAGCTATTCTCCAAACCAAATTAGCGCTATTGAATTTAAAGTTTCTGATCTTGATGAACGAAATGTAATTATAGAAAGCCTTCAAAAATCTTTTGGACCAGACTATAAAATTCAAACTCGAGAACAATTAAATGCTGTTTTTTATAAAATGCTAAACACTGAAAATTTAGCGTCTTATTTAATATTCACACTTATTCTTATCATTGCTTTGTTTAATGTGATTGGCGCTTTAATTATGATGATTTTTGATAAAAAAAATAACCTAAAAACACTTTTTAATATTGGAGCATCTATCAAAGAAATTCGAAAAGTCTTTGTTTTACAAGGGTTTTTACTCTCTCTTTTTGGGTTATTTGTAGGCTTAATTTTAGCTATTCTATTGGTCTATTTACAGCAGCAATTCGGCTTCTTTATGATCACCTATTCTCTCCCTTTTCCAGTCGAATTAAAATTAGAAAATATCTTAACCGTAATCGTAACCATCGTAGTTTTAGGCTACTTAGCCTCAAAAATTGCAAGTAGTAGAATTACGAAAGAAGTATTAGAATAAAATTATTTTTTTCTTGAATTTTTTCTATTAAAATATCTTTTTTGAAATTGATTTACTTTTTTTCCTCTTATTATTCTATACAGAATACTAATTACTTTATATCCAAAATAACCTATAAGAATGTATAGTATATAAATCATTAACCAAATTTTTGCAAAACCTCATCAAATGCATCAAATACCTCTTGAGAAGAGTTAGATGTCACCATTTTCATTCTATATTCTTTAAAATGTGGAATCCCTTTGAAATACGTTGCATAATGACGTCTTGTCTCAAGAACACCTTGCATCTCACTTTCTTTCCAATCTATTTCCATTTGAAGATGTCTCTTAGCCGTTTCAACTCTCTGTGCAACCGTAATTTCTGGTAAATGCTCACCAGTTTCAAAAAAATGTTTTACTTGTTTAAAAAACCATGGATTACCAATACTTGCTCTTCCTATCATTGCACCATCTAATCCATAAACATCTCTCATTTCCAGTGCTTTTTCTGGCGTGTCTACATCTCCGTTTCCAAAAACAGGAATATGCATTCTTGGATTGTTTTTAACGGCAGCAATTGGTCTCCAATCAGCATCTCCTTTATACATTTGAGCACGTGTTCTACCATGAATAGAAATAGCCGCACATCCTACATCTTGTAACCTTTCTGCAACTTCAACAATTTTTATAGAATCATGGTCCCAACCTAAACGCGTTTTAACTGTAACTGGCAAATTTGTTCTTTTCACCATTTCAGCCGTCAGCTTTTCCATTAAGCAAATATCCTTCAAAATTCCTGCTCCTGCTCCTTTAGAAACAACTTTTTTGACAGGGCATCCAAAATTAATATCTATTATATCTGGCTTAGATTTCTCTACAATATCTATCGTTTGAAGCATACTCTCTAGATTTGCTCCGAAAATTTGTATTCCTACAGGACGTTCCTTTTCGTAAATATCTAGTTTCTTAATACTCTTTGCAGCATCTCGAATAAGTCCTTCCGATGAAATAAACTCAGTATACACAACATCTGCTCCTTGCTCTTTACATAAGGCTCTAAATGGCGGGTCACTAACATCTTCCATTGGCGCAAGTAGCAATGGAAAATCCGGCAATTCTATGTTTCCTATTTTAATCAATTATTATTGTTTTTTTTGCAAAAATAAGGATTTATTATTTCGCTATAAATAAATTAATACATTAACTATTCTTGATGTAGAAATACTGTGTGTTTCGTTAAAATGTCACCTTAACTTCAACAATTTTTCCGTCTCTCAAAACTTCAACAGTAGTTGAATTTCCTTTTTCAAATTTTGACAATCCTATCATGTAACTCATCATATCTACAATCTCAATAGTTCCCATTTTTACGACTACATCACCTTTTATAATTCCTGCTTTTTCTGCAGATTTTCCGTCAGAAACTCCATCAATACGCATTCCTTTACCTTCAAAAAGATAGTCTGGAATGACCCCTAATGTAACTTTGAATCTTGGTGCTGATTCAGATTCGTTTATAGTCTTTTTAAATACCAATTTTCCATTATTATCTAAATCAGAAACAATAGAGAAAATATAATCTGAAATTTGATACATCCCTTCATAATTCAATAATTCTTGATCATCAGATGGCTTGTGATAATCTTCATGCTGACCTGTAAAAAAATGTAGTACAGGAATATCATTTAAATAAAAAGAAGTGTGATCTGATGGCCCAACTCCTGACTCTTTTTCTACTAAATTAAAATCATCATTTAATGAACTTATGGTTTGTCTCCAAATAGGTGAAGTCCCTGTTCCATAAACGGCAAGCGTGCTGTCTTTTAATCTACCAACCATATCCATATTAATCATATAGTTGATTTTCTTAGTATCTACAGTTGCATTTTTCACAAAATAATTTGAACCTAAAAGTCCCATTTCTTCTCCCGAAAATGCCATGAAAAGATAATTATTATTTGTGTTTTCTTTTTTTAATTTAGTTGCTAAATTCAGCATCACCGCTACTCCACTTGCGTTATCATCTGCGCCATTATGAATTGCTTTTTCTCCTCTATATAATGAGCCTTCATTTCCATAACCTAAATGATCATAATGAGCACCAATTACAACCGTGTTTTCGGCTTTATTATCTATAAACCCTAAAACATTTCTTCCAGTTATTGACCCATCTTCTTTTTGATTTATAAATTTAACTTCAGAATGTGGACCTGTTTTTGGCTTAAAATTAAACTCTTGAAAATAGCCTTCATCTCCTTTTGGCGCGATTCCTAATTTTTTAAATCGGTTCGCTATATATTCTGAGGCTAAACGCTCTCCTGCTGTTCCTGTTCCTCTTCCCTCTAATTTATCATCAGCTAAAAAAGCAACATCTTCTTGAATTTTCGAGTCCTGTTTTTCTATGTTACAAGAAATTAATGCTAAAAAAAATATCAATATAAAATATTGTTTCATAAGTATTTCGGTTTAATTTCTGTCTCTTATACACATCTGACGCTGCCGACGAATAGAGAGGTGTA